>Ga0247608_10004562_pt1 | contig 15424 bp, 15 predicted proteins | sample 176DNAGHGlowgp2_FD_193490 | JGI IMG/M metagenome (GOLD analysis project Ga0247608, IMG submission 193490) | Sheep rumen microbial communities from Palmerston North, Manawatu-Wanganui, New Zealand - 1766 DNA GHGlow gp2 | ecosystem: Host-associated > Mammals > Digestive system > Stomach > Rumen ...
GTGGCTAACTTTCATATTGGCTGGTTTTGTTGGCCAATTAGCATGGGCTATTGAAAACAACTATTTTAATGTTTATGTCTACGACTGCACGAAGAATTATAGCTTCATTACAGCGATGGTTATCGCTAGTGCGGCAACAGCGACAATCACCACATTATTAATGGGTGCAGTCAGTGATAGATTGGGAAGAAGAAAAGCACTTATATCCTTTGGATATATATTATGGGGTTTATCTATTTTATTCTTTGCTTTCTTAGATCCTTCTTCATCCTTTAACTTAGTCGCTAATAGTGTCTTTTTAAGTGGCACAATGATTGTCATTATGGACTGTGTCATGACCTTCTTTGGTAGTACCGCAAATGATGCAGCTTTTAATGCATTAGTAACTGATAACACCACTGAAAACAATAGAGCAAAAGTTGAAAGCGTTCTATCCGTGCTACCATTATTAGCACTTATTGCCGTTATCGTTGTTGCCGGTGCATTTGTCGATGTTCCTGTTGGAGATCCTAAGCACTGGGATATCTTCTTTTATATCTTTGGTGGTATCACATTAGTCATTGGTATTATCTCTATTTTCTTAACTCCAAAAGATGTCTGTACACCAAATAAACAAGATAATTATTGGGCTAATATAATTTATGGTTTTAGACCAAAAGTTGTGAAAGCAAATCCAATTCTTTACATTACCTTAATTGCCTTTATGGTATTCAATATTGGCTTACAAGTTTTCATGCCTTATTTCATTCTTTATGTGCAGAATATTTTAGGTATTGTCGATAACGATTTCACTATCTCATTAGGCATCGTTTTATTAGGCGCTAGTGCGATTACAGTCATATTCGGTTTATTCATGGATAAGATTGGTAAAAATAAGATTATGATTCCTGCTTTAATCGTAGGCGCAGTTGGTGGCGCGATTATCTTCTTTATTCCTGCTATGACAGGCGTAGGCACGCAAATTGGCTTAATTATAGGTGGAATTATCTTAATGACGGGTTATTTAATCAGCACCGCTGTTTTAGGCGCTAAAGTTAGAGATTATACCCCAGAGAAAGAAGTTGGTTTATTCCAAGGTGTGAGAATGCTATTTACAGTTCTAGTTCCTATGATTATTGGACCATTAATTGGTAGAGGTTTATGCTACTTCGGTGGTACACCATATCAAAACGAATTTGATCAAACTGTCTATCCTCCAAATAAATGGTTGTTCTTAGTGACTGGCATTATTTTCGCTTTAGCTATTATTCCTGTCATTTGGATGATTAAAACTGAAAAGAAAATCAAAAAAGTAGAACAAAATGATGAAGTTAAGAGTGAAGAGTGAACAACCACTATCAGAATATCCTAGACCACAGCTTGTAAGAGATTCTTATATCTGTTTAAACGGTAACTGGGAATATGCTATCAGTAAGGAGAGCGATATTCCTGCTGCTTTTGATGGTGTTATTTTAGTTCCTTATTCACCAGAAGTAGAAAAAAGCGGTGTTAATCGAGTAGTCATGCCAGACGATTATCTCTTTTATCACCTATATTATGAGATTCCTAAAGACTTCATTAAAGATAAAGTTATACTACATTTTGGTGCAGTTGACCAAATTTGCGAAGTATTTATTAACGGAAGATTTGTCACAAAACATATCGGTGGTTTCTTACCGTTTTCTTGTGATATCAAACAATATTTAAAAGGCAATGTAGCGGACATAATTTTGAGAGTTCAAGACACCACTAACAAATCTTATCACTCTTCAGGAAAGCAATCTTTGACGCCAGGAGGAATCTGGTACAAACCACAATCTGGAATCTATATGCCTGTCTGGATGGAGAGCGTGAACGAAGGATTTATCGAAAAACTAGTCATAACTCCTGATATCGACCAAAAAGTGTGCAAAATCAGATTCTCTTCTTCCAAAAAATTTGCAAAACTCGAATTAAATGGCAGAATTTTGGATGTTCAAGCCGATTTTGACAATATGATAAAAATTGATGACTTACATCTTTGGTCACCAGAAAATCCATATCTTTACGAATTCAAATTGAGTAATGAAGTTGATGAAGTTCGAAGCTATTTTGCGATGAGAAAAATTTCCCTTATTAAAAATGACAAGGGACAATTAGTCATCGCCTTAAATAATAAAGAATATTTTATGAAAGGCGTCCTTGATCAAGGCTATTATGCAGATGGTTTATTAACGCCAAATTCCGATCAAGATTACATAAACGATATTAACCTCATTAAGTCACTTGGATTTAACGTTTCTAGAAAGCATATTAAGATTGAATCTCTTCGTTGGTATTATCATTGTGACCGTTTAGGACTCCTTGTTTGGCAAGATTTTGTTAATGGCTGCACTAAATATGACTTCTGGCTAAATCAAGTTCCGCTATTTGTGAGATATAAGATTTCAGATAAAAAATATAAAAAGTTCTTCCGTGAAAACGAAGAAGGAAGAAAAGAAACCTACCAAGAATTTTTAGATACAATTGATCTACTTTATAATTCTCCATGCATTGTTTTATGGACTATTTTTAACGAAGCTTGGGGCCAATTCGACGCCAAAGAGATTTATGAAAAATTAAAAGCTATTGATTCAACAAGATTATATGACCATGCTTCTGGCTGGCACGACCAAGGTTCTGGTGACTTCAAATCCATGCATATTTATAAATGGAAAGTTAAAGTTCCAAGTAAAAGAAAACTTAAAAATCGAGCATTTATTTGTAGTGAGTGTGGGGCCTATATTCTTGATAAACGATTAAAAGAAGCAAAGAAAAAAGAAGGTTTTATTTATCTCCTTTTTAATAACAAAGAAGATTTCCAAAAAGAATATGAAAGGTTCATTAAAGAGGAAATCATACCCGCTAGACGCGATGGTATGAGCGCATTCATATACACGCAGGCGAGCGATGTAGAAGAAGAAATGAATGGCTTTATATCTTACGATAGAAAAGAAATAAAAGTGGATGTAGATGTCATTAAAAAGATAAATGATTCTATATAATAGAAAAGACGGCTAAGTAAGAGCCGTCTTTTTCTTTGTTTGGTAAGTTTAATTATTTGGCTTTCTTTTGTGGGATGAATGCAGAAATGAGCATTAATACACCATAAACAGCTACTAAAACACCAGTAATAATCCAGAAAACAGTTCTGAAATCTTCAACTGTTAAGAAGAGGATTGTTAAAACAATGATAGCAGCGCCAATAACAATTTGAGCAATACCTGGAACTAAACCTTTAAGCGCAACTGCGGTATAGATGCCATAAAGGACTAAAGCAATACCTAAGGCAAGCATGATATAAACTAATAAGCCAATAAGGACACCAAATGAAAGCGCACCAACGAATAAGGTAATAGCAACAGTAATTAAAGCAACACTTAAGAATGTTGTACCAAATGGTAAAACTTTAGTTTTAGCTAATGAATAAATAGCAATAGCGGCTAAAGCAACGCCACCAACGATAGCAACGATACCAAAGTAAATGTCTAAGGCTGTACCTCCGCCACAAACAGCGATGATAATACCTAAAACGATAATAACGATTGCTTCAATGATATTAACGATTTTGTTGTTGTTTTTCATAAATAAACTCCTTTCTCACAAAAGGCATTTTACTCATATACAAAAAATTTGCAATAAAAAATCCTCATAAAGAGGATTGATTAACCAAGTTTTAATTTCTTTTGGTAGGTACCATATATCTTACGAGAGGCAAATGATTTGAGATTATAACCTGGAAGTAATGTGATTAGGATACCTGGTAAACTATTACGGAATTTCTTATGTAATTTAGGATCGCTTTCTTTTAATCTCTTCCAGAAATCTTTAAGAGCAACTTTACGAATTGGTTTATCTTCTTTAGTGCCCACGATAGTCATAAGCGTAACCGCGCCGATAATCATTAAGAAATGCCACATGTATCTATATAGAGGTTTTGGGAATGTTTTTAGTTCATCAAGTTTGTATGCATCAAACATGATATTAAATACACGTATCTGCTGTTCATAACGTTTACACATAATTCCATAGTTGATGGATTGATCGCTTCGACCAATGAAATAATGATAGAAATCTAAATCGTGATAGAACATCTTGCTCATATGTGGAAGTGGCACATAAGCATAAATATCATCAACATAGAATGTATGATTTGGAAGTTCCATTCCAGAAACCTTTAATTTATCTAAACGATACATTAAAGAATGCATTAAGAAAACAGTTTCAAGTTTAACGTGTTTCATTTGATCCCAAGTAAAAACTTGTTCAGCAGGTAAACACTTACGATAATGCATGACAAATTTAGAATTATCAGCGGCATGTTCGTAAACATAATTTGTGATATATAAATCGATATCAACGCCTTCAGCAATATGTTTCTTGATTAAATCAAGCATATCAATAACATCTTTAGTTTCTACCCAGTCATCAGAGTCGACAACTTTATAGAAAATACCAGAGGCATTACGAATACCCGCCATAACGCCAGATCCATGACCGCCGTTTTCTTTTTGAATGGCTTTAACGATAGTTGGATATTTGCTTTGATATTCATCAGCAATTTTACCAGTATCATCTTTAGAGCCATCGTTGACGATGATAACTTCAATATCATCACCAACAGCGACTAAGTTATCGATAATATGTCTCATGTATTCTTGAGAGTTATATGACGGGATAGTAAATGTGATGTATTTCATAGCACGACTATTTTAGTATTTATTAAAAATAAATCAACCTATTTTGTAACAAGGCTTTCAACGAGTTGAAGCGCTTTTTCAATAACGACATCCATATTGTAATAAGAATAAGTGCCTAAACGACCACCAAAATGGATATGTGGGTTTTGTTCGGCTAATTCTTTATATTTCGCGTATAATTCACCGTTCTTTTGGTCATTAATCGGATAATATGCTTCATCTCCAACAGACCAGGTTTTTGAATATTCTTTGGTAATAACGGTTTTGTTACTTTTTTGAGTTGGATCAAAATATTTATGTTCCGCGATACGAGTATATGGGATTTCGTATTCTGTGTAATTTACAACTGCGGTACCTTGATAATCAGGTTGATCTAAAATTTCTTCTTCAAATCTTAAAGAACGCCATTCTAAAGCGCCGTATTTATAATCGAAGAATCTATCAATTTCGCCAGTATAGATAATTTCATTCGCAAGAGCGTTTAATTCATCTTTATGTTCTAAATAATCAACATTTAATCTCACTTCGATGCCTTTAAGCATGTTTTCAACGATTTGAGTAAAGCCACCAATAGGAATGCCTTGATAAATATCATTAAAGTAATTGTTATTGTATTCATATCTCACTGGTAAACGAGAAATGATAAATGGAGGAAGTTCATTACATGGTCTTCCCCATTGTTTTTGTGTATAACCTTTAACGAGCATTTCATAGATTGTTCTACCAACCATTGATATAGCTTTTTCTTCTAAGTTTTTAGGTTCTTTGATATTGGCTTCTTTAATCTCTTTTTCAATACACGCTTTGGCTTCTTCCGCCGTAGTAACACCAAAAACTTGATGGAAGGTGTTCATGTTAAATGGCATGTTATAGTATTTACCTTTATAGTAGGCAATTGGCATATTGATGTAGTTATTGAATTTAGCGAATTGGTTAACATAATCCCAAACCATTTTATTTGAGGTATGGAAGATATGTGGACCGTATTTATGGACTTGGATTCCTTCGATTTCTTCAGTATAAATATTTCCGGCAACATTATTTCTTTTTTCAACCACTAAAACTTTATAACCGCGTTTATTGAGTTCATAAGCACAGGTCGCGGCGAATAAACCTGAACCGACAATTAAATAATCATAATTCTTCATAGCCTACCTATTATACACTATCTGGTCTTGTTTAGAAATAAACAAAGGTTTTAAGCTATGTAACACGTTAATAAAATATTAAAAAGAAAGTGGTTTATTATTGACAAGTTCGTATGCGAACTCCATAATTTTAGTTGCTATGGTAAAGAAGTCAGAATTTAGTAAAAAAGAAGAATTAGTACCACTATTTAGAATCATTGATAAAGAATTTAAAAGAGATTTTGAAAGAAGACTCTCTGAATACGATCTTACCGCTCAACAAGGTCGTCTTTTGTTTTACATTAACTGGAACAATAAAGAAGGCAATAAAGTTAGGCAAGTTGATATTGAAAAGAACTTTAAATTAACTAAATCGACGGTGCATGGTCTTATTGATCGGATGGAAAAAGCCAACTTAGTCAATAAAGAAAAAGAAGAAAATAAACAATATATAGTCATTACTGAGGATTGTAAAAAGATATTAGAAGATGTCTTCTCTAGAAGGCTTGAATGCCTAAATAAGATGACCGAGGGACTAAGTGATGAAGAAATAGAAACATTACATAGTCTATTAATGAAAATATATGAAAACAGAGATAAAGGAGGTAACGAATAATGTTTAAAGCTTTTAAAAAAGTGTTCCACAGCGTTAGAGAATATAAGAAATTCGCTATCATAACTCCTTTATTTATGGTTGGTGAAGCCGCTGTTGAATGCACTTTACCATTCGTCATGTCTTTATTTGTCGATAAGATTGAAGGTGCAAGTAGCTTAAGTACTTTATTACCTTATATCTTTGCTATCTTAGGCATGGCCATTGTTTCAATTACATGTGGTATTCTCGCTGGAAGATTTGCTTCAATCGCTTCATGTGGTTTCGCTAAAAATTTAAGAAATGATTTATATAGGAAAATTGAAAGTTTCTCTTTTGAAAACATTGATCATTTCCACGCTTCAAGTTTAGTCACAAGAATGACTACAGACGTTAATAACACCCAACAATCATTTGCGATGGTTATTCGTATCGTTATTAGAGCGCCATTAATGCTCATCTTCTCTGCAATTATGGCTTTCGTAACAGGTGGAAGTATGGCGTGGATATTCGTCGCTGCCATTCCAGTTATTGCCATTGTCTTCTTTGTTTTAGCAAGATTTGCAATGGGTATCTTTAGAAGAGTCTTCAAAAGATATGATGCTCTTAATGAATCAGTCCAAGAAAACGTTGCTGGTATGAGAGTTGTTAAATCCTTCGTTAGAGAAGACTTTGAAGATAAGAAATTCTCCACAGCTTCTAGTAGCTTAAGTAAAGAATTCATCAAAGCGGAAAAGATTGTTGCTTTAATGACACCAATGATGAATACATCAATACACGTGGTTTATCTTTTAACTATGTACTTTGCCGCGTCAATCATTTTTGCTACTGCTAAATATAACTTAGCCACAGAGTCATTTGAATGGGGCGAATTATCACTTGGTCAAATGTCCGCTTTACTAACATATGGTATTCAAATCTTAATGTCCATCATGATGATTTCAATGATTGTCACAATGCTTGTCATGTCATTTGAATCAATTAGACGTATTGGTGAAGTTTTAGACGAAGAGCCCACTATCGTTGATCCAGAAAATCCAATTGAAGTAGTTAATGATGGTTCCGTTATTTTTAATAACGTTTCCTTCAAATATAAAAAAGAAGCCGAAAGATATTCTGTTACTAACTTAAACATCAACATTAAATCTGGTGAATTTGTTGGCATTATCGGTTCCACTGGTTCAGGTAAATCAACTTTAGTTAATTTAATCTCTAGATTATACGACACCACTGAAGGCGAAGTTATCGTCGGTGGTCATAATGTTAAAGAATATGGTTTAAAACCTCTTAGAGATAGCGTCGCTATGGTGCTACAAAAGAACTTCTTATTCAGTGGCACCATCGCCTCAAATATGCGTTGGGGCAATAAAGAAGCCACTGATGAAGAAATCATTGAGGCTATTAAGACCGCACAAATTCCAGATATCTTAAATCATTATCCAGAAGGAATTGATCACGTCGTTGAACAAGGCGGGGCTAATTTCTCAGGTGGTCAAAAACAAAGATTATGTATCGCTAGAGCCATCTTAAAGAAACCTAAGATTTTAATCTTAGATGACTCAACTTCCGCAGTTGACACTAAGACAGATAAATTAATTAGAAAAGCATTAAGAGAAGACTTACCAGAAATGACAAAAATTGTCATTGCTCAAAGAATTAGCTCGATTGAAGATGCTGATCAAATTATCGTTTTAGATAATGGTGAAATAAACGCAATTGGAAATCACGATTTCCTACTTAAGAATAATGAGATTTATAGAGAAGTCTATCAGTCTCAAACACAGAAAGGAGGTAATTAATTATGCCTCCAAGACAATTCACAAGAGCAAAACCAAAAAAAGGCACCATCAAAAGATTAATGAAATCCTTATGGAAAAACTTTAAATGGTCATTAATTATTTCCTTTGTAGCTTTAGTTCTTTCTATTATTACTAACTTATCCGGTAGCGTTTTCGCTAGCTTGATTACTGAAGTTTTAACTAAGGCTCTTGTTAGTAGAGCATCTGATCCAAGTATTAATGCTTTTACCGACATGTTTGAAATTAATGTCTTAAACATGATTTCATTAAAAGCAAACTTAACAACATTAATTATTGCTTTGGCAAGTATTTACGCAGTTGGTGTTTTGTGTTCGTGGACATGGACCCGCACTATGGCGGTTGTTTGTCAAAAATATCTCAATCTTTTCCGTATTAAGATGTTTGGTCATATGCAAAAACTTCCAATCAAATACTTTGATACGCACCAAAACGGTCAAATCATGTCGCTATACACTAACGATATCGATACCATTAGACAATTTGTTTCTAGTGCCTTACCAAACTTATTTGCGACAGGTTTAACAATTATTGGTTGTATCTTTGTTATGTTATCTCTCTCCATTTGGATGACTCTTGTTGTTTTAGCGGGCACAGTTGCGATGATGCTCAACACCAAATTTATCGGTGGACGTGCCTCTAGATTCTTTATCGCACAACAAAAGAGTTTAGGTAAGGTTGAAGGTAACATTGAAGAAAGTATTACCGGTCTTAAAGTCATTAAAGTCTTCACTCACGAAGAAGAAAGCTTTGAAGGCTTTGAAGAACAAAATAAAGAATTATGTAAGAATAGCACTATCGCTAATATACACGGTAACATCATGGGACCAATTAACGGTAACATCGGTAACTTTGTTTACGTTTTTGTGGCTATCTTAGGTTGTATCCTTTATATCACTCCAGGTACATTCAACTTATCATTAACTGGTATACAAGCGGTTGACGCCACAACATTCTATTCTAAATTATTAGTGCCATTCTTAATGCTTTCGAGAATGTTCTCTAATAACGTTAATAACTTCTCTCAAAATATCATGTTCGTCGTGATGGGTACCGCTGGTGCTTCTAGATGCTTTGATTTGATGGATGAAAAAGTCGAAACAGATGATGGCTATGTCACATTAGTCAATATTAAAAAGCATGAAGATGGCACATTTGAAGAAACTAGTGAAAAAACAAGAGATTATGCTTGGAAACATCCTCATCAAGCAGATGGTACAGTGACATATACTGAACTTAAAGGCGATATCTTATTAGATAATGTCGATTTCTCATATGATGGCACTAAGTTAGTACTTAAAAACGTTAGTGTTTACGCTAATCCTGGTCAACAAATTGCTTTAGTTGGCGCAACAGGTGCAGGTAAAACCACTATTACTAACTTAATTAATCGTTTTTATGACATTGCGGATGGCAAAATCAGATATGACGGAATAAATATCAATAAGATTAAAAAAGACGACTTACGCCACTCGTTAGCGGTCATTCTTCAAGATGTGAACTTATTCACCGGTACCGTTATGGAAAATATTAGATATGGTCGACTTGACGCTACTGATGAAGAAGTCTATGAAGCGGCTAAAATTGCTAATGCTTATGACTTCATTATGAGATTACCAGAAGGCTTTAACACGATGTTAAGCGCTAATGGAGATAATTTATCTCAAGGTCAAAGACAATTAATTTCTATTGCTAGAGCGGCGGTTGCCGATGCTCCAGTGATGATTTTAGATGAAGCGACATCTTCTATTGATACACGTACCGAAAGATTAGTGCAAAAAGGTATGGATCAATTAATGAAAGGAAGAACAACTTTTGTTATCGCTCATAGATTATCCACTATCCAAAATGCTGATTACATTTTAGTCTTAGATAAAGGTGAAATTATCGAAAGAGGCAATCACGAATCTTTGATTGCTCAAAAAGGTTACTACTATCAACTCTATACAGGAGCCTTTGAACTCGAATAATGAAAACTATTATCTTTGTTTGTCATGGTTCTATATGCCGTAGTCCCGCTGCGGCGTTTATTGCTTTAAAATATTTAAAAGAACATAACCGTGATGGCGAATTTAATATTCTGATAAGAGCGACATCCTCTGAAGAAATAGGAAATGATGTCTATCCTCCAATGAAAAGAGAGTTATTTAGAAGAGGTGTTCCTTTACATCCTCATGCCGCTCAAAGAATTAGACAAATTGATTACGATAATGCTGATTATATTTTCTATATGGATAATGAGAACCATTATTCTCTCTTGAGACAAATTGATGATTATAAATCAATACTATACCCCATAAATAAATGGACAAACGGTCTCAACGAAATTGAAGATCCTTGGTATACAGGTAGATATTCTCTTGTTTGTGACGAAATAGAAGAGTGCATCAAAGATATTTTTGCTAAAATATAAAAGATGATTATTGATAATAAAATCAAATCGAAAATTAAAGATATCGTAGACACTAATGCGATTAATATGAATATCGCTGATATGTTAACCGCGGCTTTTTCTTATACCGATATTATTAATCCTGATGAAGTAAGACAATATATTAAAGAAGGCTATAGTGAAGAAGAAGCAATTACTGAAATATTGTTTGGTTTTTATGGTTTAGATCATAACGATGAAAATAACGATATCTTAACTAGATATATCTTAAATAATCTTAAGAAATTATGTCCTTTAGAATATTTAAATAATCCTTATGTCAAAAACATCAAAGTGAATTCTAAATTAGGTAAATATCAATTAAGAAACATTTCTTTTGAACCTTATCAACTATTTGCTTATGACGATATTTATTTAGACGAATATAAAGAATATTCTCGTATTGGTTATTTTACTAGTGACTTCCCCTATTTAGCATTAACCGAAGGTAATAATGTTTGGATGTCACTTAATCCTAATGAAATTGAAACGATGAAACCTTATATTACTAAAGCTAAAGGTGATGTTTTAGTTTTAGGTTTAGGAATGGGTTATGTTCCTTATATGGTTTCTTCAAAAGAAGAAGTTAAAAGCGTCACTATTATTGAAAAAGATAAAGAAATCATAGAGCTATTTAAAAAGGCGTTATTACCATTATTCCCAAATAGAAACAAAATCAAGATTATTGAAGATGACGCGATTAGATATCTAAACAAAAAAGAAGCGACATATGATTATATATTCGCTGATTTATGGCATAATCCAGAAGATGGTTTGTCTTTATTTGTGCAGCTTAAAAGAATTAATCCAAATATCGATTGTTGGCTAGAAGTATCTTTATATCAAATGTTAAGAAGATGCATGATCACTCTTTTAGAAGAACAACTCGATAATATGGGTGAAGAGAATTATAAATACTCTAGAAATTACACCGATAAGATTGTTAATAAATATTATCAAAGAACAAAAAATCTCCACTTAGATAGTGAAGATAAATTAAATAATTTATTAAGTGATGAATCTTTACTTAAGCTTGCGCTTTAAGGATTAGGAAAACCACAAAAGCAGCCACTACCAAAAGTAATAAAGAAATCATAAGGGCGATAACCCATTTACCTTCGCCCTTTTTATTTTGATTATTTGGGTCAAAGAAATAATGATTAGTGTGTCTTTTAATAAAACCAATATCTTTGAAGAATCTCACAGATGATTTAAATGGAGAAACAGTACTAGTTCTATCATCAGACCAGATAACACCGATTTCTTTCATTGTTAAATTATTTAATTTAGCAATATAGATATATTCAACATCAAAAGCGAATTTATCGATAAGTTGCTTTTCCACGATCTTTTTAGCGATGTCCGCTTTAATGGCTTTAAAGCCACATTGGGTATCTTTGAGTTTAGTATGGAATCTCATATTAACGAGTTGACGACAACACCAACCGATAAACACTCTTAAAGCAGGTTGTTTCTTTTTAATGACACTATCTTTAGCGTGTCTACTACCGATAATCATGTCGTAATGTGGTGCGTGTTCCACAACTTTATCAACGGCACTTAAATCAGTACTTAAATCAGCATCCATAAATAAAATATAGTCCCCTGTTGCGTTTCCTATACCGTATTTAATAGCAGCACCTTTACCTCTATTTGGCTCATAGCTTAAAGCTTTAACACCAGGAATAGATTCAATTACTTCCTTAGTGTTATCTTTACTACCATCATTAACGAGCAAAAGTTCATAGTCTAAGTTTTTAGACGCTAAATAATCTTTAATTTTATCAACGTTTTTAACTATGTCTTGTGATTCGTTATAGCAAGGAATAATAATGCTGAATTTCATATCTATATAATCATACACTTATTACGACGATTTCAAAAACTGAAATTACTAAATATTATGAGTTCAAAATATCTTCGAATATTTTCTTATAAGCAAAAGAGTCTTCAATCTCTTTGATTGTGCTTATCTTACTACCAGTATCTTTGCTGGATGAGCCACAGTGATATATGTGTTCGTTATCGGTAGCATAATCAATAACGATGTAGCGGTCATGGAATCTACCGTTCGTTGGTCTTGTAACAATCATATTGCCTGTTTCATTCATGAAATCTTTAATAAAACTACCGCTCAACTTATTTTTTGATTTGTTATCAGAAAAAAGGTAAATATATACACCATCTTTGACCGCTTTGAGTAGTTCAAGTGTCTTGATACTCAAATAATCATCCACGATAATGAGCGATTTATTAGCTAATGAATAAAGTTTTTGATAAGCAATATCGGCTTCTAGCTTTTCACCATCTAAAAATAAGAAATGCTTATACGTGGGTGAATCTATAAAACTATCCATAACAACATCTAATTTCTTTTCAACTTCGGTTAATCGAACAGAATTGCTATTAACTTTGCTCGTGAGTTTAATAATCTCGTTAGCATTAATAAGGTTGTTTGATTCAACAATATAGTCTTTCATCTTTTTGAACAATCGAATAAGAGCTTTGCTTTGGTTAGTGGCCAATTCACCTTTTAAAACAGTCATAAGCATATAGATACCTTGTTCAGTGAAAGCATATGGTAGATATTTAAAATGCATGCCTGTTTTATTGCCGCTTTTGTTTAAGGTCAATTTTTTTGACCATAAAACTTTTTCCGATTCATTCAACGTTTTTTCTTCTTTAAATATGTCATTATCATTGTTCAAGGTGAAATTTTTGCACCATGAAGATTGCATCGATTCTCGTGGTGTATAATTGTCTTTACTTTTTAAGGTGGAATTTTTGCACCATAAAACTTCCGTTGCTTCCGCTTTGCTTAGTTGAAACATAAAATCATTATCGAATTTCTCGATATTGTTCTTTACCTGTTGATTAAATGCCTTTGTCTCATAACCGTATATTCTTGCTAAATCAAAGTCTAGCATTACTTTTTGGCCTCTAATGAAATAAATTAAAGATTCGATATTTTCTTCCGTTAATTCTATAGTTTCTAATTCTTTTAAATTGTTAGACATAAAAAAGTCCTCCTACTATTACCAATAGGAAGATTTTTAGAAAAAAGTACGGTTTTTTTGAAAAAATAGTCTATATCATCTACAATGTTTCTAAATCGAGGCATTCATTATGGATTTAATTAAACTTAAAGAACAACTATTAGAAATGGGTAAACGCATTGGTTTGCAAGTACAAGAAGAAACAGCGCAAAGCATTACTTTCCACACGCAACTCACTGCGAAAGATTATTTTGACAATTCAATTTATTTTAGATTAGTGGTTTATTCTAGTGGCACACTCCATATGTTTTTGACTTTTGATGAAATTGAAAGAACATATGATAACTTCTATTTAATCAATAACTTCAATGCTGAACATCCTTGGTTTAAAGCCTATATCGTTAATGTTAATGATAAGGATTTCTTAGAACTCCATTACGCTACTTTAAGTTTAGAAAAAGAAGCCCAAGTCTTAGATACTTTTGGCTTCTTATTAAATGATTTGCTTAATGATAATACTTTAAAATTCCTTAATCCAATCTTACACGGCGAAGTTAATTAATAAATATACTCAAAGAGCCATATACAAATAATTCGATAAAAAGGAAGAAACCCGCTAAAGATATAGCAATAATAGAAAATACTCTGACTAAAATAACGAAAACCCGCTTAGGATTCTGAGCGGTTTTTATTAAATTTAAAGCAACGATGCCCATTGTAATTGGACCTCCAGCTAATAAAAGAGCCATTAACGAATTACCAAAATTACTATAAATGCTAAAAAGTGAAAGAATGCTATTACTCATTAAAACTAGTTCACAAGTAGCAAGAGCAACAATAGCTAAAGTAAGTGCTGTTTTTTGATTATTATTTTCCATATCGATTTGCAATCTTTCTCAATTCTTCGCCTTCAAATTTTTCAATGAGGTATCCGCATTTAGTGCAGACATATCGATTTGCGGTAGCGCCACTAAAAGCACCAGTTAATATCACAGTGTAAACATTTTTATTACCACTACTAACTGGATTTGGAATGTCATAAAATTCTTCGTTACCACATAATGGGCATTTCATTTTGACAATCATAGAGTATCCTCCATCTCGAATAATTGTAGCAAATAATTATTGTTTTAAAAGAAAAATGAGTCACACGAGTGACTCTTTTTCATATTTAAGAATTAATTAGTTTAATGTTGCGCTTCCTAGGGAAGAAAATACCACACAACCTCTCGTGGAACTCTTTAATGTTGTGCTGTAGGTAGTACCACCAATAGTGACTGTATGAGCACCAGTATTAACGGTATTAGATGAACATAATGTTTTAGTTACTGAGGAAGAAGGTGTTTTTTCAATACCACCAAAGATGATAAGTGATCCATTAGATATAGTGACTGTACCATCAGCATCAACTGCCCAAGCACCGCCACCACCTGAACCACTAGCACTACCTGGTCCTTTAGCGATAACGGTACCACCAGTGATATTAATTATGCCGTTGCTATCAATGCCATCCGTATCACCACTAGCAGGTACTTCGACATCTAAGAAGCCACCACTTACTGTAATATTAGCAGTCGCTTTACCCGCTGTGGCATTAACGCCATCATCAGTAGCGTAGACATATGTTTCACCACCACTTACTTTAATTAAGTTACCTTCTAAACCTTCATATGAAGATTTAATGTTGTTTTACCACCAGTAATATTTAATGTATAGTCAGCATGAACTGCATCATCACTAGCTTCTAAAGTTAATGTGCCACCG
>Ga0247608_10004563_pt1 | contig 15422 bp, 1 predicted proteins | sample 176DNAGHGlowgp2_FD_193490 | JGI IMG/M metagenome (GOLD analysis project Ga0247608, IMG submission 193490) | Sheep rumen microbial communities from Palmerston North, Manawatu-Wanganui, New Zealand - 1766 DNA GHGlow gp2 | ecosystem: Host-associated > Mammals > Digestive system > Stomach > Rumen ...
CCCCAATCCCCAATCCCCAATCCCCAATCCCCATTTAAATTTTGAAGTTTTATATAAATCATATATTTAAAAGTTAATTATATTTATTAATTTTTATTTTGAATTAACTATTTTTTATTTTCCTTAACTAATTTTCAAATGATATAAATATTTTAATATCATTTTTATTTTTAAAAGATAGCATGGATGATTCTTTATACTTCTTCATCCATTTTTCAAGAACCGAAAAAGTAAAGCTAAATGAAATTTATTTTCTTGACGAAGAAGATAGTGGTGAAAGCAGTAATGAAAAGCCTGAATGTATTTATTCTGATAATATAATATATGATAATAAAAATCAAAAATATTATTATAACATGATTTTTAAAACTCAAAAAGTAATTAGTAAAACAAATTATTATTTTGAATTTGAAATAAATGATGATAAATATATAATTTCTTTTTTAGCCAAAGAAAATACAAGTTTTATTTATGATGTTATTTTACAGGTTGGTATAAAAATTATTGATATAAAAAGAGAAATTCCCCAAAATATTGTAGATTATACTAAAAAGTTATGCTATTTTAAAGTAGGCTTAGAAAAAATAAAAGAAACAGAAAAATTAGATAAATTATATCGAGATACTATTGATTTATTTTCAGAAAAAAAAGGTTTCTATTTTTTTATTTTTTTATTCATAGAAATTTATAAGAAAAAGGAATTAAAGGAATTATGTATTGATTTAATGAAACATTTTAGAGAAATGTCTAGTAACCCAAAAGAAAAAGATAGTAATATGGATAGAAGAAAAGAACTAGAAAGTTATACTTCAGCATTTAATGAAATAGTAACAAAAGAAGCAAAAGAATTAACTGATGTAAAAAATTATAATTATAATCCAATAGATTTTTATGGAATTATACTTTGTTATTTAAATTTTTACAATTATGGTAATGAGGAGGATATGCAGGGGATAAAATTGTCAAAGGAAGAAGAGTGTGATGAATCTACAAATTTTTGTAGTGTTATGGGAGAATTATATAACGATAAAAAAAGATGTAATATTTTATATGAAATTTTACTTATTTATCGCAATCATTTTTTTAATCCTATTCCTCAAATTTTTGAATTCTTTAATAATTTTATAGAGCATTGTATTATATTAAAAGATTTTCCAACTTTTCAAATTGGATTAAGTTACATTAAGGAAATAGATATTTTTATAGATGTTATTGAAAAAAACAAAAATAAAATATATGAAAATTATATTAAATCTAATAAAACTGATGAAAAATTTATTATTAAAATTGATAAAAATTTAAAAGCAAAAAAGATAGAAAAAATAAATAAAATTCAAATTCCAAAATATATATTAAATATTAAGTCAATAATAGATTTTTCTATAAAAAATGAAATATTTTTCATTAATTTTACAAAAGATTTTTGGAAATTTATATTAAATTGTTTTAATGATGCCGAACTTGAAAATATACCTATTTGTTATAAATTGAGGGAAATATTTATTTTATATCATGATAAATTAGTGAATAAAACACTTGGAAAATTATTCGGAAAAAAAGAGACTAAATTGATTAAGTCCATTAAAAAAGATACGAATGATTATTTTCAGATTGATGAATTTGCTTTTTTATTAGATCAAATGATAGATAAAGTTATACATAATAACAAAGAAAAAGAAAATATACAAGGGTTGGGGATTATTAAAAAATATAATCCATATTATATAGAAGCTAAATATTCAAATAAAGTTGACCCAGATATTTTTGATATAATTGATTTAGATAATAGTGATGAATTATTTATTAAAGATTTTCAGAATATGAATTTCGAATATATTTTTAAAGATAATTTATATGAATATATTGCAAAGATTACTTCTAAAATAAAAACAATTCCTAATTTTGATTTTGTAATCAAATTAATTAATATCAAAAATTTTAATATTATTGATAAAAATCAAAAAAAAAATGAGGATAAAAATATAAATATAATAATTTATTTAAATTCATTAAATAAGAAATATGATGATATTATAGACCAAAAAATAAGGACATTATCCGGCAGTGAATTAGATGGAGCTATCAAAGTAATAGTAGAATTAGCATTAATGAATTATATCTATGAAAAAAAAGAAAAAAATTTGGATTTTATTAAAAAAAAAATTAGAAAGCTACAAAAAGAAATAAAAACTTCTTGTTTTATTGAAATAATAAGAAAATGTATTTGCGACAAAGAAAACATCAATAAAGATGAAAATAGAGAAGATTTTGATTATAAAGGAATAATTAGGTTTATTTTTGATGAATTCTCTAATAATTTGGAAAATAATGATGATATAAATAATATAATAAAATTAATAGATTGTATAGAAGGGACAGAAGAAAAAAATAAACTAAATGAAGAGATTCAAAATCAAAGAGAAGCTTTGGCCAATGAATTTTTAAATATATTAATTGAAAAAAATATTTTTACAAAAGAAGAATTTTTTATTCTACCAAAAAAATTGAATAAAAATTCTCATGAAACTTCTTGTGAACAAAAGAATCAATTGAATATATGTGAACCAAATATCAAAATAAAATTATTATATGATTTAAAGGAAAAAGGAAAATTAAAAGATAACACCGAAAAATACTTTGAAACTATAGAAAATTTATTGAAAAATATAGTTAGTGATATACATGGGAAAATTAGGAAAAAAAAGTTAGAAGAATTTTTGGAAAATGATGATTATAAACAAATCATAATAGATAGATTTAGTTTGATTAATTTAGTTAATCAACAAATTAATCCTAGTAGTGAATATGACAGTTTAAAAGACAAAATTAAAAAAATAAATTCTAATATAAAAATACTAATAAGAGCAAAAAATAACCTAATTTTATATTTCAGAGAATCACAAAAATCTCTGTTAAACGAATTAATAGAAATTATTAAAGAGAATGAAAATAAGCAAATAGGTCAATATAGACAAGGAAATATTGGTATGTTAATTGATAAATGTCAGAGTTTGGAAGGAGATATTAAAAAAATTGAAGATATAAAAGATTTTTTATTGTTTAATATTATATATGAAATGACTAACGCTGGAGATGATGACAAAAAAATTTTTACAAAAGCTGAAGAGAAATTAGAAAATATTAGAAGTTTAATAGGAAAAAAGGTCGGAATAGATATTATATATAGTGAATATAAAGATGCTTTTAAAAAAATAATTTCAAAATGCAATAATGAGGAAAGGGCAAATGAATTCATTAAAAAATTTAAAGAATACTATAATCTAAATGAATCAATTTCTGATGACTATAAAAATGGTCTGATTGAAGATTTAACAATATTATTTAAGAGTGAAAAATTTAAATTAGATATAGATAGTATTATTTTCTTTTTTGATAGTTTTCAAAATGATAATGAAAATATTGATGAATGGAAGAAATTATTTTCTTATGAGGTTAATGGAAAATATGAAAGCTTATCTATTAATGTAGATGATGATTTCAAAGTAATTAAAGAAAAATTATTAAAGCTAAAAGAGAATAATATATATGATTATAAAGATGAAGGAATTTATAATAAATTATTTACTTGTTTATATGATCAAAAAGAAGCAATTGAATTTTTATTCTCAAAAATAAATGCTCAAAATGGGACAAATATTGATATTGATATTTTAAAAGATAGAATTGATCCTACTAATACAACAATAAATGAGGAAGATATAGACAAAACAAAAGAGTGTATTAAAATTATAGCTAAAATGAAGAATATAGAAACAAATTTTGATATTTTAAATTTTATAAAAAAAAAATTAAATGAAAAGGAAATATCTTGGTTTATAAATTATTCTAAAAAATATACGTCCATTATTGAATTAGATAGATATTATGATCCTTCTGAGAATATTTATGAACAAGTCAAACAAAAAATTGAAAAAGAATTAACGTTGACGGTTTCACAAGATGAAGAAAAATTTTTATATTATTCCAAAGAATTAAAAAACTTGAAAAATTTAACATATGAAGAATTAATTAATATAAAAAATAAAATACCTCCTAAAAATGAAAATAGTGATATTGATAAAAATGACAATACTAAATCAAAAAAATTAGAAAATGAAAATGAGGAAGAGAAAAAAAAAAAATCAACTAACCCAAAACGTGAAACATTAATTTTTTTCAAAGATATAATTACTAATTTGGAAATAATTCTTGAAGAAATGAATTCATTAAGGAATAAAGGAAGTAATCTACCAATAAAAATATGCATAAAAGTAGAAAATATGAATAATTTATATTATTATTTAGGTGGTAAAATAGTTAAAAATTTCAAAGTTATTAAAGAATTTTTATCTGCAGCAAAAAACAAATATAAATCACAATTAAATTCTTTATATAAAGAAAACGCGTATTTGAGATTTTTATTTGGAAAACAATTTAGAACTATGATGAAACATTTACAAAGTACAATTAATGTAGATTCATTTTTAAGATATATATTAGATAATACTGATAATAATTCTAAAATTAATGAAGGATTTAAAACCGTAAAAGAAGATGTAAAAGATTACATTAACTATTATGAGTTATATAATAAATATTCTTTAGAGAGTATTTCAATGTATATTACAGATTTATTTAGAAAAAATAATAAAACTTTAGGAGAGCATTATAATAAAATGAAAATAAGAGATAATAATTTTAAAGGTATTTATTTATATGAATGTAAAAATAATTCAATGGAAGAATTTATAATAAATTTATTCTATGATAAATTATTAAAATTGCCCAGTGCTCAGAATGTCCTTATTACTAATAAAGAAACTTCAATTGAAGAAATGCAAGCATTTCTTAATAGAGCAATTTTATGTAATTATAATACTTTATTTATAATGGAAATAAGCGATTCTATTTCTGAATTTCAACAAAGTATGATGAATGATTATATAAATCAATTATTATCATACAAAAATGAAAAATTTAATATAGAAAATAAAGAAAATGTTGAAAAAAAATATACTGATAAATATTTAGATTCCGCCATTGTTTTCGTTTATGATATTGAAAATAGAAATATTAAATCTTTTCTAAATGAAATTAATAAACTTATCGTTAACAATTTTAATCATGATGAGATACTAAATACAATAGATGAACACAAAAAACAATATTTATCAGAAATAGGAAATATTACTGCCATTACTTCAGATATATGTGGTTTAGGTAAATCTGGAAAAATTAGAAATTATACAAAAGACAAAATTTATTTTCATTTTCCTCTAGGAGGTATATTAAATAAAAATATTATTTTTCATAAGTTAGAAAATTTGATGAATAAAATAAATGAAGTAAAAAAAGAAAATATTAAAAATACCGCTATTCATTTGGATTTAACAGAAACGCAAGAAAAATCAATATTAAATGAATTTTTTTTTTCTTTCTTTATTACAAAATTTTATTCTAATAATGAAAATATAATTTTTATACCAAAAGATATATCTATTTATATAGAGATACCAAATTGTTTTGAAGACTATTTAGACAAATTTAGTATTTTAAAAATATTTAAAAGAGAAAATATTACATTTGAAAAAATGGCAAAATTTGATAAAAAGGAAAATATACATCTAATTAATCTGATGTTGGAAGATGATAGTGAGGATAGGATCGATAAATTTATTAAGAAAAATATTGGTATTAATAAATATTCTTATCATCAAATAAATATATTTATTAAACTTTTTATTTCCCAGTATGGTAAATTTCAAAAGAAACTAATTTTTTTAGAAAATGGAAAAGAAGTGACAAAAAAATGTATTGATGAATTTGCTAAATGTACTAAATATTTTACTAATGGCGGATTTTCACAATTATTAACCGGAGAATATAAAAGTGATGATAAGGATTTTGATAAAAAGGATTATATAGATAAATTATCAGAAATTTTTAAAAATGATTTAAATAATATAAAATTTGAAACTCCATTGATTTTTATAATTAAAGAAAAAAAGAAATATGAAGAATTTATTGTCCCGACAGAGGTAAACTCTGAAGAATTTAGTAGATACAAAACCTCAAGAGATTATTTACAAAGACTAAAAGATTTGTTAGATCTCCCTAATTCTGTAGACGAATTAATATCTATATTAGAAGGACAGGGTGAAAAAGATAATAAATATGTAATAACTATTGATAATTTTAAGAAAATGATTTTATTAGTATATAGAATAAAGGCAAATGTTCCTGTGATTATAATGGGTGATACAGGATGCGGAAAAACTTCTTTAATAATAAAATTAAATCAATTATTAAATAATGGAAACTCAACAGTCAAAATAATTAATGTACATTCAGGAATTAATGATGAAAAATTAGGTGAGTTGATGGAGGAACTAGAAAATGAAATAAGGGAAGGAAAAGATAAAATGAAAAAGAATGAGGAAATATGGCTATTTTTTGATGAAATAAATACTTGTCAATCTTTTTCATTAATTACAGAAATATTTATTAATAGAACTTATAATGGGAATAAAATGAGTGATAACATACGCTTAATTGGTGCTTGCAATCCTTATCGAAAAAGAAAGGTAAACAAAGAAAAATGTGGATTAAGTTTTTCTGAAGATAACGAAAATGAATTAGTATATTTAGTAAAACCACTTCCACAATCTCTTTTATATTATGTATTCAGCTTTGGGTCTTTAGATCCAGAGGATGAAAAAAAATATATATATAGTATTATTGAAAGACTATTTTCTAAAGAGAAAGAAGAATTAAAATTAAGCCAAAATTATATAAAATTAAAAGAAAAATATGATTCGCTTAGAAAAGAAAAAGCAATATTAATAAAGGAAAATGATAACAGAACTAATAAAAAATTATTAACAGAAAAATTAAATAATTTAAATGAGCAAATTGATATATTTGAGAAGGAGTTAGAAAAGGTTACAACTGTAAAATTACATGTATTAACAACAGAAGCTATTTCTCAATGCCATATATATTTAAGGAAAACTTTTGATGAATCAATTGTTTCTTTAAGAGAAATCGCTAGATTTCCAAAATTAGTTGAATTTTTCCTAGATTATTTTAAAAAGAAGAATGAATATGAAAAAAGAAATAATAATGAAAAAAATAATAAGTTAAGAAGTATTATATGTTCTATTTATTTATGCTATTATATAAGACTAACTGATGATAGTACAAGACAAAATTTTGAAGTAAATTTAAGGAGTATATTATTTGAATTAGTAAATAACAAAAAAACTGAAGAAAAAAGTGAAAATCTTTTAGAAAGAATTGAAAATGAAGATTTTAAGAATGAAATTACGAACAATGTTTCTGAAATAATAGAAAAAAATTTCAGTGATTTTTTAAAGATTGAAGAAGATTATTTAATAGAAATGATAAAACCAGATAAAGGTATAGGTAAAAATTCATTATTAAAAGAAAGTACGTTTTTATTATTTGTATCTGTTATTACAAATATACCACTTATAATAATTGGAAAACCCGGGACTGGTAAGAGTTTAAGTGTACAATTAATTAATAAATCATTAAAAGGAAAATATTCTACTATAAAATTTTTTCAAAATTATCCAAAAATAATACAAACATATTTCCAAGGATCAAAATCTACTAAACCTGAAGATGTGGATATTTTATTTGATAAAACAAAGAAAAAATTAGAATATTATACAAAAAATAATTTAATACCTCCAATATCGATGGCTTGCTTTGATGAATTAGGATTAGCTGAAAGATCTAAAAATAATCCACTTAAAGCGTTACATCCAAAACTGGATTATGCAGGAAAAAATAAAGGTGAAAGTTTTGTAGGAATAAGTAATTATTCATTGGATGCTGCGAAATTAAATAGGGCTTTAGTATTATCAATTCCAGATCTAGCTAAAAAATTGGATGAATTAATTAATACTGCTCAATATATTGTAGAAAGTATTTCACCAAAGATAAAAAAGGATAAAATTTTTGAAATTCTTTCTAGAACTTATTACGAATATAAAGAAAAATTAAGAAAAATTAAAGAATTGGTGGTATTAAAAAAATATATATATGAAAAAATGTATAAATTGTTCGAAGAAAAAACCTTAATGCAAAAAGATTTAATGTCAATAAATTCAAGTAAAATAGAAAATAAAATAGAGAAGGAAGATGAGAAAGATGATAAATCTAACAAACTTGATAATGATAGTAATTTAGAAGAAAAAGATAAATTTAATATAAAAAAATCTATTTCAATGAATTCTGAAAATTCTAAATCTAGAGTACAACTATTTGGCTTTAAATCAGAGGAAAGAAAAAATAAAATAAATGAAATGTTTAATGGAAATTTTAAATCAGATGAAGAAAAATCAAAATTCCAAGAATCAAAAAAAAATTTTTTAAAAGGAACTTTTCAGGAAATTAGTCAAGAAAAGGAATTCAAATATTTATTAAAAAAAGAAAATAATATAAGAATAGATTTTCATGGTAACCGTGATTTTTATTATTTAATAAAAGGAATAGCATATGCACTGGGTAAATCAGGAGAATTAGGTGATGCTGATAAAGTAAAAATAATTATAAAATTTATTGAAAGAAATTTTGGAGGGATAGAATATAATATTGATATAGATTTTAATTTGGTTTTAGATGATATAAAAGAAATACTTAATAATCTTAAAGATATAATTGAAGACTATGAAAAAGTTGAAAATAAAAAAAAATTAAAATTAAGTTCTGTGTTTTTATTCAAAAAATTATATAATTTAGAATGGGAAAAAGAAAAGTCAAATAGTAGAGAAGATTCAATTGGTGATTTAAAAATTCCTGAAGAGGAAATTAATGAATATAATTTAAATAATTGTATTAATGATAATATAAATGATATTAATAGTCGCTATTTATTATTAGAAATAAAACATTCTTTAACCCCATTAATAATACAAAATATAAAATTAGAGAATCCATCAAAAGATGAAAATATTATATTATATGATGGAAGTCCTTTTCCTGAAGATAATAACGATGAATATAGATTTAAAAAAATAATTAAAATTCATGATGAAGCAAAAAATGATAAATTAATTATAATTGAAAATTTAAATCAAATTCATCCATTTCTTTTTGATTTATATAATATGAATTATGAAATCATAAATGATGAAAAGTACGCAAGAATATGTTTAGATAGTTTTAAAGAACTAAAAACAAAAGTAAATGATAATTTCAGAATTATAATTATAGTTGATGAGAGATTTGTTGAAAAATGTGATTTAGCCTTTTTAAATAGGCTTGAGAAAATAAATTTATCCTTTGATAAATTATTAGATAAAGAGTTAAATTTAATTTCAAGAGATATTATATATAATCTTGACTTAAAACGTAATATTGAAAGAATCACTGAAATAAATTATTCTCTTAAGGATTTATTAATTAATTGCAGAGATCAAGAAATTAAAGGTTTGATTTATTATTATAGCAAAGTATCCAAAATGAATGAAGATGAATCTGATGATAATGAAAATAAAAAGGAAAAATTAAAAAATCAATTAAAAAATAATGTGATAAATAAAATTTATAAGATTTTACCTCAGGATATAATATCAATTTTACCTGAAGATAATGCTATAGTTAAAAAGTATGAATCTAAAAATGTTTATAATTTCAATGATTATATAAATAATGAAGAAAATAAAAAATTTAAAATATCTATTATATATACCTTTACTGATATAGCTAATCATGTCGAAGGACTTAATAGAGATATGAGCTTAATGGTATCGCAAATAAGAAGTGAAGGAGAATTTAAACGTAAAATAGATGAGAAAAAAAATTTAAATCAATATAATCTATTTAATAAAAATAAAGAAAATCACATCTATATTCATTTTGAACTTTCAAATTCGAAATACATTAAATTTATAAGTTATTATATAATAAAAAATTTCAAAGATGATAATTATAATTATTTACTCATAATACATATTAATAGAAACTTTAATAAAAAAAAAATTGAAAGATTATATTCATTACCTGATATAAATGATGATATAAATCAGATATTCATTGACAATTTAAATAGTAATGAAAAAATAGAATTAAAAGATGTATTATCAAATAATATGGACATCATAAAAAATCAAATGAAAGGCAAACTTAATTTATTGGAAGAATTTGATTTAGCATTAGAAAATTATTTAAGAGCTGAAATAGAAGAAATTAGAAAGGATTTTGATGAAAATGACACAAAAGAATATATTAATGAAATAAAAATTTATTTGAAAGAAGAACCTGAAATTAAAAATAAAATAATTGACGTTGCTCATAAATTAATTGAAGATTTGGAAAAAACTGATAATGAGCAAGGGATTGTTGAAAAAATATACAAGGAAAAATATATTAATCAATTCACTGTTGATATCATTTCTTGTGTATTAGAATATATTAAAGAAGAAATATTTATAAAAAATTTAAAAAATGTATTTAAAATTTTAGAGGATAATAATATGCTGACAACTATAATTGAAATCAGAAAAAAAAAATATAAAAATATTGATAGAAGTACTGTCAAAAATATATTGGAAAAGTATCTAGACCAAATAATTTTCAAGAAAGGATATATATATCGAAGTAAATTTTTATTTAATTATAATATTCCTGGATTTTATAATTTTTTTGTATCTCTCTCTAATTTTATAAATGAAAAAATTACTGTCAATTACTTCAATAATGAAAAAATAATTAGAGAATTGATAAACAATAATCCTAAAAAATTGAACGATTTTCATGATATTGAAAAATTATCAATAAATATAGTTTACAAAGAAATGCAAGAAAAAAATAAATTTATTTTCGAATTCGTTAATAAAATTCCTCAAGATTTAATTTTAAATGATTATATTACCTACTATCTACAAAAATATAGAAATAATGATGTTATTTATAAAAAAGATGATATATATCATAAAATTATAGAATTATTATTATCTTTAAGATTTAATAATGGAAATGAAACTACAGAAAATGATAATAAAATAGATAATTTAATTATAAAAATAATATGGATAGAATCAAATATTAATTATGTTATAAATATATTAAAAATAATTGAAAATTCTATCATTATTTTTGGAGATAACGAAGATATTCTCTATGATAAAATTGAAAAATTATATAAAGAAAATAATATTAAATATATAACAAAGCAAAAAAGAAATGCCGAAGATACAAAAGAAGTTAATCAATGCTATTATATATTATTAGCAATTATTTGTTACTGTATTGTATCTGATGAAATACATATGGAAATAAATTATTATTGTCACAAATTGAAAGAAATAAATAAAATATTACAAACTTTAAATGATGATTTATATATGTATCTAAATGAGATGTATATCATTGATGAATTAATAAAAGTCATTGAAATATTTAAAAAAAATAATGATATTGAGAGAATTAATACAATTAAAAAAAAATTTATAGAAAATGCAGAATTCATACAGGAATATACTAATAATGAAGATCAATCTATCTTAAGCGAAAAACTTATAAAAAATTTTGAAGAAATCTATACTTTATTAAATACTGAAAAAATATATGAAAAAGATAAAGATTCTTATGATAAATTTAGATATATATTATTCAAAGAAATTAAAAAAATAAACGATATTCATTATCGCACTACAATATTGAATAAAATATTAGAACAAAAGGAAATGATAAAAAAATCTTTGGACATTTTTCAAATTGTTCTTAGAAAATATTTGGATAAGGATGAATTTAAAAATAATATAGAAAATATGAAAAATGCCGACGATGAAATAATACAGCTCATAGAAAGAAATCTAAAAGATAATATTATATTGGAAGAAACATTATTATATTTAATTGAGAAAAATTCAATAAATTATTATAATAATATATTAAATAAAAAAACAAAACAGACTAATTTAGAAGACGAACCACTTAAGATATTAAAAGATTGCATTAAATTCTTAGATAATTATCCTAATATACAAGAAAAAACTTATTCGAAACAAAATGTGAAGGAATTTTGTAAATTATTTTGCCTTGGTTATATAAAAACTTTTTGCTATATTTATATAAAAATGATTGAAGAAGAACATTCTAAATTAAAAAAATATGAAGAAATAATAAAAGTTTTTAATTTTGATAAACCAATTTGCAAAATGATACGCTTGTATATATATAAAATAATATATAATAAATATACTATATATTTTTTCAATAATGATTGCAATATTACCAAATATAAACTCAAATTTTTAAATGATTATAATGATTTAATTAATATCAGAGGAGTGAGTAATAAAATATATAAATTAGATTATACTGTTAAAACTCTACAAAATGAGGATTATGGCAAATTTTATAAAAACTTGTTAAGTTATTATAATAAAGATAAATTTAGTAGTGCAATAAACATTAAACACTTTAAAATATCAGAAAGTGGAATAGATAATTTTTATATAGCTTCTTATAATCTAATTTTAGCAAATCTATTGGATAAAAATGATGAATTTAACAATAATTTTTTTAAAAATGTTTGTTTAAGTTTATTCAAAAATAATGATCTAATATTAAGAGCTATTAAATTATTCTATGATCCAAATAAATTTAATGAAATTCAAAAAATTTATAATATTAATTCACTTAATCTCAAACCTATATTATTTGGATATCGTTTTTGCTTAAATGAATTATCAATGAATAAAACAAAAGGTATTTATTATCGATTATATAATTCTGAAAAAATTGATGATATTCTTAAAAATAATTTTTATCCAGGAAATGATACTAAGCTTAATATAGCATATTATAATATTATCAATCATTTGAAAAATAAACCTGATGAAGGTTGTTATGTTTGTTTATGTCCTAAAATGTATTATCATTCTGTTGCCTCTGGATTTCCTGATATTCCTCAATTTAACTTATTATGTCCAAATTGTAGAAAAAATATTGGGGCAACTAAAAAAGGTAAAGATATAATAATAGAAAAAAGAGAAGATTATTATAGAATTTTTAAAGATGAAAAAGATATAAAAGAATTAAAGAAAAATGAGTTAGGCAAAAAGAAATTAGAAAAAATTAATTATATGACACTAGAAAAATTGGAAGAAGATTATATTAAAAAATTATTTAAGGAAGAAAAGGGCGTATTTGTTTCAGATATAAATAGTTTTAAAAATGATAAAAAAATTGTCAGAAAGTTAAGCCAAGTTTCATACAGGTTATTAAATTATATTTTATATTCTCACTTATTTTTTGCAAGAATAATAACAGGAAGAGAAAACTTTGATAAATATAAGCCTGAAGGAGTAAAATGGGAAGAATTATTATACGAATGTTGGAATCTATTAAAAGATGAATTATTAAAAATAAATATAGATTCTATTGAATCATTTATGCATTTTATATTTGTTGATTTATTCCCTAAGTTAAATAATGAAAATCATATTGAGCAATATGATAACCTAATAAAATTGGAAGATAAATTAGAAGAAGAAATTCAAACTTTAATAAAGGATTTTGAAAAGAAAGGAGATGATTTATTTGATGATACAGATATAACGTCATATATTAATTTATTAAAAGAAAAATTTCCCCATAATAAATATAATAATGAAGAATTTCCCTTTTATAAATTTTTTTATTATACTGATTATTTAGATGAAAAATATATAAATGAAAAGCTCTTACATAAGGATGAAAATAAATATCCTGTTTTAAAAATGTATTTAGATTATCAAACTAGTAATATAATTGATGAAAATAAAGATATAATTAATAATATAAATCTATTTAACGATACATTAAATTTATTAAGTCAAAAATATTTTAATAATATTTCAAAAGATGATGCTGAAAAAAAAGAACTAATAAGTGAAGAAATATATATAGATAATAAAGAAAAATTTGACAAATTTATTGAATTTTATGACAAATTAAAAATTGATGAAATAAAAAATAAGGAAAATTTAAAAGAAAATGGAGCATTAAGTAATTTTTTTATTCGAGAGGATAATAATTTTGGTAAAAATTATAAAATTATATATCAGACTTTTATAAAGCAACAAAATAATAAAATTAAATCTTTATTGGAAAAGAAAGGGGTTGATTGCTTTGATCAAAATAGAGCAAATATACAACAATTAGACGAGAAAGAAATATTTACGTTAACTTTACCGAAAAAGGTTTTATTTAATAATATATTATTTGATAATTCATATAGAAAAATACTTGATAAAGTTCCTGTGAGTTATAATTCATATAAGGAATATGTAATTAATTATAATTACATAGAAGAAATTATGACTGAATATTTGCTAAGCAATAAAAAATTATTAAATGAAAATATTAGAGAATTTATTTATAACAATGAATTATTCAGTAATAAAATCACAGATTTATTTTATCTGTTTACAAAAGAATATTTTTCTATAGGCATTAGTGATATTGATAAAGTTTCAATATATAAATTTTATGATTCAAATAGGAATATTCATGTATATAAAAAAGTAATTAATGATTTTAAAAAATTATTCAAATTCTTATATGATAAAAAAAAAGAAGAAACAAAAGATAATGATATTAAGGAAGAAACACCAATAATTGACTTGCTAAAAAAAAAGAAAGGAGATTTTACAGATGAATTTAAAGCATTATTTTTCGATAATAAAAGTTTTAGAATTAATAAAACATATACAATTTTTGAATATTATTTAAAAGTAATTTATAGTGATGTGGACGAAGAAATAAAAAAATATCAAGTACAATTAGATAAAGAATTAAAAATTAAAATAAAAGATTATTTTGAAAAGCATACTTTTATTAAAAAAAAAGAATTCTCTTCTGCAATTAGATTATTCATAACTTTAGTGTTGTTACCGGAAGAAGATAAAAATAATAAAATAAAACCAAACAATAATAATATAGTTAATTATTTACAATCTAAAGATTTATGGAAAGATAAAGATATAAACAGTAAAGGATTCCTAAAAAATATGGAAGATTTGAAATTTATGAATATCCATATCAACCAAATTGCTTATTTATATGATGAATTAGGAAAAGACATAGAAGATGACTTTTTTGATGATGTGAAATCTAAAATGAAAGAAAAAGTAGAAAATGAGCAACGAAGTAAAATTGTAGAAGAAAGAGAAAAAAAAGAAGGAGATAAACCTGAAGAGAGAGAGGAACAGGAAGAACAGGAAGAACAGGAAGAAGAAGAAGAAGAAGAAAAAGAAAAAAGAGAAGATTAAATTAATAATTTTCATTAATAAATTATATAAATTAAAAAATTTAAATTTTTTTCTAAAAAATTATTGGGAATAATAATATGAAAATCAGAAATTGGGGATTGGGGATTGGGGATTGGGGATTGGGGATTGGGG
>Ga0247608_10004565_pt1 | contig 15415 bp, 16 predicted proteins | sample 176DNAGHGlowgp2_FD_193490 | JGI IMG/M metagenome (GOLD analysis project Ga0247608, IMG submission 193490) | Sheep rumen microbial communities from Palmerston North, Manawatu-Wanganui, New Zealand - 1766 DNA GHGlow gp2 | ecosystem: Host-associated > Mammals > Digestive system > Stomach > Rumen ...
AGGGCCTACAGCTGCGAGCTGTACTATCCGCTCGACTTCGAGGCGATGAACGAGGCGGCACGGGTGCTGATGACCTATGAGGACTTCGGTGCCTTCTGCAAGAGTGGGGCCGACGTGAAGACTACGCTCTGCACGGTGACCCAAGCCCAGTGGGTGCAGACATCGGCGAGCAGCTGGTATTTCGAGATTCGCGCCAACCGCTTCCTGCGCAATATGGTGCGCGCTGTAGTGGGCACGCTCATCGATGTGGGCCGAGGCCGTCTCTCGCTTGAGGAGTTCCGCAAGGTCGTCGAGGGCAAGCGTCGCACGGAGGCGGGCGAGTCGATGCCTGGCAACGCCCTGTTTCTTGAGGACATCGTGTATTAAGTGAAGAGTGAAGAATGAAGAGTGAAGAGCCATTGTTGCGCTGCAGAAATAGCTCAATAATAAAATCGTCGATAAATAGTAAATCGTAAATAGTCAAATAGTTAATAACATTGTGTGGTTAATATTAGCATTCATGTCGGCGGCCTTGCTGGGCTGCTATGACTCGTTTAAGAAACAGGCGCTCAAGGGTAACGCCGTCATCCCCGTACTCTTTCTGAATACGCTCTTCTCCTCGCTCATCTTCCTGCCCTGCATCGTGCTCAGCGGCACCAGTGATGTGCTCGACGGAACCATCTTCCAGACAGCCTCGGGCGGCTGGGAGATGCACAAGTACATCGTGCTCAAGTCGGTCATCGTGCTGTCGAGCTGGATTCTCGGCTACTTCGGTATGAAGCATCTGCCGCTGACCATCGTGGGCCCCATCAATGCTACGCGGCCAGTGATGGTGCTCGTGGGAGCCCTGCTGGTGTTCGGCGAGCGTCTGAACGTGTGGCAGTGGATTGGTGTGATGCTGGCCGTAGCCTCCTTCTTCATGCTCAGCCGTAGTGGCAAGAAGGAGGGCATCGACTTCAAGCACGACCACTGGATCTACATGGTTGTCGGCTCGGCAGCTCTTGGAGCCGTCAGCGGACTCTACGACAAGTATCTGATGGCACCCGTAGAGAGTGGCGGCGTGGGCCTCGACCGCATGATGGTGCAGTCGTGGTACAACATCTACCAATGCCTGATGATGGGCGCGATGCTATGGCTGCTCTGGTGGCCCAAGCATGAGCATACCACGCCCTTTCACTGGTCTTGGTCGATTGTCGGCGTGAGCCTCTTCCTCTCTGCCGCCGACTTCATGTATTTCTACTCGCTGAGTCTGCCCGATGCGATGATCTCCATCGTGTCGATGATTCGCAGGGGCAGTGTGGTGGTGAGCTTCATGTTCGGCGCTATGTTCTTCCACGAGAAGAACCTGCGTGCCAAGGCCGTCGACCTGGCACTGGTGCTGCTGGGCATGGTGTTCCTCTACATTGGCTCGCATTAGTCGCGATAGATCCACGACAGCAGGGCGTTCACCCAGCGGATGGAGCAGCGGAACCAGCGTAGCGTGCTCACGGGCTTGCCGCCGAAGCTGAGAATGAACTCGCGGAAGGAGTTCTTGCGGAACGGCAGGCCCACGTCCATGAAGTTGATGTGCTGGTAGCCGTGGCTGTGGGCGTACTTGATGCAATGCCAGATAGTCAGCGTGTCTGGGTGCAGCGGCAACCAGGTCTTGCGACGGAAGGCGGCATACCACAGATAGGCGTTGCCCTGACTGTAGACGCAGGCAGAGCAGCCTATGACGTGCTGGCGGTACTTGGTGACGAACAGCCGGCAAGCATCTGTCTTCATCGCCTCGCGGAAGAAGTCGTCGTCAGGAATGTAGCGCTTCGGCTTCAGCCAGTGGTGATGGCGCAGCAGCTTGGTGAAGGCTTCGAAGTCGGCAACGCTCTCAACGTCGCCAGTGGTGACCCCTTTCTCGTAGGCAGCATCGATGCGCTGCTGCATCTTCTCGCTGATGCGCTCCTCGGGAGTGCGGCTGTGCAGCGAGTTGTGGATGCTCATCCAGTGGACGGGAAAGAACGACTGCTGGCGGAAAAAGCGGTAGCCGAACATCTTCTGACCCAGATTACTCACCTCGATGTAGATTACCCGCTTGTTCAGACGGTTGGTGATGGCCTGGAGCATCTCGCCGAAGAGCTCCTCGCGACGGTAGCCGCTCTCGGCGTATTCGCCTTCGCCCAGAATGCGGCAATGCATGAAGAAGAATGGTGGAAGGAATGAGGTGCGGTAGCGCACAATGGCCAACAGCTGGCTCACCACGCGCCCAGCCTCGTCGGTACATACGGTCATGTAGGGCTTCATCCTCGGCGTCTGTGCGCTGATGGCAAACAGCAGCCTACTGTGGAAGAAGTTGCTGTCGCTCACCTCAGGCAGCTTCTCCAGACGGGTATGGATGGTTGTATTAATTCCTTTCACGTGGCAAATATACGAAAAAAGCTGCAGATACAACCGTTTTCGGCAGAAAAAATATATTAATCCGTGTTAATCTGGCTGTTCTGTGGCCAAAATTCACTAACTTTGCAGCCGATATCAATAATTTCTTAACGTATGACAAGTTTCAAAGACCTGGCGCAGCAGCGCCGTAGTCACCGTAAGTTTACAAGTGAGGAAGTCGATGGCGACGACCTGAAGCTGATTCTCCGTGCGGCCCTGATGTCACCTACCTCCAAGGGTCAGCGCTCATGGCAGTTCGTGGTGGTCGACGACAAGATGGACCTTGAGAAGCTCTCCGATGCGAAGAACATGGGCAGCCAGTTTCTCAAGAGTGCGCCCGTTGCCATCGTCGTGCTGGGCGATCCCCTGCAGAACGACTGCTGGGTGGAGGACGGCTCCATCGCTGCTGTCTCCATGCAGTATCAGGCTGAGGAACTGGGACTGGGCTCGTGCTGGATCCAGATGCGCGCCCGTGGGCTCGACGACGGCACGCCTGCCGACACCGTCATCCGAGGCATCCTCGACATCCCAGAGAATCTGTCATGCCTGTGCATCATCGCCGTGGGCCACTGGGCCGATGAGCGCAAGCCGCAGGCAGAAGACCGGCTGAAGTGGGAGAACGTTCACCTGAACAAGTTTTGAGGGGTGTTAATAGTGCTCAGGTATATAATATAGGTGATATGATTAACTACGACCTACGGAAGATTCGTGCCATCATCTTCGATGTCGACGGTGTGCTCAGCAGTGAGACCATTACACTCTCTGCCGAGGGCGAACCTCTGCGCACTGTCAACATCAAGGACGGCTATGCCATACAGCTGGCCGTGAAGCTCGGCCTGCGCATCGCCATACTCACAGGGGCCAGGACGCGCAGCATCAGCGTTCGCTACGAAGGGCTCGGTGTGGAGGACATCTATACAGGCTGTGCCGTCAAGATAGCCACCTACGAGGAGTTTATCGGCAAGTACGGACTCCGAGACGAGGAGGTGATGTATATGGGCGACGACATACCCGACCTGCAGATCATGCGCCGTGTGGGCTGCCCCGTCTGCCCTAAGGATGCCTGTACGGAAATCAAGGAGGCCAGCATCTATGTGAGCGACTGCCTGGGCGGTTGCGGTTGTGGTCGCGACGTGATAGAACAGACCCTGAGGGCACAGGGCAAGTGGGTGATGAACGCAAAGGCTTTCGGATGGTAATACCTTATCATATAATATTAGCGAGCAACTCGCCCAGAAGACGGGAACTGCTCAGTGGGCTAGACCTCGACTACGAAGTGAAGGTACTGCCCGATATCGAAGAGACTTATCCTGAAGGGCTGCCCACCGCCGAGATACCGCTCTATATCGCGGCCGAGAAGGCTGCTGCCTATAAGGCGCTGATGAAGGCCGACGACCTGATCATCACGGCCGATACGGTGGTCGTCCTGGGCCACGAGGTACTTGGCAAGCCTGCCGATCTGGACGATGCACGCCGTATGCTCCATGAATTGAGCGGACGCACACACCAGGTCATCACGGGCGTCTGCCTGATGACGGTCGGTAAGGAGCGACGTTTCGCCGTTACCACCGATGTCACTTTCAAGACGCTTACCGACGAGGAAATCGACTACTACGTAGACACTTACCGTCCGCTCGATAAGGCTGGCGCCTATGGCATCCAGGAGTGGATAGGCTATATTGGCGTCACAGGACTTCAGGGCAGCTACTTCAATGTGATGGGTCTGCCCGTACAGAGAATCTATAATGAACTCAAAATGTTCTAATGCGACAAAAAATGGAGGAGATGGAAAATTTCTCCTCTTTTTATTTTGTTATTTCCCTGAAAGTTAGTACTTTTGCAGACGATAACTAGTAATTTTAATCTATATTTATCATTTTCCATTTTTTGAAAGGGAGCTTGTCTGTGAAGATCGGTTCCTTTTTTACGTTGAAACCTTGCCCTTAGGTAAACTTTCTTTTTTACACGAGATCTGTATAAATTCTTTTGAGAAGTTTTGGCAGTTTAAGAAAAAAGATGTATCTTTGTACCCAATAAATCAACTGACCGAAATAGGTTGCCAATGAGACTGAGACTGATCGTGCTGTTAACGCTGTCGACACTCACCATGACGGTGGTGGCCGATAATATGGGATTCTCGAAAGATAACCCCTTGCAATTCAGCCTCGACAACAACTACCCTCCCATGCAGATGGTCGACGAAAAAGACCGTCCTCGCGGTCGTGACGTAGTGTTTACCGATATACTGATGAAACGTCTCGACATTCCCTATGAGTATGTTCCAAATTCCTGGGAGAAGGTTGCAGACGACATCATGAAGGGCCGTACGGATCTGGCAATGATGGTCTATTCACCCTACCGTAAGGACAGCATCTACTATTCTCAGGCCGTCTTCCGTCTGTATTACCAGATTGTATTCCGCAAGACAGATGAAATCCATAACGGCTTGCGTGAAATAAAGGGGAAGACAATCGCCCTGATGAAGTCGCGCCCAATTATCGACACACTGTCACGCTCGGGTGCCCGCTACGAATTGGTGCAGGACCTAAGCTCGGCTTTCAAGGATCTTTCGGCAGGCAAGTACGATGCCCTGATATGTTTCCGCTATCAGGCGCGCTACATGATTAACAAGTATCAACTGGGCAACCTGGTGAATGTCGACCTGACACTCATGCCTCGAGAGTATTGCTACGTCAGCCACAACAAGGAGCTGATAGATGCCATCGACCATGAACTGGAGGAGATGGAGAAAGAAGGCATTACGGAAGAGGTCTATGAATATATTCTCGACAACTTCGACCGTCTGACTATACCCAGATGGGTGTGGTATCTGCTCGTGGGACTCGTGCTGGCGTCAATGCTCGTAATCATCGTGATACAGCGGCGCAGTCGCAAACGGATACTCTGGGAGATGCAACGGGCTCAGCAGAGTGAACAACTGAAAGACGTATTCCTGAGCAATCTCAGCCACGCATTGCGCACACCGCTGAATGCTATCATTGGCTTCAGCGACCTGCTGATAAACACGAATAGGAATGATATGCCAGAAGAGGAAGAGAAGAATCTGCTGGGGCTGATCAATTCTAACGGACTGCAGTTGCTGCATCTGATCAACGAACTGCTTTCGCTCTCCGACATAGAGGGTAAGCAACAGCTCTTCGAACGTCGCGTGACAGACATAGAGGCAGAGATGGACGCACTGGCATCGGAAGCCAGACTGCAATTGAAAGATGGGGTGCAGCTCGTGGTGAACCATCCTGTGGACGGCCTGCGAGGCCTGATCGACCCCAAGCTGCTGAAAATGGTTACGAGGCATCTGCTGGACAATGCCGTACAGCATACGCAAGAGGGCCAGGTGACGCTGACCTATTATGCCAAAGAGGACGGACTCTACGCAGAAGTCAAGGATACCGGCAGTGGTCTGCCAGACAATCTGAAGGAAAACATCTTTACTCTGCTGGCGGATAAGAACACCTATCTGCAAGACGACACTCCAGGATTAGGCCTTAGCATCTGTAAGGCAATCCTGGATAAGGGAGGTGGCAAGATCGGAGCCCGCGACAACGAGGATGACGGGCGAGGCAGCGTCTTCTGGTACTGGGCACCAATCAAGATACTGAGATATTGAATTTACTTAATAGATAATAAGAGATAGAGAACCTAAAGGCGTTATGACACTGATAATTGTACTCATGCTGATACTCGGCTATCTGATGATAGCCACAGGTCATCTGACAGGCGTCAACAAGGCTGCCATCGCGATGTTCATCGGAACGGTGGGGTGGGTGGTTTATATCTGTTGGGGTACCGACTTTGTGATGGCCCAGCATCCGCATGACTACGCAGAGTTCCTCGCAGGCGAGGCTGCGTCGAGCAAGGCCGTTAAGCACTTCATCTACAATGAGATATTCCTCAGCTACGTTGGACGTGCTGCAAGTATCGTCATGTTCCTGCTGGCTACAATGACCATCATCGAGATCCTTAATAACAACGGTTGTTTCGACTTTGTGAAGAAGTGGATCAAGACGCGCAACTCCAAGCGCCTGCTGTGGACTATCACGCTGGCAACATTCGTTATCTCTGCCAACCTCGACAACCTGACAACGGCCACAATGATGCTTGTGTTGATGAGAGAGATAGTGCAGAACAGACAGCAGCGTTGGCTGATAGGCTCGGCCATCGTCATAGCTGCATGTTGTGGCGGATGCTTCACCGTTATCGGCGACCCGACAGGACTATTGCTTTGGGGAGACGGGGCTGTGACTGCCACTCACTTCTCTGCCTATCTGGCCCTGCCTGCCATTATGGCCTGGGTGATACCTACGATACTTATCAACCGTGAACTGCCAGAAAGGCTCGACACCCAGTGGTCACCAATGCCGTATCGCGGCGACGATACCAATCTGAACAACTGGCAGCGCATCGTGATGCTTTTTGTGGGCATCGGCGGCTTGTGGTTCATTCCAACGTTTCACAATATCACGCAACTCTCGCCTTTCCTTGGCGCACTGTGCGTGCTGAGTGTTCTCTGGGTAGTCAATGAGGCCTTCAACCGCAAACTGATGTCGGCAGACAGACTCTCGGAACAGCGTATGCCGCAGGCTCTTCAATACGGTGCCATACAGCAGATGCTCTTCGTGATGGGCATCATGCTCGGTATGGGCGTCGTTATGGAGACAGGGGTTTTCGGCGATGTCTCTGCTTGGATTGACTACAACATCCACAATGTATGGATTGTTGGCATCCTTTCGGGATTGCTGAGTGCTATAGTAGATACTTTCACAATAGCCATCAGCGACATCTCTCTGTATCCCGTACTGAATGATGCACAGACCGGGCTTTGGGCGGATTCCGACTATATGAACAACTTCACCGCCAATGGTGTATACTGGAAGGTCATTGCATTCTCCACTGCTGCTGGCGGTTGCCTGCTATCGGTTGGTTCCACCTGTGGCATCGCTCTGATGAAGATGGAGCAAGTAAAGCTGGGGTGGTACCTGAAACACGTCTCGCCGAAGATGCTGTTAGGATGGCTTGTCGGTATGGCGGTGCTATGGGTAGAAATCTATATGTATAACTAATATATTTAAGGTGTATGTCAAAGATTAAAACTATTGGAATACTCACCTCAGGAGGTGATGCTCCAGGTATGAATGCGGCCATTCGTGCGGTGACGCGCGCAGGAATCTACAACCAGTTTAATATCAAGGGTATCTATCGCGGCTACGACGGACTCATCAAGGGTGAGGTGAAGACGTTCACAACGGAAAACGTGAGCGGTATCATCACCCGAGGCGGAACAATCCTGAAGACCGCCCGCTCGAAGGAGTTTATGACGATGGAAGGCATGCAGAAGGCTTATGAGACGTGCCAGAAGGAAGAGATCGATGCACTGGTGGTGATTGGCGGTAATGGCTCTCTGACGGGTGCCCGCAACTTCGGTATGGAGTTCAACTTCCCAGTTATCGGTTTGCCTGGCACCATCGACAACGACCTCTACGGCACTGATTCCACTATCGGTTACGACACGACGATGAACACCATCATGGACTGCGTAGACCGCATCCGCGATACGGCCAACTCTCACGAGCGCATCTTCTTCGTCGAGGTGATGGGCCGTGACGCAGGCTTCCTGGCACAGAACTCTGCCATCGCCTGCGGAGCCGAGGCTGCCATCATTCCTGAAGAGATGATGGAGGAAGACCAGCTGGCTGCCTTCATGGGGCGAGGCATACGCAAGTCGAAGAAATCGTGTATCGTGATTGTGTCGGAGAGTCCCAAGTGTGGCGCCCTCTACTATGCCGACCGTGTGAAGAAGGAATTCCCCGAGTTCGACGTGCGCGTGTCGATCCTGGGACACCTGCAGCGTGGCGGCTCACCCTCAGCTCACGATCGCATCCTGGCCAGTCGTACGGGTGTGGGAGCTATCGAGGCTATCATACAGGGACAGCGCAACGTCATGGTTGGCGTGCGCAACAACGAGGTGGTCTATGTCCCCTTCTCAGAGTGTATCCGTACCGACAAGCCCTTCAACAAGAAGCTCATCAAAGTGCTCGACGAACTGAGCATTTAGCCTATGCCTGAGATAAAGAAAATCGTGCTGACCGGAGGACCGTGCGCTGGTAAGACTACTGCTCTGGTGAAAATAACGGAGTACTTCTCCGGATTTGGCTACAAGGTGTTTAATGTACCAGAAGTACCTACCATCTATAGTACTGCCGGTTGGAACTACCTGACCCCCAACCGCCAACTCTATTATCAAGGAGAGCGGGCTATTCTGGAGACGCAGCTGGCTTTTGAAGAGCAGTTCCTGCGCATGGCCGAAGTCTGTGAGAAACCTGTCCTGATAGTATGCGACAGGGGTGCAATGGACATTTCGGCCTATATGACGCCTGAAATGTGGGAGGACATCACCCAGAAAGCCGGCACCAACTCTAATGAGTTGCGTGAGCGCTACGATGCTGTACTCCACCTGGTATCAGCTGCCGACGGTGCCGAACAGTACTATACCACGGCCACTAACGCTACGCGCTACGAGCAGATGAATGAAGAGGGGCTTCGCATCGCTCGTGAACTGGACAAGAAAGTAATCAACGCCTGGACAGGCCATCCGCATCTGAGAGTCATCAACAATCACGATGACTTCGAGAACAAGCTGAATCGCGTGATTACGGAGATTGCCAAGGTGTTAGGGCTGCCACAGCCTATACAGGATGAACGTGTCTATCGAATAGAGATCATTGGTGAGATTCCAGAATGCTCTGAAAGTGCTATCACCCAGACTTACCTCGTAGCAGAACCGGGGTGTGAAGTAAGGTTGCGCCGGAGAGAATGGAAAAGCAAGGTTATCAATATACACCGTACTACTAAACATATCTCCGATACCGAGGTGATAGAGACAGAACGGCGGGTGAACAACAACCTTTACGAGCAAATGCTGCAACAGGCTGATCCCTATCGGGTGACCATCCGTAAGCGACGTAAGAGTCTTATCTGGAAAGGGCAGTTCTTTCAGATTGACACTTTTGTCGAACCCGTCGACAATCTCGTCCTGTTAGAGACCAAGGGCATCACCGCGCAAGAGACAGTGAATTTCCCGCCCTTCATACGAGTATTAGAGGAAGTGACAGGCAATAGACGCTATTACAACTCGAGCATAGCTCTTCGTAAGTAAAGCCCTTGGAATTCATGAAAAGTGTCAGATTACATGCGTAATTTGGCACTTTCTTCGTCGAATATGTACTATTTCAAAAATATTTCTGCAAAAAGTTTTTTAGTTTGCAAAATAATTCGTAACTTTGCAATCGGCTTAAAGACTTAAAACAAGGAGTAATAACTTAAATATTAACAGCGTATGTCACAAATTACAGGACACATTTCGCAGATTATCGGCCCGGTTATCGACGTCTACTTCGATACAGAGGGACAGGATGCGGAAAAGGTGTTGCCGAAGATTTACGATGCTCTTCGTATTGACCGTGGTGACGGGCGCGACCTGATCGTTGAGGTGCAGCAGCACATCGGCGAGGATACGGTGCGCTGCGTGGCTATGGACAATACCGACGGACTGCACCGTGGACTGGAGGCTATCCCGATGGGCTCACCTATCGTGATGCCTGCCGGTGATCAGATTAAGGGTCGAATGCTGAACGTGATCGGTCAGCCTATCGATGGTATGAAACAACTCGATATGAAAGGTGCCTATCCCATCCACCGCGAGGCTCCCACTTTCGAGGAGCTTTCTACGAAGAAAGAGATATTGGCAACAGGTATCAAGGTGATTGATTTGCTTGAGCCCTACATGAAGGGTGGTAAGATTGGTCTGTTCGGTGGTGCCGGTGTAGGAAAGACGGTGCTCATCATGGAGCTGATCAACAACATTGCCAAGGGGCATAACGGATTCTCTGTATTCGCCGGAGTAGGAGAGCGTACACGTGAGGGTAATGACCTGATCCGAGAGATGATCGAATCGGGCGTTATCCGCTACGGTGAGAAATTCCGCAAGGCCATGGACGAGGGGAAATGGGACCTGAGTCTCGTTGATCCTGAAGAATTGAAGAAGAGCCAGGCTACACTGGTCTACGGACAGATGAATGAGCCGCCGGGGGCACGTGCCTCTGTGGCACTCTCAGGACTGACAGTTGCTGAAGGATTCCGTGACGGTGGCGGAAAGGACGGCGGCGCAGCCGACATCCTGTTCTTCATCGATAACATCTTCCGCTTTACACAGGCAGGCTCCGAGGTGTCAGCCCTGTTGGGACGTATGCCTTCTGCCGTAGGTTATCAGCCCACCCTGGCTTCTGAGATGGGTGCCATGCAGGAGCGTATCACCTCTACAAAGACTGGCTCCATCACATCAGTACAGGCTGTTTATGTGCCTGCTGACGACCTGACCGACCCTGCCCCGGCAACGACGTTTACCCACCTGGATGCAACGACAGTGCTTGACCGTAAGATTGCCGAGCTTGGTATCTATCCTGCCGTAGACCCACTGGGCTCTACCTCGCGAATCCTCGATCCGCTGATTGTGGGCAAAGCTCACTACGACTGTGCTCAGCGCGTGAAGCAAATTCTGCAGCGATACAAGGAGTTGCAGGACATCATCGCCATCCTCGGTATGGACGAGCTCTCCGACGAGGACAAGCAGACAGTGAACCGTGCGCGTCGTGTGCAGCGTTTCCTCTCACAGCCATTCTCCGTGGCATCCCAGTTCACAGGACTGCCAGGCGTAATGGTTCCCATCGAGGATACCATCAAGGGCTTCAACGCCATCCTCGACGGTGAGGTTGACGACCTGCCCGAGCAGGCATTCCTCAACGTCGGAACCATCGAGGATGCCAAGGAGAAGGCGAAGAAACTGCTTGAGGCTGCTAAGGGATAACAACTACGAATTATACGAATTAAACGAATTGTAAATCAGTATAATTAGTAAAATTAGTAGTATGTTAAAACTAAAGATAGTTTCGCCCGAAAAGATAGAATTCTCCGGTGAGGTGGAGAGCGTGAAGGTTCCTGGCACACAGGGCAGCTTCGAGATTCTCTCCGACCATGCGCCCATCATCTCTACTCTGCAGAAAGGTGTGGTGGAGTATGACGGGAAGCAGCTGCCGATATTGGGTGGATTCGTAGAGGTGCAGAAGAACAGTGTGTCGCTCTGCGTGGAGATAAAGGAATAGTAGTCCTTGGAATACATCCTCTCCATTCTCTTCTTCACCCTGCTGGGTATGGCCTATGTGAAGGGCTACGACATCGTAAAGAGTCATTCGCCCGAACATTTGGTCCACTTCTATCTGATAATGGCAACGATACGTATGCTGCTCGTCGCAACGATAGTCGGGCTCTACGTATTCTTCACCGAAAATAGAGAAGACGCCATCCGTTTTGCAGCCATTATATTAATAATGTACGCGATAATGATGGTAGTAACGCTGAAATTAAGACATTAATTATGCATTATGCATTATGAATTATGAATTGACAAAACGACTGCTAAGCGTTGCGCTGATGCTGATGGCATTGGTGCCGGCGATGAGAGCGGAGGATTTCTCAGCCAAGGAGGTGGTGCTTGAACACATCAAGGACTCCCATGAGTGGCATGTCACAGGCGAGGGCGAGAGTGCCGTCGTCATTCCACTGCCCGTCATCGTCAACAGCTCCACGGGTTGGCACGTGTTCAGCTCTTCCGAGTTTGAGCACCATGCTGATGCCAGCGGACTGCGTCAGGGGCCCTACGGACTGGCTATTGCGACCGAAGGCGACAATGCAGGCAAGATAGTTGAGAACGGCCAACCCGTGCTCGACCTCTCAATCACCAAGACGGTAGCCGTGATGTTCATCAACGTCATCATCCTGCTTTGCTGTATCCTGCTCAGCGCCCGCTGGTACAAGAACCGCAAGGCATCTGACAAGGCGCCTGGTGGCTTCGTGGGCTTCGTGGAGATGCTCGTGATGTATGTTGTGGATGAGATTATCAAGCCTGGAGTAGGGAAGGGCTACGAGAAGTACACACCCTACCTGCTCACATGCTTCTTCTTCATCTTCACATGCAATGTGATGGGCCTCATACCATTCCCTCCAGGCTCAGGCAACGTGACCGGCAACATCGCCGTGACGTTCTTCCTCGCCCTCTGCACCTTCCTCATCGTGCAGTTCTCGGGCAACAAGCACTACTGGAAGGATATCTTCTGGCCCGAAGTGCCAACATGGCTGAAGGCTCCGATACCCATTATTCCCGTCATCGAGTTTGTGGGTATCTTCACCAAGCCATTCGCTCTCATGATCCGACTCTTTGCCAACATGATGGCAGGTCACGCCATCGCGGTGGCCATCACGTGTATCATCTTCCTGGTGGCATCTCAGGCTGTGGCAGTACAGCTCTCTATGTCAGCGCTGAGTGTCATCATGAGCATTTTCATGATGTGCCTCGAGTGTCTGGTATGCTTTATCCAGGCCATGGTGTTCACGATGCTGTCAGCCGTGTTCATCGGCTTGGCAAGGGTTGAACCAGAACATGAATGATAAACATTTAAAACATTAATAATTAAAAACTTACAGAATTATGATTACAGCATTATTAGCAGCAGAAGGTGTTGCAAAGTTAGGCGCCGCAGTTGGCGCAGGTCTCGCAGCTATTGGCGCAGGTCTTGGCATTGGTAGAATCGGTGGTCAGGCAATGGATGCCATGGCACGTCAGCCGGAGGTGATGAACAAGCTGTTCACGAACATGATCGTTGCCGCTGCTCTTATCGAGGGTGTGGCTCTGTTCGCAGCCGTGATTGCATTCCTTTGCATCTAAGCATTGGACAATTGGACTATTTCACTATTGGGCGATTTCACCACAGTCAATAGTCAAATTGAATAATTGTAAAATTGTAAAATATCACAGCGTATGGATTTATTGATTCCGAGTACTGGTCTACTGTTCTGGATGACACTCACGTTCCTCGTGGTGTTCTTCCTGCTGTGGAAGTTCGGCTTTCCTGTCATCACAGGGATGGTGAAGGAGCGTCAGGCTTTCATCGACGACTCGCTGCGCAAGGCGCACGAGGCCAACGAGCGGCTGGCCAATATACAGAAAGAAGGTGAATCCATCTTGCAGGAGGCACGCGAGAAGCAGGCACAGATCCTTAAGGAGGCTGCCGACACCCGTGATGCCATCGTAGAGAAAGCGCAGGACAAGGCCCGTGCCGAAGGAGCCCGGCTGATGGAAGACGCTCGCGTTGCCATTGAGCAGGAGAAGAAGGCCGCCATTGCCGACATCCGTAAGCAAGTAGCTACCCTCAGTGTCGAGATTGCCGAGAAGGTGCTCAAGCAGAACCTCAAGAGCAATCAGGCACAGATGGATTTGATTGACCGTATGCTGGATGAAGTTTCTTCTAAGTAGTAATTGCGTATGGATATAGGAGTCATATCGGTTCGTTATGCCAGGGCGCTTCTGAAGAGCGCTACCGATGCGAAGATCGAGGATGCCGTCTACACCGAGATGCAGCAGCTTGCTAAGAGCTATGCCCAGGTGCCTCAGTTGCGGCACACGATTGACAATCCGATGCTCTCGAAGGACAAGAAGCAGGAGTTGCTGCTGACGGCAGTCGGCAATAATCCCAGCAGTCTTACCAAGGCCTTCATCGGACTAGTGCTGAAGGAAGACCGTGAGAACGTGATGCAATTCATCGCCAATTCGTACGTCACCCTTTACCGCCAACAGAAGAACGTCATCCGTGGCAAACTCATCACCGCTGCTGCCGTCAGCCCTGCCACAGAGCAGAAGATGCGCCAGATGGTGGAGAGCAAGACTAATGGAACTGTAGAGTTTGAGACAGAGGTGAACCCCGACATCATCGGCGGTTTCATCCTTGAATACGACACGTACCGCATGGATGCGAGTGTCAAGTCGAAACTCAATAGCATTCTTAATACACTAAAAAAGTAAAAAACAATGTCAGATAAGATTAAACCAAGCGAAGTGTCCCAAGTACTGCTCGATCAGCTCAAGGGTATCTCCAATGCGGAGAAGTTCGAAGAGGTGGGTACCGTACTGACCGTCAGCGACGGTGTGGCCCGCATCTACGGACTCCGCAATGCCGAGGCCAACGAACTGCTGGAGTTTGAGAACGGTACGATGGCCATCGTGATGAACCTGGAGGAAGACAATGTCGGTTGTGTGCTCCTGGGCTCCACAGCGGGCATCAAGGAGGGTATGGTTGTCAAGCGTACGAAGCGTATTGCCAGCATTCGTGTCAACGACAACATGCTCGGCCGTGTCATCAATCCTCTGGGCCAGGCTATCGACGGCAAGGGAGACATCGACCTGTCGGGCGCTTTCGAGATGCCTCTCGATCGCAAGGCTCCCGGTGTGATTTATCGTCAGCCGGTGAAGGAGCCTCTGCAGACAGGCTTGAAGGCTATCGACTCGATGATTCCCATCGGACGTGGTCAGCGTGAGCTCATCATCGGCGACCGTCAGACGGGTAAGACCGCTATCGCCGTTGATACCATCATCAACCAGAAGAGTTTCTATGAGGCAGGAAAGCCTGTCTATTGTATCTATGTGGCCATCGGCCAGAAGGCTTCTACTGTAGCGGCACTGGTGAGCACCCTGCAGGAGCATGGGGCTATGCCCTACACCATCGTGGTGGCTGCTACGGCCGCCGATCCTGCTGCCATGCAGTACTATGCACCCTTTGCCGGTGCTGCCATCGGTGAGTATTTCCGTGACCGCGGACTGCCTGCACTGGTGGTCTATGACGACCTCTCCAAGCAGGCTGTTGCCTATCGTGAGGTATCGCTGATTCTGCGTCGCCCCTCCGGGCGTGAGGCTTATCCCGGTGATGTGTTCTATCTGCACAGCCGTCTGCTTGAGCGTGCTGCCAAGATGAACGAGCAGCAGGAGGTGGCCGAGCAGATGAACGACCTGCCCGAGTGCATGAAGGGGCACGTACGTGGAGGCGGTTCGCTCACGGCCCTGCCTATCATTGAAACACAGGCAGGTGACGTCTCGGCCTACATCCCTACTAACGTGATATCTATC
>Ga0247608_10004566_pt1 | contig 15413 bp, 15 predicted proteins | sample 176DNAGHGlowgp2_FD_193490 | JGI IMG/M metagenome (GOLD analysis project Ga0247608, IMG submission 193490) | Sheep rumen microbial communities from Palmerston North, Manawatu-Wanganui, New Zealand - 1766 DNA GHGlow gp2 | ecosystem: Host-associated > Mammals > Digestive system > Stomach > Rumen ...
GACGGGGATATGGAACTGCGGAGGGTGCTGGTGCCTGCTATCAGTAACCTGATTTTTGTGCGGTCGACACAGGAGCGGTTGAGCGAGCTGAAGAGGAGGAACGAGGTGCTGGAGCCGCTGAGGTATATGATGGACCATACGGCCGCTGGTGAACACACCATTATGACAGTGGCGGATAGGGAGATGGAGAACTTTATGCGGGTGGCTTCGCGGACTGACGACAGCGTGATGTTTCTGGACAACGAGACGGTCGTTGGGAAGGAAGGCAAGCGCGTGGAGATTATGGGCGGCGCGTTTGAGGGCGTGACGGGCGTGATCAGGCGCGTGAAGAGGTGTAAGAGGGTAGTGGTGGAGATAGAAGGTGTGGCGAGCGTGGCGATAGCGTATGTGCCGGCAGGGATGCTGAAGGAGATTGGTTAGATGGTTATGGGTTATAGACGTGGAAATGGCTAAAATGAAAGAAATATTTGTTGGCGTAAAAGAAATCGGTTATATTGAGACACAAATATCGAAATTGTGTGAAAAGTATAACAGCCGGAATGGTGTTGACTATATCCAGCAAAGAGCTCTGTTTAGAAATTATTGTCATGATACAATCACCGTTTTCGAAGATTGCTTTGAAACGTCAATGTTGGGCATGCAACGTTGTGTGAATAAGGTAAAAGCATATCAAACCAAAGATTATTTGGATATAAGAATTGCAACGCTTGATATCGTGGATATGCTTTGTGAGCTAAAGGATATCGCAAGAACAATGGTACCTATCAAAGATTTGCCATCATGTAAGAAACTGACAGAATTGTCGGCTGAAGACATCGTATCTAAAGCCAAAGACTTAGTGAAGAACGATTTTGTTAAGGCTGCTGTTGGAGTGTATCTTCTTGGTTCTAAGGTAAATGATGTGGTTACGATTGGAGATGTGAAAGGCTACTATAGTGAACGTTTGGCTCAATTGAATAGTGAGATACGAACAAAGGGCAGGTCGATAAGCCCTATAGAACAGTTCTTACTGGATAAGTTCAATGCAGAGATTGGCTATTGTAATATTGCCTTGTTTAAAGCAGGAATAGGTGCTGCAGAAGAATTGAAAGGGCTGGTAGAGATTGGGATGAAGCATATTGAAAAGTATGAGAAGGAATATCGGAGTACAGCTTGCTCTGAGCGGGTGTGCTTATAGATAATAAGGGGTATGTGTAGAGTTTGTGCCGAGGTGGGGAAGGAACCATAGGGCGGAGGTACGGAATAATAGTTATGGAGATGATAGGATAGAGATTGTTGAAGGGGTGGGGCTGATGAGACTGTGCCCTTTTATGGTTAAAATGGAAGGCCGAGAAGATATAGAATCTAAGCAAGTACTGCGAAGATAGATTGATAAGAAAGTATGAATTAGTGGAGCAAGTTGTTAGAGTAAAATGAATAAGTTTACTATACTACATATTTCTGATCTGCATAAGTTGGATGGAACTAACTATGAAGCATTGCTACAGTCATTGCTGACAGATAGGGATGCCTATATGGCTGCCGGTGTTCCCAATCCAAAATATGTGGTGGTGAGCGGTGATCTAATCCACGGTGGTGATACTGCCGAGGAGATTCGCGCTCAGTATGCTGAAACAAAAGCTTTCCTGACAAGCATTGTTGACGAGTTCTTGGAGCATAATAAGCAAAGGATTTTGATAGTGCCAGGTAATCATGATATGAGTTTCCCGCACTCAAGAAATAGCATGGTGTCGGAAGCTGACGCTAATAATGAACAGAATCTAGACTTGTACTGGAAGGGGCATCCGGAAATAAGATGGAACTGGAAGGAACTATCTTTCTATAAAATTTCGAACGCAGAAGAGTATAACAAACGGTTTGACTTATTTCGTGAGTTTTATAATGATTTCTATGAGGGCGTGAGAACCTATCCTGAAGATCCAATATCTTCTGCAGAATGCTATTCTTATGCAGATGATAAGGTGACATTTGCCCTGTTTAATAGTTGCAAACGTCTGGACCATTTGAATGATACAGCGGATATTGACGATGATGCTATAGTGAGCGTGACACCAAAGTTAAGGACTACATATAACCAAGGATTCTTGAATATTGCTATCTGGCATCATCATTTCTATGGTGCACCTCGAGAAACCAACTATTTGGACAGAGAGGTTATCAATAAAATGAGCCATAGCTATATCCAAATTGGATTGTTTGGACACCAGCATATCAGCCAGATAGCTGAGTTTTATGGTGGTGATTTGGCTTTGGGTGAGTCTGCCGACAATCAACGAGTGCTGCTGATTAGTTCTGGAACCTTGTTCGGCGGTAAGAAAGAACTGCCCGACGGCTATAAACGGCAATATAATGTGATAGAGGTAGCTTCGGAGAACGGAGAGGCAAAAATAGAGATACATGTACGCGAGGATAATAATCATAATGTGGAAAGCAAACTGCCTATATGGCATCCCAAACCAATAAGTCCGACGGCAAGCATCAAGACAAGTGTAAAACTGAAGAAACTTGATGAAAGAGAATTGCTTGCCAGTATATTACGGACAGCGCAAGAGAGTGGCGATTACAAGAACGCATATAATCAACTTAAGGGCATTGCAATGACGGGTGGCATATACCAGAGCATCAGGGCTGAGGTGATTAGGGGAATAAAAGATAATCGTTTCTTGCTAGATAATCTGCAACCAGAGACAAAGAATGATTATATGCTGCTTATGGCATGTGCTGAACGTGAGAACGACACGGAAGTAAAGCAACGCTTGAAGGATGATGAGCGGTTGAAGGCTATGCTTAATGATTCTATTGTAAAAGAAATGTACGAAAGACTATAAAAAATATGGCTGAGAAATATTTAGGACTGAAGTTTGATGCAGATGCGATGGTACACCTTTTGGGTGTACAGTTGTATGATACACCTTTGGCAATGCTTCGCGAGAATGTGCAAAACGCATACGATGCTATTTTGGAGCGTATGGATAAAGAGGCAGCATTCAAGGACGGCATTGTCAAGATAGAGGTGGTGGGCGACCATATTACCATCATTGATAACGGCATTGGTATGGATGAGCAGGGATTGCAGGAGAACTACTGGACTGCCGGTCATAGCGGTAAGAATAACCCAGAATCGAGAAAGGCAGGAGTGGTAGGGCACTTTGGAATCGGCGCGTTGGCAAACTTTGGTGTATGTTCCCGTTTGGAGGTTAATACGATGAGGATCGGGACCAACACCCGCTACTTGTGCGTGGCTGAACGTGACAAAATGTCTGGAACGCAGTTCCCACTGACTATTCAGGAAGATAATACTGGCAGTTATGGTACAAAAATCTCAGCAATTTTGATGCCGGGTATTACCATCACCGAAGAACAGGTTGAAGCGTACATAACGAAATATGTACAGTTTATACCGATACCTGTGACTATCAATGGAAGAACCATCAAACAGAAACAACTGTTTGTGAACAGGGCGCGACCAAATTCTGAATCACTGGAAGGTGATGTGAAAGATGGTGTGGTTAGATTCCATTATGACATCAGTTTCCTGAAATATCAGCCACTGAAACCCGAAATATTGGTTACAAATATTGTGTATAACAATGAGTCAGTGAGAGGTAGGCTGTTTTTGAATAAGGATGAGAATGAGATTTTTGGGTTGAACAATGGGTTTGGTATTTCGCGCGTAGGGTTGGCTTCGGAGTTTTACTTTGGCGGTGTGGCAGACTTCTCTTTTTTAGAGCCAACAGCAGGAAGAGAGACCGTTTCCAGACAATCCAACCAGTACTTACAGCAGATATTGTTTGCCGTAGAAACGGAGTGGGCAAAAGTTGTGTCGCGATATGAAATAGCAGATACCTATAGAGATTTCTTGGTCTATCTTAATAATCATTTCTCGCTTGAACTGGCTCAAAAGATTACTATCGGTTTTGGAGAGAGTGATATTCTGCTGAGTACAGTCAATAGTCAGGATTATGCATTTTATCCAGGTAGTAACCAAAGTACGAGAAGGTCGTTGGTAAGTTCTGGTGTCAAAATTCTGTTTCCCTCACAAGAGCAACCAAGACGCTCTATACAGTTGAAGTATCTCAGGGCTAAGGGGCTTGAAGAGAAGAAGGATGAGATAAGGGTGACACCCATAGATGAAAACGTGCTGTCGTCGGCAGAGTTCTTGTTAGTGGATGATATAAAACGAGTGATAGAGGATGACTATATTATCCAAGATGTAAAGGTGGTGCTAGCTGAAATAACGATGGAAGTTAATGTTAAGGTAGAACCGAATGACAAAGGTTCGTTTACCATCAACATTGCTAGAGAGTATGAGGAGATAAAGAACTTGCTGAATAACAGAGAGAACTACAGCCTTTATAAGTCGTTGATAAAGGACTTTGTGAGAGTGGTGCTGTATAATCAGTTTATGGAATACATCCCGAAAGACCAGAAAGAGCGTGCAGCTTATATTAATGAAGCATTGGAACGACGCAGGGAAGAATTGAGTTATGAGTATTCTGATGTGAGTGAGTTGCGTGAGGCGCTGAGAAAACTGGATAATGGAGAAATTACGGGTGATGAATTTATTATACGGGCACGTAAAGCCAGACAGGAAAATCATGAAGAAGTGGTTCGCGATAACCAAATTGGTGACGTGGGAAGTATCGTAAAATCAGCCGCAGACAATGTAGAACAGCCTGCCAAGACCACTACAATACAGGAAGAACAATTTCTGTATGTGCCCCAGCCGCCTATCCTGGAACTTGATGAACATACAAGTAAGAAGATACTGATAGCCAAGGAGGAACTGGCTACCTTGCATGGACATAAACTATTCTTGGCTGTGTCGCCCAATTATAACAGGGAACATCGTTCGTTTATGTCGCTGGCTCATAGTACGAAAGTGATATGGAGTACCCATAGAATAATATACATCTTCACAGACCAAAATAACAAGACTTCCATCTACTATGAAATGGCTCTGACAGACCAATTAGGCGAGCGGAATACTGGCGGAGAAACGCTTGTGAGTACAACAATCATCACTAAGAACTCGATGTTTGTGCCCGTACCAAGAGCCCTTTATGAGTATTTTACAATAGAGAAGGGTAAGACACTTAAGTTCTATGTGCATTTTGAGAAGGTATAAACGTGGAATTTAAAAATGAATCATATGCAGTACTATTCTGAATTAATAGAGACGCTGACTAATAAAAGCATTGGATTTGTAAAAGTAATGAATCCTAATGTGAATAATATGGATCAGACTGTAGTTACTACGAATGGTAACAACTTCTTTACGCTGGGGCAGGCAGGATGCCACTTAATGGCTATACCAATAACAGATGCTGTGCTGGTAATGGCCGGGTTTACGGCAGACCATGGGAGTCCAAGGTTCCTGTCAATTGGGCAGCAAGAAATAGTTTATAGCAAGCAATATTATCCATCGGGATGGTGTCTGGAATTATTGGCTGACGGGCAGAACTTCTTTTACCTAAAGCCGGCGCCAAACAGGATTGAAGGCTATGAAAGGTATCAGGTGTCAACTATAGAGGAGTTACAAAGTGAGGTGTATGCAAAAGAACATAGAGAGTTTACTCTTAGTCTTTTGAATACCGTAGTAAACAAAAAGAAGTTGAAAGATAAACTCCATGAGCTTTATAGGTCAAGATATGTGTCTTTTAATGGTTCTTGCAACGGCATGTATGTCGATAATGACCTGAATAGACCGGATTTTGTTTTACTAAGGTTGGAACCTGTAGATGCTAATGTGAATCCTGCAACAATTGAACTACATAATTTTACTGCTCGTGGATGTACAGTCAGTATTAGACTGGGTAATGATGTTATCCAATATATATATGGAATGACTCAAAACCAAATAATACAGAGTCATGCGCATTTACAGCAGGTTCTAAATCAGTACCAAAGGGCGATAGGAGAGGTTTATAATTTTGTGGAAGAGGCGATGAAGTATGCGCTGACGTGCTGATTAAGGCTATGCCTCTATGTGGTTTTGAAAAGAAGGTGAGGTTTTTGGACAATGGAAAAGGATGTAGTCTTTATAGATACGAGCGTTTTTAAAGCGAATAATTAATTCTCGGCTACTAGCAAAATCAATAAGTTGGCTGAACTTGCTAGTAAAGGGAGAATAAGTATTGTCTTAACCTCAATTACAAAGGCTGAGATTATTAAACATCTGACAAAGGACATAGAGAATGCACGGAAGAGTGTTAGAAAGAAAGATAATGAGGTTCTGAGGAATATTAAAGGAACAGATGACTACTTTTTTGCTTTGGATAACATAGATGCTGAAAAAACGGCCATTGAGATGGTGAATACCTTTGTAAAAAGAAGTGGGGCATATGTTATAGGCCTTGAGTATTGCAAGGACATTGAAGGCATATTCAAGAAGTATTTTAAGCAGGAGTTCCCATTCAGTGAGAAAAAGCAGAAAGAGTTTCCTGATGCTTTTGCGCTTGCAGCTATTGAAGGATATAACCGCAGCTGTCAGTATAAGATGGTAGTACTGTCAACTGATCCTGATATGCAAAATTATGAGAGTGATAAGCTTTATGCAGTGGATTTCAAGAAGTATATAAGTGAAAAGATGTCGGAGGATGTGGACTTGTCATCACTATATGAGGAACTGAGTGGTAATTCCGATAGACTAAAAGATAAATTGGAAAGTGAGATATTAGATTATCTGGACGATGTGTCGCTTTACTATGATAAGATACAAAATGGAGATATTCACTACGTGTCTGTATATGACGTTCGAGTGGACTTTAATGCGGATGATGTGTATATCAATGAAAGCAATGACGAAACCATAGAATTCGAACTAGAGATTCATGTCAATTATAGAGTTGGAATATCCTATGATGACTATACTAATGCTACCTATGATAATGAGGATAAGGAGTGGTATGGAACAGAGGAAACACTTGAAGACTTCGATGAGACTGGAAGTACTGTTGTGTGCATGAAATTTGATAAACAATCAAAAGAAATAGAAATAACAGAGGCGGATTATGCTGATTTGTTATGAAAAGGGGATGAAAGGCGATTGGTGCCATAGAACTAATGATACACGGTTATGGAATTGAAAGGCTATTACAGTACTGTTGCTGAACTTCTTAAGGAAGAAAAGCAGACGGATGCTTATCGCATATTTACAGGAGGGGATGTGACCAGTTATGTTGACTACCATGACGGATGGGATGGCGGCATCGACTTTTATGCAGTAGAGATTACGGTAGATGTTAAAACGTACGTAGCATTACGGAACAGAGGCATTATTGAAGACGTATGTAGTCAAATAACAGCAGCATTCAATGACAGTATGGGTAATACTAGGGATACTGTAAGAAGCGTTTCATTAACTCCGTCAGCAACGACGATAGTTGATGAACGTAAAATATCGGAACCTTCGAGTTACTGGAAAGTAGGATACTATAAGGTGTTTATCAGCCATGTCTCGAAATATAAGAGTTCAGCATCTAACCTGAAATTGATGCTTGAGCCATACGGCATCAGTGCATTTGTGGCGCACGAGGACATTAAACCAACGAAAGAGTGGGAAGTGGAGATTGAAAGAGCGTTGTTTTCGATGAATGCGCTATGTGCTATTCTCACTCCAGATTTTAACAAAAGCAGTTGGTGCGATCAAGAAGTCGGTTATGCTTTTGGAAGAAACGTATTGTGTATTCCAATTGACAAGGGACAACTGCCATACGGTATGTTAGGAAAGATACAAGCTTTAAAATCGGAAGGTAAAAACGCCCAGCAAGTAGCAGAGAGTGTATTTAATGCGATAATTGATAATGATAAATCGAGAAATGAGTATGTCCATACGCTGATGAACTTGATACTGAATAATAAAAGTGAAGAGCTTATAAATCCGTGGATTTCGCTGTTGCTGCGTATCAATACAATAGAACTTGCGGATTTGGAATATCTTAATTCTCATGTATCAGAGGTCGTGGCGTTGATTAACAAGGAGAATCTGGATGCACTTAATAGTTTGTTTGCAGACAATAATCTCCAGCAGGTAGGTTTGCAACCAACTGCGGCAATACCAGAGATAGTAGACGTGAATGATTTGCCGTTCTAATATGACTCAGGAGGAAAGATGGCTAAAACAGTTTGAGGCGGTGAAATCGTTTGTTGAAAACAATAAACGGCGACCTTCTAAATATGTCCCAGAAGAACGGAATATGTGGAACTGGCTGAGGCATACTCAGAAACTGTATAATGCAAGGGAGCTAAAGGCTGACAGATTGGAAAAGTTCGAAGAACTTTGGCACTATGTGAGAAATACCATCATGTGAATCAGTATACATAGTTATGAGAACTATGATGATCGATAACTTGGATGAAAAGAATGCAATGGCTTTTCTCTTCTCTTGCGAGCGGGGAGAGCCATTTGCGGTTTTATATAGAATAGAATCAATAGAATTATGCCTCGTAGCAACTTAAGTTTCTTGGGTAAATATCGTAAGGATGAGCTGGTAAGATATCTTGCCAGTTTGCATCTTTATGCCCAGAATTCTTCAAATATTCTGAGGCTATCAATGTTGGTATATGAGGCACTATGTGGCAAAGGAGGACGGAAACATCTTCATATTCCTACATTTCAGAAGGAGATAGAAAAGAACTACAACCATGACATGAATGAAGACCCACAGGAATATATGTTTGTAGATCTAGTGCATACCCCAAAGGGCTCTTATCGTGTTTATCCAGGGATTTTCACGTTCCTTCAATATAATCTTACACGACTGTTTGAGTTGGCTGAGGATGAGCATATCGAAGCAGGAGCACTTTCGTCTGTTTATGCCTTATTGGATTTGTCTGATACTATAGCTCATAAAACAGGGATGGGTCGTTACGAAATGGGGGATAAGGAGCACGTGGAATTATATTGCTCAAACTACCAAGAAACGGCTACATGCGAGGGCGTAGTGTCATTCCCGAAAAGAGATTTGGAGATGCTTTTTTCTAAGTGTGGATTAGAGCCATCGTTTGTACAAACATTGGTCTTTCATTCAAGGAGTAAGGATGTTAAGCATTTCATAATGACGATGGATGGCTATAGTCCCGTAGAAAAAACACCTCTATATGCTTATGAACAAGGGAATTATCTGGTAATACAACCTTCGGCATTGTTGAGTTGTGCCTATCTTCACTGCCTTGAAATACTGAGAGAGCGATTGGGTGAAGAAAAGCTGAACCGCCGGTATTTGGATGTGCTAATAGGAGAGGTGGCTTTAGCAATGAAGCTAACCGGCACCTATAATTGTGGTGGTGGGATAGAAGGGAATATAGGGTATTTGCTGTTTACTTATGATAATGGTGGCAAGGTTTGTGTGACGATTGCTCATCAGGAGTATGATGAAAAGAATTACAATCAAGTAGTAGAAACAGCAAAGAAACAATATCCCAATGATGATTTGCTTTATGTGGACATAAGGAGTTCTCTAAATCTGAATATCGAAGCTCTAAATCACCACTTTGACCACGTCAGCTTGTTGATAGATGATTTTAAAGTGATGATGGCTCAAAAACATATGAATGCTACAGAACTTTATTATTATTCGCAGGCACGACAGCGCCTTTCTGGTCACAATATAGGTCAGGAAATCGATATGTTTGCCTTTTATTGGCGTAACAAACATACCTTTTACACTGACCAGACATATAACTTCTTTACTTTTGAAACGGGATTAGCATATGATATACGTTGCCAATACTTGATAGAACACGATGAACACTTGGTGGACGGGCCGGGGCATTTAATGATGATTAGTCATTTTGATGATTACCCCAAGGAGATTCCCATTTACGTTCCGATAGGAAGTGATTCTCCGCAAGTGTTTGTAGGTGAATATGGGGAAACAAGACTGACTGCGATTCTTAATCCGAAAGATAATGAAGAGGAGTTGGGTCTACGAGAGATAGCCAAGAGTCTTGTTGTTTGGACATACGGTTTTACCTATAAGCACGGAGTAGAATTACTGAACAGGAAGCTTAAGCTAATGCTGAGGTTCTATGATGGTATAAACCCAAGAATGAAACAATTGGATGAAGATTTCATGGAGTATTCTATACCGAGGAAGGTATTTGAAAGAAAACCCTTAGGAAAAACGTATGACCACTTGATTTTCGATTTCTGGGTAGGAGCCCTTTTGGAGTTTGGTTTGTGTGATGTGGAGGCTGCTAGGGAGAAGACGGATGTGATGTTTGATGAATGTAAAGGTGAACTATTATTGATCGACCCCAAGGGAGTTGTATACTGGGCAGAGAATGATGGACATCAAGCTACATATTTTACGAATGAAAATGCCAGTGACAGGGCACTTGATGACATAGCAGCCTATTTGCAAATGGGTGGTAAGGACAAAGCACTAGACCTAAAAGAATCGAAAGCTTTGACTTTGAAGATAATCGAGTTTTTGGCTACGACACTTAACGATCTGTTGTCACAATACGCCACGTCGAGATTTGTGGGGTCACTGATGGAACTGCATCATGGAACCTTGTTCTGGTTGGCTTCTACGAGTATGAGATTTGAGAAGGTAAATGCTGTTATGACCTATTTGGGGGCTGACTATAGCGAGCAGAAGGCATACCTGTTCAAATATTCAGAAACGAATAATCTAACGCAATGCTTGCTGGAGCGCATAGTATCAAATGATTTCCATTCGGAGAATGACCCCAAGCTTGTTGATATAGACAGAATATTTGCCTATATGCATGAATTGTACACATTCGGCATATATTTGGACTTCCTGACTTTCAAGATACCTGGTACAGAGTTGGCAATACTGGCTAATGGACGCGTTGGACTACCTCAAGAACAGATAAACAAGCAGATGGCATATTTCTCTGATATGAGAGAGTACGAGCTGTACCGACCTGATAGCTATCGGAAACTTCATGCCATGCAGAAGAGTCCTAATATAGACACAAAGGACGAAAAGTTTTTGGAAGCATTCAAAGACGAATATCATGTTGAGTATAGACAGTGGAAGAAACTGCTTGAGGAATCGCTTAATTATGCCATTGGTCATGGAGAACCAATAGTAAATATTACATGGACGACGTTTGTTGATGAGATTCTTTTGAAAGTTATCACGGATGAGGACGTAGAGCCGTTTAAGAAAATCTTCTGCATGTATAAGGGGATGTCGGAAGGTGCGTTGCCAAGTGAGAGTTTCTCTCAGAGGTTTAACCGTAAATATCAAATATCGTCACGCCCTTGGGTATGTTATAGAGACTGCGTGATGTACAGCACAAAGTCATTGCACCAGCATGAACATGTGATGCTAGAAAGACTGGATGAGGGAAAGGTTCATGCGGAGTCTCAGAAGATGAGTACCTATATTAGTAATCTCAATCGCAGGAAAGGAATCGTTTTTGAGAATAATCTCAGAAACTATTATGACTCATTGGGGATAGAAACGCTATTGGCCTTCCGTGGTGTTGAGATTGGCCCTGGTGAACGGCTTGAAAATGAAGAAGCGTTGGGCGATATAGATGTGTTGCTCATTGATACGAAATGCAAGAAGATTGTCTGCATGGAAACCAAGGACTATTATGAGAGCAGGACTATTTATGAAGTGCTTACGGAGAATCGGAAAACAAATGATGACATGGAAATGCCTATTAAACGTGACGTATGGAGTAAGAGTCATATAAGTGCTTTTGCTAGTCTTTGTAAAGAAGTTGATGATACCTACACTTGCTCATCGGTTTTTGTTACAGTGAACATGCCAGCCTACCAATATGGGCACAGTGAAGAGAAAAGTCCGATTCGGATAATACCTGCATTGGATTTAATGGAAGACCCATTGATGGTATTTGAGGATGAAAAGGGGTGAATGATTCGCAGTATTTTAGAGTTACGGAACTATGGATCAAGAAACGAGATGGCTAACCAAATATAAAGAGGTGATGGAGTTTATAGAACGATGTCATCGGAACCCTTCGCGTCATAGAATAGAGGAGCATGATATGCTGAACTGGGTGAAGGCGAATAGGAAGAGAATGAATGCCGGGGAGTTGAAGGAGCCTCGGTTGGGAAAGTTCAAAGAGCTGTTTGCGTTGAGTGAACAGTATAAACGGAAAAATCAATATGAGTAACAAGTTGGTTACTTTTACTATGGATAAATAGTTTGATTACTATGCCAAAGACTAGAAATCATTACAAGATAGGGATTAATCTCTCTCGAGACAATACCATAATTAAAAGCATTGACATTCCATTTATCAATGCTGCAGCAGGACAGCTAGATAAAGTTTCGTTTTCCAAGCAGAAAATAGTAATAACAGCTGTTCGCAGTAAGAAATTTAAGGCTAATGATATTCTTAGCAATAAAGGTAATAGTCTGTATCAGCAGATTCTGAAAAGCATAATTTATCTCTATGTGGTTAATGGTGAGCGTGTAAGGATTACGAAAATTAGAATAGAACGTTCAACTACTAGGGTTCATGAGGTAGTAAAAGAATATGAATTGGATAAAGATGCACAACCAATAACTGGTGCGTTTATCTTCCGCCATGCGATGCCGAATGCGGTTATAGACAGGATTTGGGGTGAAAGTGACGGTGACTATCTTCTACGGACAGTTTTGACACATTTTATAGGAGCATTGGCATCTGGCAACAGATATTACATATTTGAAAGACATTGGAGAACATTTGAGCAGCTGTGTTTGTATCATAACAGAGCTGCGAATCCGAATAGGGATGTTGAGGCTTTGCAGAATATGAGAGGATATATTGTTGCCAATACAGGTAAGTTCAACGATGCAATAACCATGGCAACAGGTATCACAGAGGCTCAGTTCTTATTGTTTGATTGGGAAGGGTATGTTGAAGGTAGTTTTAAACATACTACATCAACCGACAGCAAGTTGTACAAAAACGTATTCCCGAATTATTTTGTGGGACTTAATACTGACGAGAGAATAGTGAAGATGTTGAGAATGATATTGCCATTGAGAAGTAGTGAACTATCGAATAATGGCACATTAGCTGTGGTACAAAGTCATATTACGACCAGTCTTGCGACATTGACGCGGAGTGATGAGCAGGTGTTGTGTATACTTTGCTGTAGGTATGCCTACTATTTAAGAAATAAGATATTTCATGGTGAGTTGCCGGATTTCTCATTTAACTTCTCGCAGGGTACACAAGATGACAAGAGGTTAGATAAGATAAACCTGTTGTTAGAGGATTTGAATTATGAATTGCTTTTGGACTTTAATGCATTGTAAGATAGACAAGAATCAGCCTGCGGGTTGATTCTTGTCGTTTTATTTGCAATTGGTTCGAAGAAAAAAGTGATAATTTTTGATGGAAGGGGTGGAAGATTGGAGAAGATGTTGTATATTTGCAGTGGAAATATTTAGATGCATTTGATTATGAAATATGCGTATATAGATGAATATGGAGCCTATGGCATTAAGTTCTCAGATCTGGGATGCACAGCACACTATATGGATACCATTCTTGACATAGCGAAAGGGCATAGGGATAATCAGAAAGACGATTTTCTGGCCATTTCTGTTATTCAGACATGTATAGATGTTGTTCCCGATTTCTATCATCTGCCCAAAAACCTTCAAAAAACGGTGAAACATCAACTTGGGATTGATGAGAAAGTGAAAATAGAATCAATAGCACTTTCTAACGAACAGCAGATGAGTCTGAAAAAGCAAGTAGCTAATATTCTGTATTCAACAAGAAATAGCATCGTTCATACAAAATCAAACTATGAGCCTAATGGATTGGAGTGCCCACCAGACTCACTTGAAGAAGTTAATCAGATGATGTCTTCGATAGGAAGGGCTTTAATTCAATGGAATGATAATCAAGCTGATTATATCAGGGTGTAGATCCTGAGGAAATCATAGTAATATCCACAGGCGAACCCATGAATTTCCCAAACAAAGGTTAAATACGTTAATTTTGCATCCTTACTTTTGACATTGCCCAACCCTCAATCCACCTCTCTACCGTTTAATGTGTAAGTTGCTGATTATCAACACTTAATATATTCGGATATTGCTCTGGCCTTACCTCCATCACCATCCCCAATAGTGTGACGAGCATTGGAAATCAAGCGTTCTCTGGTTGCTCTGGCCTTACCTCCATCACCATCCCCAATAGTGTGACGAGCATTGGAATTTATGCGTTCTATTATTGCTCTAGCCTCACCTCCATCACCATCCCCAATAGTGTGACGAGCATTGGAGGTGGTGCGTTCTCTCATTGCTCTGGCCTTACCTCCATCACCATCCCCAATAGTGTGACGAGCATTGAAGGTAGTGCGTTCTCTCATTGCTCTGGCCTTACCTCCATCACCATCCCCAATAGTGTGACGAGCATTGGAGGTAGTGCGTTCGAGGGTTGCTCTGGCCTTACCTCCATCACCATCCCCAATAGTGTGACGAGCATTGGAGGTAGTGCGTTCGACGGAGTCGATATTCCAACTGTCATTTCTTTGATAGAGAATCCATTTACGATAAGAGGAAAGACATCGGATTATAGAACTTTTACACAAAACACATTCTATAATGCAACGCTATATGTTCCGAATGGTACTATAGAAAAATATAAAGCAACTGATGGTTGGAAAGACTTCCTGTTTATTGAAGAAGGTACTCCAACTGGTATTACAAGCGTCACTTCGGATAAAGAAACCCTGAACGCTCCTATCTATGACCTCAATGGCAGAAGATTAACTGAACCACAGAAGGGGATTAACATCATAGGCGGAAAGAAGGTATTGAATCATTAACGATAAAAAAAGTTATGATAGTTACTTCATCAAATGGCTACAAGGTAAGCAGCAAAAGCGTTCACCTCACGCCTAAGTCGAACATGGGGACAGGCCATCTATACGGGACGTGCGCCCAAGGCTATCCTCGACCTGAAAGCTGCCATCCGCTATCTGCGCCATTTTGACCGTCAGATGCCTGGCGATGCTGAGCGTATCATCACCGACGGGACGAGTGCCGGGCACAGGAACTTGGAGCCAATGCCATCGTTGGTATCGACATTGACTATGAGACCATCGGAGCCAACGGCTCTATGCTGATGGTTGCCACCAGTGGAACGGCAGTGGTTATCTGAACCAATGTTTAAACGAGTTTAATAAACTGGCAGTATAGTTTAATCGAGTTTAAATTCCGTGCCAGTTTGACTTTTACGATTGTCATTCTGGCACAGATGGGGTCTGTAGGTATGTACTTTGCTTATCTGTTAGTGAAAGCTGAAGCGAAAGCCGAGGCAATCAAAGAACAAATAAGTTAAACCAAAAGTATAATTAGGAGGTATTGATTATGTTGAACGGATTAATGAAAAGCAATGGTTGGTTCCCAACAATGTTTGATGATTTCTTTAACACTGATTTCATGCCTCGT
>Ga0247608_10004567_pt1 | contig 15413 bp, 19 predicted proteins | sample 176DNAGHGlowgp2_FD_193490 | JGI IMG/M metagenome (GOLD analysis project Ga0247608, IMG submission 193490) | Sheep rumen microbial communities from Palmerston North, Manawatu-Wanganui, New Zealand - 1766 DNA GHGlow gp2 | ecosystem: Host-associated > Mammals > Digestive system > Stomach > Rumen ...
TTGTATGAGTAAAATTACATTTAATATCAGCATTATCAGGAGTTGCCGTAAAATTAATAATTTTAATAGCCTTATTATTTAACAAATCTGCCCATTTATTAGTATTAATATGGCCTTCATCTCTAAGCCATATAAATGATTTATTTTTTGGAATTAGGCTTAAAATATCATTAGCCTGCAACTTACTAACAGATGTATATTTCTGTAAACCGTAAACTTTAAAATTATGATTATTCTGACAGTATTGAGAAATATTTGCTTCAATTTGTCTATCTAGTTGGCCTCTAGATAACGTCGTAATAATAAAAAATATATCTGGCATTTTATTTATTAATTTAGCCATCATTCGTGTTTTTCCAGTCCCAGTTGGGCTTTGAAAATTAATAACTTTCATAAAACTTTCATTTTTATCATTAATTTTTTCAATTAATTTATTAATATAAAAATCTTGTGTTTCATTAATTTCTTTAAATGCATCTTCTCTTGTCATAAAATCCTCTTTTAGTTAGCTCATAATAAAAATGAGTTAACTTTTATTTTATATTTCTTTGAGACATTTCTTCTTTAAACCTATATTTACTCAATATTTTGCAGACATTATTATTAGCCTGTTCCATAGTAAGATTTTGATCTGTTATTAGTGCAGCAATTGAGTCCAATAACTTATCTTCAAATTTCTTTAATAGAAATTTTCCTCTAACAGTTGGAATCCAATCAACACCCTCAACCCAGAAGCCTTTATTATGATTAGGAAAGCAATACATCATATATAAAACACTTCCATCCTTGATGCTGCGGGTTCTATTAAAATATCTGTTTACATGAATATCCTTATATTTATGTGAGTGTATATATCTTTTTACAGTAGTTATTGGCTCATCTGATCCAAATATTATAACATAACTACGAACTTTACTTTTATATGTCAATATATAAATCGTTTCTTTTTGTGTTTTTTCGTTCATAATTTTCCTTTTAATTAATTTCTCTAAAAAGTTAGCTCATAATAATATGAGCTAACTTTTACAATACTAGCATAAGTAATCTTTCTTCTTCATTTGCATTAAGGAAATCTAAATACTTATTTCTATCCTTTAAACTAAGATATTGTTTGAGGCTATATAACGCTCTTATTTTATCTTTTCTTGTCGGTCCTTTAAACATCATCAATTTCTCAATAAGATCTCCTAATGCGTTATAATAAGAACAGCTGCCATAAAAAGTAGTAGTGACTGCCCAAGTATCACCATATGCGTTTATTAAAATAATAGGTGAAACATGAAGAATAAATTCTTCATTTTTATGAAAATAATGTTTAGGAATATGAAGAGTATCAAATTTAATATACCTGTGTAAGCTACAAGAAAGATCATATACAAAAACGTTATCTGTTAGAAATAGCTTTTTTAAAAAATTATAAGCTATTTTAGCAATAATATCATTAATATTCCCAAGTATATTATATTTATTAGGATCTATATTTAATTCAAATCCTTGATATATGTGATACCGCTTACTGCGTTCTTCTCGAATACTCTCTGCTTTTTCCTCTAATTGTGTTGTAATATCTTTTTCAAGTTCGTCTGCTACTGCTATATTCATTCTGATACCTCACCAATCAACTTTTCGTCATCAGTAAAATCTTTAAGCATTTTTGAATAAATTGCAATTTTCTTATTAATCTTATTTGATTCTTTTTTAAGATAATGTACATTATCCCGTAAACACTTATAAAATTCTATTCTAAATTGCGCGTTCTTTTTGTCCATCAAGATCTTATACATTTTTTCTTTTGGAAGCCATGAATGTGATCCTGAGTTAGTTTCAACTAAATCTATATTATCATATAAAAGAATAGCATCTAAAAAACCAAGTTCTGCTTGAGCTTCAGTTGTGCAATTTTTTATAGAAAATGTTTTAGGGCTTATACGGTCTTCTCTATATAAAAGCTGGTTAAATAACCAGCTGATATTTATAATTCTATTACGGAATAACAACCGTACTTACATCACCTTCACCCATATAGGTTGTAGGAAGCTTGCCATCCCAAGTCTGTGTATAATAATATTTAATTAACTTTTCAGAGCCGACGGCCAGTTCTTCATCAGTGACTTTTTCACCGTTGGCTTTATAAAGTTCATTGATTCCAGTTTCTTCATTACTTACAACAGTCCAACCATTGATTGATGCCAAACGCTGTAATGCAATAGATGCTTCCTTCTTGCCTTGATACTCGGCACTATCAGCACCAATTTTAGCAACTTCCATATCGGCTTCTGCCTGAATCTTAGCAACTTCAGCAGCGGCAGCAGCTTCAATTTCAGAAATCTCTTATTGTAAGTTGCTACCATCTTTGCTTGTTCCTGTTCAATCTTAGACTGTTTTGCTTTCTGATCGGCAACTTGCTTTGCCTCAACAGCATCAGTAAAGGAATCAGTGAAATCCATATCTTCAATTGCAGTAGAAACAACTTCAATGTTAAACTTTGTTAGCTGATCTGCAAGATTAGTTTCAACAGTTGCTGCAAGTGTTTCACGAGCACCAATCAATTCTTCAGCTGTATATTTTGCAACTACAACCTTCAAACTTTCAGCAATAGTCGGAGCAATTGTTACTGTATAATAATCAGTGCCAATTGTTTTATATATTTCACTTGCATTCTGTTTATTAATTTGGAAGTTCAATGTATAAACAACATTTACTTCCTGAATATCGGAACTAAAGCAACTAAGTTGAACTGTTTCTTTCTGAACGCGGTTGTCCATCTTAACAATGGATTCCCAGGGTGCTTTAAAATGGAAACCGCTATCAAGGGTTCCGTCTTTTACTCTACCAAATTCTGTAATTACTCCAGTATGACCTGTTGGGACACTTGCTACACAAGACAAGAATACCAGAAGAATACAAAGGCCAACACCGGCAGCGATACCACCTACCATACCACCTTTAGAATCCATCGTCACTTTAACAGCGATACCAGTTCCAACACCTGCTATCAGCAGGATAATTCCAATAATCAACAAAGCCATAATTAGTTTCTCCTTTTTAATTTTTATTATTATTTTTTTCCATTTCTATCATAAGTTTTTGAGAGTCTGTCAATTCTTCGCTAGACATAATTCCAGTGTTAAATGCATCAAAATTAGCAATGGCTGTTTCCATCTCTTCTTTAACCGATCTGTATTGCCTAGCAAGTGCATGACTAACCATCACTTCTAATTCAGCCTTTTCATCATCATTTAAAAACTTCATCACCTCTGTTATACGGCCTCTAAAATCTTTCCAATAAGTTTTCCATGTTTTATCTTCCGTCGTCTTTGTAAAATTAGGATGAAAGTCTATATGGTCAATTCTAGGGTAATATACAATTGAAACTAAGTTAGATCTGATATCATTCAGCAGGTTATCTATAAATACAGCAGAAATATAAACAATAGCTTGATTTTCATCATTAAAATATTTCTTTATAAGTTCACTATGTTCAGTAATTCGGCTTGCATATAGGCTAGCCAAACCAGCATATGTAACCGAAGCACCAACAAGGATTCTGCTAACATGATTATTGTAATCTTTAAGCTCTTCCAAGAGAATATCTTCTGTTTCAATACTATTAGGACTTGGAGCTTTAGAATTTCTATTGAAAACAAAGATGTCAATTCCTGTAGAAACTTTCTTGGTTTCATTTAAAAACAGATTAAAGGCTTCATAAAACTCATTACTATAGATGACTTCTTTCTCATCTTTCACAATTACAAAAATACCATTATCAATTTCATAATTAATTTCCATTATAAACTCCTTCTTAAAGTTGTATAATTTCAATATTTTTTTTTTGAGACATTTTTATTTTCCTTTTTTATTTCTTATTGGTTCTGTTCAACTCAATAAGTAATCTCAAATCATCAGTATAAATATCTTTTAAACTAGTCTGAATTTCCGTGTTATAAATTTTAATAGCGCCTAAAGCAAGATCAACATTGGTTTGAAGGCCATCTAGCCCATCAGCTATAATTGGTGCCATTCTAGCTTTAAAATCAGATAGTTGTTCTTCATTCAAATACGGAAGCATAGCACCAACTGGCAATACCAAATCTAGTTCTGATGATTCAATATCAAATGGCCTTTCTTCATATAAATGTCTGAATTTAAAATTATTTAAATTACTATTTACAGAAGTATTTTCTATAAAAAGATTATATATTACATCAATATTATAAACAAACATCAAGATATAAATATCATATCTATCAGAATAGTCATGATAGCCAATTGTAAATCTTACATCTTTACAACTATTATAGACATATTCTTTAACAATATTGGATAATTTATTAACTATATCTCTATAATGAGCTTCAGATTTATTTTTTGTTACATTTGTAATTTTAATCTCAAAAATATGTGATGGTCGTGTTAAAAGTTTATTTGATGTATTAAACTCATGTAAGCGATTAATAAATACATCCTTTTTATCTCCATTTACAATATCATCTAAATCATTCATTAATATTTCATCGTCAGCGCCAACTCGTATCGTTGTTCCGGCATTATTAACATAATAAAATATGCCACTTTTTGTAAATCTATTCATATTATATTCCTTCTTTCTCTATTAAAAATAAAAAGAATACCTAAAAAGGTATTCTTTTTATATAAACTTATGCCAAGTAGTTTTTCCACATCTTGGACATTTAACAAACTTGTCCCTTAATATATGCGGCGCAAAATATATCTGAGGTTTGGTTAACTAATTTAAAACCCAACCACATTTGCTACATTGATAAAATCCATATAAACTCTGTAGCCATGATAAATATAATGCTCCACAAATAACGCTCACTCCAGAACAAATTGCTAAAATAATTTTACCAGTTATTGAAATTGTGTCAACATAACGACACACTAAAATTGTCAGCAAAATTACCAAAAGCATAAAAATCGTCATTGTAATTTCAGTGAATAATAACCATTTTCTAGTACTTTTCATTGTGAGCGCTCCTTTTTTATAATATTATATAATGATTTGTTGAGACTTACCATCCTGTCGTATAGTCGTATTCACCATCTGCATCATCATTATCATCATTTTCAGTTATCTTTAAAAATAATCTATCACTATCATCAAAGACATCATCAAAGAATTTGAAGAGCACTTTATATAATGGAGTATGTTTAAACATTTTTAAAAAGACAGTGTTGTCGAGTTCTTTCAGAACTCTAATATTATTCAAAACCCATTCCAATGTATAGAGATTAAAATCGATACTAGGAAACAGCGCTTGTACATTTACGGTATAGTTATAATATGGAGAGTAATAAATAAGATTATGCTCTAAAGGGCTTAATTCTAATCTATTTATATTATTTGCATTTACTATTCGTATTTGATGAAACACTGCTTTTGAACGAAGAAGGTCTTTATTAACAAGAAATATAAAAACAGGGTTCTTCATTACTCCAAGAATTGCATGAATTACAGCTCTTAGTGAATCAACAGGATAAATACAAGTATAGTTTCTAGAAAGATTCTCATCACAGTTAGGTCTACAAACAAACTGATGTCTATTTAATTGAATTGAATGAAGAGTTAAATGAGTTGTCGGTGGTTTATTTGGATCATCAATTTTGATATCGACATCAAAACTATCAACATCTGGGTTATCATTCAGAGATATAAGAAGATCTCTGAAATGATCAAGCATACTGTCGCCATAGCTTAAATCTTTTTTATCAAATTCTTTGATGAATAATGGATCACGACAAGTTTTCTCTTTTCGGTTTGTTAAAAAATTATAAAACATTTCTAGTTCTCATTTCAAATAATAGTTTGTCTTCTTCACTTAGATTCAAATATGGCAATACACCTCTTTCACAATCATTAATATAATTGAATATATCCATTTTATATTCTTCCATTAATAATTTTATTGTAGGCGCAATTGCCATATAATAATCTTCAGTTTTCGTGAAATCATAGGTTCCATAGTCATTCATTATTTCATTTCTGAAATTAGAATATGGCTCTACATCTATGTAATTATGGTAATCAAAAGCAGATATCTTTTTACTATCAGGAATGAACATATATCTATGTGTGCTATTAGCCCAAGGATAATTTTCAGTTCTAATGAATTCTACATGAATATTCTTTTTAATTATATTAAATTCATTCCAAGTGTTGTTAAATATAATATAATACCTGTCAAAAATACTCTTTAGAAAATCATAGAACTTCTTCGTTGGAACGAGAATGGGGCCGATACGATTTAATGGTTCAAATGTGCACAATGGCAAATCATTAATATTGCGATAGCCAACCCACATTCTCCTTAAACGAAGTCCTGAGTCTATAATAAATACTACATAATCATTCGGATTGTCAAATCTTTTAAAAAGATAATTCAGATATTTGAGGACAAAATCTTCTGAATAGACTTCATCATCTGCCATTTGATACTGAATTAAATCATTTTTATAAGACTTATTTATTCTATGAGTGATAAAATTGTAATATTTCATAAAACCTCTAACATTAGTCTTTCTTCTTCTGGTAATTTCTCTAAATATTTATATTTATATAAACCAGCCTTTTTTAAATATCTTACAATTTCTGATGCAGTATCTGCACCAAATTTTTTATATAAAATATGAACATTGTGTCCTAGACATTTAAATGTATTTATATCATTATAAAAACATAATGTAAAACCACAATCAAATGAAGAGGCTAGTGCATAAAACCAAATAAATACTTCTGTTTTTTTAGCAAAATTATCATCATGACGAATTTCTTCGATACATGCAATATAGTTAACATTAGTTAAAACTATATGCCAGTCATCAGCAGTAATGAAAAAGCAGTCTAATGAATCTATAAAATTAAAGAATTTACTAGTTAAAACAATAGCTCTGTTAGATATTGACTCACAACGACTATTAATATGAGATCCTCTTTTATTAGTAACAGTATACATTGAATAAGGCTCAATATCTTTGTTATTGTTATTGCTATGATAAGAAAGTTCAATAGAATCAACTATAAATCCTTTATTTAATTTAATTTCAAAAGATTCAATTATTCCATTATCAAGATAATTCTTAATTAATTGAATAAAAGTGTCTTCATTAATTTCATCTTCATTTTGAATCTCTACATAATGTAGTTTTTTCGTTACATCTTTTTTAGTGATAATTTTATTCGAAAGAAAATTGTAATACATAATTTTTCTCCTTTGTTATTGAGAGGTTTATAACACCTCTAAAATTAGTCTTTGTTCTTCAGATAAATCTGAAATCATATTTCGATCAAATTCATTATTGAATTTTAAGTATGAGACAATATTTTCAATAATTGCAAATCCATTAGGATATTCCATAATAATATTTATATTATGTTTAATATTTTTCTTATATAATTCAAATCTATCCTCATACTGACTCTTCATTCTGTCTACCCAATGCTGATGTACAAATTCTGAACCAGACTCCAAAAATAATGCTATTTCATTGAGAGACTTATCTTCCCAATAAATAATAGATTCAATATATTTTTTATTAGTTATTACAAGACCGTGACCGCAAGCAACATAATAGTTATCTTTATCAAATAAATCTAGCAGTTTATTATATGATGTATTTGTTAATTCAATAATAACTGCCATATTATCAGTATGTGTTCTTCTGCGATAATATTTTTTTCCTAAATATTCATAACTAATTTCCATTGTCATATACATTGGAGATTCAACTCCGCTGTAATAATCGTACCAAATATTAATTTGAATCACAGTAGTCATGTCATGAAGTTGTTTGATAAATTTCATTAACAGATCTTCATTAATATCATTTTTACTATCAATTTCAAGTGTCAATGGTTTTGTTGATAGATACTGCCGACTTGTGATTTTATTTGTTAAAAAATTATAATACATTACAAAACCTCTTACTAAAATAATTATAGTTATTTAATTTCATAAATATAATATATAAGCAAAAAGAGTTTTAAATATAAAAAAAGAAGCCACTACAAATGAGTAGTAGCTTTTCTTTTCCGATTACTCGAAAGTAACGAAAATCGGAGTAACATCATCACTAAGCTGACTAATGATGTCAGCTTTAGTATAATGGTACTTATTACCAACTACGATTACATCATAGTCAGTCCAATTTTCGCGATATGCGTAATCTGCATCGAGCTCAAGGACCTTGCGACCCTGGAGCTCGTGTGCCAGCGTAGACTTTCCGGTACCGGATCGTCCCATGAAAACCCAAATAGGTTTTTTCGGAATTGATCTGGCCGTCTTCACAAATTCCGCATGAATGGTGTAATATCCGTCAGGATAGTACTCATCCATTCCATATGCAGAATAGGTGAAGACCGGGTTGTCAGCTTCTGTAAAATCAGGCTTACGCCCAATTTTCCATGAGCCCTGGTCATCCTGCTGGATGAAGATATACTGTCCAGAACGAACAGGCACTTCTCCAAACGACAGATTCTCTTTTTTCAAAGAGTAATCTGCGATGCTCGCAGTGGTCCACCCCGATCCGCATTCTGTCTCATCAACCCAAAAAGTCAATGACCAACGAGCGCCGTCATCATCTCGAAAGATGAGAACGGGAGCCTGGATGGTTTTTTCACCGTGAACAAAGTCACAGTTACAACCCTCACAGGTCTGGACGGTGTGGCTACGCCACGTTTGTCCGATCAAATAGAGCTTTTTGCTCATATTTAAATCCTCCTTTTATTTTCTAATATTATAATATATGCATATAATTTTAAAATATAAAAAAAAGAAATACCAATTAGGTATTTCTTTTTTAATTTATCTTAATTAGATTATTAGAAATTTGTCTTTTTACTATGCTGATATCTTTCTTCAACTTCAGCTTGTTTTCCTTTATTAAATGCAGTTTTGTAATCACCAGTCAAATATCCGGTAACTCTACGAAGACGTCTGATATTTTTTGATTTACAAACTGGGCATTCATCAGGAATCTCATCAATATAACCACAATTTTGGCACTGATCATTTGGAACGTTAACAGCAAAGTAAGGAATATCCTTATCCATTGCATAGTTTACTATCTTTTCAAGTGCTTCAAGATTATTTAATACTGATGAATCAAGTTCTACATATGTAATGCAGCCAGCAGATGAATAACCGGTAAGTTGTGATTCAACATCAATCTTATCAAAAATAGAAATCTTTTCCCATACAGGAACATGCATACTATTTGTGAAGTATTCATGATCTGATACATTAGGAATTTCACCATATTTGTCTTTGAATTTTTTCATTGCGGTGTAGCATAAATTTTCCGCCAATTTGGACTATATTTTCTTCCAACGCACTGTTGGAGCCTGGTCTTTCGCTTTTGCTACTCTACTTGCTATTTGCTTTCGATAGTCTCTTCACATTTAAGTAATTTAAAATTAGATTTTTACTTTCATAAAGTATGTTGTATATTTTGTAAATTTAGGTTTTTTATTTTTATGAATATTTCCAACTATTGTATTTAATGGAATATTTGTTTCTTTTGATGCAATAGCACAATTTGTAAATCTATTAACTTCAGTATCTGTTTTAAAATCATATTGAATTATTATATTGTGTGTTCTTGGGCCAGCGCCATGTTTAACAAAATAATAATTCTTTTTAAGATCTTCTACTGGATTTTTGATCTGTTGTAAAATTGTGCCTACTGAAATTCCTGTTTCATTTGATGCAGCATGACAACTTTCAAAGGTTTTAATTATTTTATTTGTTTTAGTATCATACATATCACAAGGAATTTTAGTATCATCATTTGATGGTGGAGTAAGTAAACCATCTTCATATGCTTGCAAAGTATTTTCTTGTATAGTTCCCCATTTTAAATTATTAACATTATTATGTGTCTTACAATTGTCAAGATGCATTACAATTGGATAATTATTTGGATTGGGAATAAAAGCTTCAGCCACAAGTCTATGAACTCTCTTTGTAATATTTCTATAAGAACCATCAGGATTAATCATTCTAATATTACAATATTTATATCCATGACTCATAGTTTGAGCTCTTATAAATACTTTTGCTTTGTGCCCAGGACGATTATCAGTACTATAAACATTGCCAGATTCATCAATATAATCTGTTGAATTTTTAATTTGTTTAGCCGATTTTGGAATATTCATATTTAACCTTTTAAATTTTAAATTACTATTTAGCACAGAGTTCTTGGGTTCTCTGTTAGCCATATTTATATGACACCCTCTTATGAGGTTAGCCAGGTTTTTCATCTTACATTGCTGCAAGAGCCCCCACGGATTTAGGGGTATAATACACACCGAAATTTAGTCTATATTCTTGTTTGAATTCAGCACAACGCTTTTTGAAAAGACCTTCAATTCGTTTTGCTAATTCCATGCCTCTTTCTGTTAAATGATTTGTGTCAATTAGGAGTTGAAGTGTTTCTGCAAGGCCAAGTTGCCCGATAGCTAGTGTTCCATGTTTAAGTGCACTACGAATACCCTCTTCTGGGTGGTACCATTCCATTGTGCCATTTTCATACATAAACTTAGCAGCGTCAGCTGATTGTGAGCAAATCCATTCAAAGCGTTCAATTAACATATCTTTAGCTTCACTAATTTTTTTGTCAAGAAGAGCCATGAATTTTTCAACATCTCTGTCAGCTTCCATTGCCAGTGTTGGCATAATAATTGTAACTGGGCAAATATTTCCTCTGCCATCTTTAGTTTGAGGATTTACACCAGGCTCAGCATTTATATCCAGGCCATTAGCAGTTCTGCAGCCCATTGTGCTAAAATATGTTTTTGGATCATTTCTATCATAACCGGCATTTCCAGACCAGTCAACATTAGCATAATTTGGATATAACCTTTGAGCAGTGCTTCTTAAGGCCAATTGGAATAAATCATAGTTTGGATCACCAGGCTTACGATTTACACCTGTCATGCACTGGAAAATCCCACAGGGGAATATTGATGTGCGTTTATTCTTGCCAATACCATTAATACTAACAGTAAGCAATTCTTTTGTTATCAGTCTGCCTTCTCTTAAAGTACATGTACCATAATTTATTGAAGTGAACGGTCAATAGTTATTAACTACAAGCTTTTTATCTTGTACTCTGGAAGTCGCCTTCATTTTCATCGATTAGTCATTTCTAATCCAGTTTAGCGTACATTTTCATCATTTAATCTTAAATGATGTCGAGCACTCTTGGCGAGATTATATTTATTCACTCACTACGCGTTACGGTGTTCTGAAGCCTATTCGCAATCTTCAGAATTACCTCGGTATTTTCTAATTTTTAAAATTTAGGATTTTACCGATTTTGCTCGATTCTTAATAGTAAATTATGTATTCTTTACTATTCAGCCACATTCTAGCTGGTTTCCTGATCTTGATTGTACCTTGTATTCAACATATTTCGTTAGAATATGCCCGTATAAATCTCAGGTAATTTATACTGCTATATATCACTATATAGAGTAGACTATATCTTCATCCTTTTTACTAAAAAGGAGACTACTATTTCGAGCCACTTGGCCCTACTCCATTCCTGGATAGTCGTTAGGCTTTTAAATTATCATAATAAAATTACGATAAAGTTTAGCACGGTAGGTTATCTCAGTGAGACTTTCCCCGTTTAAGTAGTGAAGGCCATAATATTACTATTATGCCGCCCTATATTGTGTTAAGGTATTTAAATTGTGATACAGCGCTTCTGTAGCTTGATATGTTTCTTTTTCAGTCATATCTATTGCATAGTCATATGCTTTTGGCCATTGTTTCCAATATGTGTCATCAACACTAACATCAACTACAGTTTTGCTGTTATATTTGCAAACAAAATTTTCATCATTTTCCAAATATTTTACGCCATCTTTAAAATGCTTTAAGAAACTCTTTCTAACATATGGCACCAAAGTCCAGTCAAGATGAGTAGCACTAACACCACCAAATTGTTGTAAACTTTGTAATTGGAAAATAACTGCAACTAATTGCATAGCAGTATTAATGCTTCCAGCAGGACGAACATCAGTTTGACGAGTGTTAAATCCATTTGCTAATAGTTTGTCAAATGGAATACTCAAACAGTTATGCATTCCGACAGCATATGCATTTAAGTCATGAATATATATTTCATTATTTAAATGATTAGCACGACTTTTTGGTGAGATGATATAATCCAATGCATATCGCCTCATCATAACATCAGATGCTTCACCAACACGGCCGCCAAATGATTTCTCATCAACATTGGCATTTTGGTTCTGAACGTCTTTTGCACGTAATTTTACATCAATTGCATTCATTAACTCATTATACTTATCACGAGCCATCGCATGAGTATAACGATAGGTAATGTAGCTTTTGGCAACTGAATAGAAGCCACCCTTCATAAGCTTGCGCTCAACCATGTCTTGAATATCTTCAACACTAGCTGGTTCTTCTTTACAGTAACAGACTCCTTCAATTTCTTTTGCAATTTGCTCAATAATTTCTGTAGGAACCATATCATCAGAAGATATTCCGTTGTTTTGGTTAGCTGATGCAATTGCTTTTACAATCTTTCGCCCATCGAAATCAACAATACTTCCGATCTCGTTTTACAATTTTTAACATCAGCAGCCCTCCTTTTATATATAAAAATGTATTTTTGTGGGTATAAAGGGGTAAACCAAAAAAATGATTTTCCCATTATAAGAGTTTGTTAATTTGATTCTTTTCATTTAGACATTATATTTTATTTTTTATATTATACATGAGTGTGCGGATATTTGCAAAAAAATTTATATGAATTTCAATAAAATTTTAAAATAAAAAATTTAAAATAAAAAAATAAGGCTATGCGGTTAAAGCATAGCCCTATCATTTAGAAGTTGCCAATATCAATATCAATATACAGCGTATGGCCGCTTGTATATTTCAATTCAACATTGTCCAACAGTTTACAAGCATTCAAATCTACTTTGAAAAGAGTGCTCATAAACATATTCAAAGATGCCTTATCAATAACTCTTCCGAAATCTGCATACAATGGGAATGATGTTTCATCCAAATTGAGATCTGCATCTTTCTTCAGAAGAATTGCTTCAGGACTTTCATTTGATGTAATGGTTCCGATTCTAACAAATCTTGCGTCTTCTCGAATAGCTGGAATGATATTCTTGATGGTTCCAAACTGATGAGGGGAAATCAAGACATGATTCTTAGGAACCAATGAAAAGCGGATTGCAAATTCAATTGCTGAAATATTCAGATTGAGGAATGAAACAGTGCCAGTAGAATCAACATCAAACTGGTTAGGATCTTGATCTGGATCATACAAATCTACTTCTCCAGTTTCTTCATCTACATAAAATGTATTTCTGAATTCAGGAATGAACGCAGAGAATTTTCCAGGTTCCTCTTCAATCAATGCAATATAGAATCCATATTGATTATTGTCATCATCATTGAAATCAGCATAAAACAGAATATACAAATCTGTTGAGGTCACATATTCAAGTTTTTTAATACTCTGAATAGGCAACTTCTTTGTAAGATCACTGAGAATGAATTTATCAATAGGAAATTGCTCTTTTTTCTGTTCATCATTCTGAGCCATACGTTCCAGATATTTATTATAAATATCAGGATCACGAACACACTCAATAGCGCCGAACCACTGAGGCTTCAGATATTTGACATTTCCCAATGCATAATCTGAATGAACATCTTCGTCATCATCATAAGACTGTTCATCAGTAGCCTCACCACCATTGTTTGATCCATTATCATTAAATAAATCATTGAGCATCTGAGCAATATCATTGCCAGCATCAGAAATGTTGCAGACTATTTTTTTGATATTGGGGTCTTTCATCATTTCATTTACTAATTTTTTCATATCAGCTTCAGAAATATTTGTTGTAGTAGGATCATTTGGATCTGTAAGCTTAGAAAACATATTAGCAATATTTGTAAGACTTTGCTCAAGATTCATATCAGGTCTAAGGGGGAACATTGAAAGTCCCCCAGCACCTGATTTATGCTCTTCTTCTGGAAGTGGGTCATTTGAAGGAAGCCCCTGAACAACAAATTTCTTGTTGTTGTCCTGATTATTGTTGTTCTCCATTGAGCACCTCTTTCTCTGAAGTCAGAATATGGTCAATGATGCCAAATTTAAGAGCAGCCTTCGGGAACATCCAATGGTCATACCCAGCAGCTTTCTTAAATGCATCAAGTTCCTTTTGAGTTGTCTTACTGAACTTCATGCTCATATTTTCATTTTTATCGTCATCCATGGATGAAACTGTCTCAAAGATTTCCTCATATGCTTCCTGAGACATCTGGCCGCAGTTCTTAGCAATAGTAGCCAGCAAAATGTTGTTGAGTCGCTTCTCATAGTTGATTGCGACTACATTGTCTTCAGTTGTTCCTCTTGTTCCACCAGACATACGATGAACCAGAATAGAAGAATTCTTCAGTGCATATCTATGCCCAGGTTCCCCAGCGGAAAGAATTGCTGCACCCATTGATGCTGCTTCGCCGATGACAAAAGTATAAACCGGCGCAGAGATGAAATTCATCATATCGATGAATGCCAGGCCATCCTGAACGCTTCCGCCAGGAGACTGAATATAGACATAAATCGGTTTTTCCGAATCTTCATTATTCAGAAACAGAAGCTCGCCGATTGCAATATTCATGCTTACATCGCTAACCTCACCGGTAATCATAATAATTCTGTCTTTCAGAAGTCTGGAATACAGATCGTAGGAGCGTTCGCCATTGTCGGACTGTTCAATTACATAGGGAATTAAACTATTTTTGTTAATCATAACTTTTCCTCTTTCTTGAGTTTATTTGTATCTTGCGATACTTAAATTATTGTTATTAGGCTTCCTCATTTTCAGGAACAACTGCCCAGTCATTTGCTGCGCAGTTCTTTACGGTAATATCAAGTTTACCGTATTCAATATCTTTTCCATTTTCAAGATGGATTGTCACAATTCCGGTTTCCGGATTCAGAAACCAATATCCCTTAAAAGAAGGGCGACGAATCTTATGCCCCGCCACCATTTCTTTATATGCATCACTAAAATTCATTATATTTTACCTCTTAATTGTTTTTATCAAATAATTAACAATATATATACTCTGTATTATTTGATATGTGTTTTTACTGTATCAGAAATATTTTCCTTATTAAAATAATAATGGATATCTACTTTATCATTAACATAGTCTGCCCATTCAATTTTCTCTAATTCTGATCTCACCATTTCTTCTGTTTTGTTATAATTATAAAGCACCTCTTCTTCACTAGGAAGAAGATGGTCTCGGGCAGTAATATAATCATATAAGACTGTTTGTGCAAATAATTTATAAACATCAATTACAAAATTAGTTGCATCA
>Ga0247608_10004568_pt1 | contig 15410 bp, 11 predicted proteins | sample 176DNAGHGlowgp2_FD_193490 | JGI IMG/M metagenome (GOLD analysis project Ga0247608, IMG submission 193490) | Sheep rumen microbial communities from Palmerston North, Manawatu-Wanganui, New Zealand - 1766 DNA GHGlow gp2 | ecosystem: Host-associated > Mammals > Digestive system > Stomach > Rumen ...
GAATTATTTCGGCAAGACTCCATCGAAGGGCGTAAACCCAGACGAAGTAGTTGCAGTAGGTGCATCCATTCAGGGTGCCATCCTCAACAAGGAAGAAGGTGTTGGCGACATCGTATTGCTCGATGTTACTCCTCTGTCAATGGGTATTGAAACCCTCGGAGGCGTTATGACTAAACTCATTGATGCTAACACAACTATCCCTTGCAAGAAGAGCGAAGTGTTCTCCACTGCTGCCGACAACCAAACAGAAGTAACAATCCACGTGCTTCAGGGTGAGCGTCCAATGGCTGCTCAGAACAAGAGTATCGGCCGTTTCAACCTCACAGGCATCGCTCCAGCACGCCGTGGTATTCCACAGATTGAAGTATCTTTCGACATCGATGCCAATGGTATCCTCAACGTATCTGCCAAAGACAAGGCTACTGGCAAGGAGCAGAGCATCCGCATCGAAGCTTCTTCAGGCTTGAGCAAGGAGGAAATCGACCGCATGAAGGCAGAGGCAGAAGCAAACGCAGAAGCCGACAAGAAGGAGCGCGAGCGTATCGACAAGATGAACCAAGCTGACTCTATGATTTTCCAGACAGAGAACCAGCTGAAGGAACTCGGTGACAAACTCTCCGCTGACGGAAAGTCAAGCATTGAAGCAGCACTGAAGAAGTTGAAAGATGCTCATGCAGCAGGCGACCTCGCTGGTATTGATGCAGCAACAGCAGAACTGAACAATGCATGGCAGACCGCAAGTCAGAACATGTACCAAGGAGCTCAAGGCCAACCAGGTGCAGGCGCTGGTTTCCAAGGTGGTGCACAAAACAACTCTCAGCAAGGCACAAACAATGGTGCAGACGATGTTCAAGATGCCGACTTTGAGGAGGTCCACTAGTTCAAAGATAACAAACAATAACAATCGGAAACCAAATCCGTGTAGCTCACTGAGTTACACGGATTTGCCGTTTTAAGGGGTTTGGTCTTCGTTATCGATTTCTATCGTTTCCTATCTCATATATGTCCCTTATTTGTACCGCAACAAAAAAGTCGATAATGTGCAATAAAAATATTTGAGTAAAAATAATGAATTAAAAATGTCGTAAAAATGGGAATTGCAAAATTTGAAATCAGAAGAAAATGTATGGTTTGTGGAGAACCATTCATGGCCAAGACCATCGAGTCATGGTACTGCTCTCCCCGATGCTCAAAAATAGCATATAAGCGTCGGAGGGATGAAGAAATCCGTCATTCAAAACTGGACGTAATCGTAAGGAAGATACCTAAGTCTCAAGAGTACGTAAAAGTGTCAGAAGCTTATGCTCTGTTCGGAATCAGTAAAGACACTCTTTATCGACTTATCAGAAAGGGAAAGATTCCTTATGTGAACGCAGGTAAAAAAATGATTAGAGTTAGTAAGACAGAGTTGATGAAGATGTACCCTCTGTGTAAGCATCCTTTGAAAAAGGAAAAGCCAGAACCCAAACTTTATTCATTGGAGCCCAAGAACTGTTATACTATCAATGAGATGTGCAAGAAATATCATATGAATGATAGTACAGCATATATGCAGATTAGAAAATACTCAATTCCGACAAGACAAATAGGAAACTATGTATATGTCCCCAAGAAAGAAATCGATAACCTCTATAAATCTGAAGCAAAATGAAGAAAGCAATGCTCCACACGAAAGTGTCTGTCAAACTCCGAAAATCGGAGTTGCGCAACGAATGGTATTTATACCTTGAAGCCTATCCCGTGTTCAAGTCCGGGCATGATAAGCCATGCCGTGAACGTGAGTATCTGAATCGTATCATCACGACTCCAATATGGGACAAGACGCGCCCAGCCCGATTGAATGACTATGGTGTACAAACCTATAAGCCCAAACGGGATATGAACGGTATCATCATTTGCCGTTCAAAGGCGGATCGTGAGACGTGTATCTTTGCAGACAACGTGCGAATCCTTCGCCAGAGGGAATATGATAATACGGAACTTTATTCTGACACTGAACAAGCTATGGTGGAGAAGAAAGCCAGAGGACAGGCTGACTTCATTGAATATTTCGGAAAGCAGGCTGCTAAACGTCACAAGAATGATTCCAAGTCCATCGGCGTAAATTGGGACAGAGCCCATGACTTACTGAAGATTTTCACAAAAGACAAACCATTGCCGTTTGCCCAGATTGACATGCACTTGATAGAGAGTTTCAGAGACTTCTTACTGAAAGCTCCGCGAGGAGGCAATAAATCTGGAACCATCTCCCAGAATACGGCTTCCACTTACTTCACTCTTTTCAAAGCAGCATTACATCAAGCGTTCATTGACAGTTATTTCGACGTAGACATTGCCGCTAAGGTGAAGGGCATCTCTGGAGTGGAGAGCCGTCGCGAGTATCTAACTATCGAGGAACTGAACAAACTCGCAGCAACACCTTGTGAATACCCCATGTTGAAGAAGGCTGCCTTCTTTAGTGCATTGACAGGACTTCGTCATTCCGATATACGAAAGATGACTTGGAAAGAACTATCCGTAGAAGGTGACCACTACCGCATAAACTTCACTCAACGGAAAACAGGAGGTGTGGAGTACATGCCTATATCTGAGCAAGCCTATCTGATTTGTGGTGAACCCGCCGAACCCGATAGGTTGGTTTTTGAAGGATTACAAGATCCTTCATGGATTAACAGACCAGTGAAGAAGTGGATAGAAGCTGCTGGTATAAAGAAGCACATAACATTCCACTGTTTTCGTCATTCCTACGCAACAAACCAACTTACAGAGGGCACGGACTTATACACCGTATCAAAGATGTTGGGTCATACTAACATCCGAACCACACAGATATATGCCAAGGTTGTTGACTCAAAGAAAGAGGAGGCAGCACAAGCCATCAAGCTCGATCTTCAAAGCGATGTGATATAAATACATCAGATACTCTACTTAGGTTAAGCCATCTATGCAATAGCAAAGGTGGCTTGACCTGTCTTTTAACTTTCATTCATACGGAATAGCCTACGGAAGTGCTCCGTAAGCCATTCCGTATCTCAATTATTTTCGATTTCTATTGTTAAATGATGTTTCTGAAACCGCCTGATTTCAAGCGGTTTCGGTTATTTATTGATTGTTGTTAATACGGAACAGCATACGGGAAGCTTTCGCCCTTTTTTCTGCCCTTGCGAAGGGCATTTTATCGCACTATCTTTGCAGCCGAATTCAAATAAACGCTGACTGCGCAGTCGCAAAGTATTAACATCAAATTTCATTTAAAATGGAAGAAAGAAAACATACGTCGAATGGCGTTCCCACCTTTGACATGATTCCCATGCTGATGGCGAATCTTCTCGAAGACAACAAGATTCTGTCAGCAAAGATAGATGCCCTCAACAGAAAGATCTCGGCATCTGTAGGTAATAACAAGGACGATGACCAGCGCATGGATGTAAGCGAAGCACAGAAGTACATTCCTGGTCATCCCGCAGTTCAGACCATCTATGGCTGGACATCCAACAATATGATACCATATCATAAGGTTGGCAAGCGCATCTATTTCGTCAAGTCAGAACTTGATGCTTGGCTCTCAAAGGAGCAGCACAAGTCTCAGGAGGACTTGCGTGAAGAAGCTGAGGAATATGTGAACAATCGGAGGAAACAATCAACATTGTAATAAGGTATGAGAATCGCTTCTAACATCATCGAAACGATTAAGGCAAAAGCCGACATCGTTGAGGTCGTCGGTGAATATGTTCACCTGACCAAGAAGGGGCAGAACTATACAGGACTATGCCCATTCCATAATGACAGTACACCGTCATTAACCGTCAGTTCCGCTAAGGGTATCTACAAGTGTTTTGCTTGTGATGCCTCTGGCGACGTTATTAAGTTCCTGCAAGATTTTCTTAAAATCTCCTTCGTTGAAGCCGTGAAGATGTTGGCCAATAAGTATGGGGTTGAGATTCCTAAGGATTCATGTTCTATGGCTGATGATGCAGACCAACGCAAGCGAGAGTCAATGTTCATCATCAATGACTATGCTGCCAAGTTCTTTGCTGAAACTCTATTCAAAGACACAGAAGAGTCGCGCAAGGCTTTAGACTATGCTGCCAGTCGATGGCCAATTGAGTATATCCGTTCATTTGGTATCGGCTATGCCAGCAATAGTTGGGACACCTTTTCCCTGTGGGCGAAGGCGAAGGGACTCGACAAAGATCTTTTGCTTGAATTAGGACTTGTCAAGAAGAAAAGCATGAGCGATGATGTTTATGACACGTTCCGCGGACGTATAATGATTCCCATCCGTGACAAGCAACATCGAATTGTAGCTTTCACCGCAAGGATCCTGCCCGACCTCCTTGCCCAAGACCCTAATGCCCCCAAGTATATTAACTCCTCTACATCTCTTATATATGACAAGGGCAATAGTCTGTTCGGTATTGATGTGGCATGGAACGCAGCATCAAAAGCAGGTGTGATGAATCTGGTAGAAGGCGCACCAGACGTGATGCGCTTGCAGGTCATTGGTGCTTCAAATACCGTTGCGCCTCTCGGCTCTTCGTGGACAGATACACAACTCAGTATGTTGAAACGCATAACGAGCAGACTCAATATCATCCCAGATAGTGATATTCCAAAAGAAAGAGAGTACTTTGGCGTTGGATTTACAAGTGCTATGCGCACCGGGAAATTGGCATTGTCCCTGGGCTTTACTATGACCATACAGGAAATTCCAGTCAGTGATTGGAAAAACGACCCTGATTCATACCTGGTATCAAAAGACAAACTGGATGAATTAGCCATACATGACTTTGTGATGTGGTATGCTTCAAAAGTCATAAATCCTGAAGGAGAAAACATTCCACAACTGGCAAAAGCTATCCATGAGGTTGTGGAACTTGTTAAGGCGATTCCTGACAAAGTCCTTCAGGAGTCATACACGGATAAACTCATCAGAGTCTATGGACATGAAGATATGTGGAAGCGTGAAATCATGGGAATTCAATCCATGCCAGCCCCAGTTGTCAGTTCTGCCATAAGTGATGAAGAATATGCTGCTCTTTTCAAAGGCACGGAGATTAAAGTTGGCAACAACTGCTATTATGGTTATACCAAGGAGGGCGAGAAGGAAATCTCCAACTTTATCATGATTCCGCTCTACTTGATTCGTGATGGTGCATCTGCTTCTCGCGTATTCATCTTGCGGAATGTCATGGGCTTTGAAGTTCGTATAGAGTTCAGTATAGAGGAAATGACCGTATTGCAGAAATTCCGCAACCGTATTGAACGTGAAGTAAACTTCATGTGGTATGGAACATCAGCCAAGTTCAACAAGTTGCGAGGCATTCTCTACTCCAGTATGGAGGTCATCACTAAGATTTCTACTCTTGGATGGCAGAAGATAGGCTTCTTCGCTTTCGGGAACGGCATCATTCTCAATGGCGAATGGCATCCGGTAAACGAAGAAGGCATTGTGCGATTGGGAAGTCCGTTAGGTTCATTCTATCTCCCTGCATTCTCCAAGATGAATGAAGATAATAGCGAGAAGTTCCTCTTTGAACAGAAGTTCATTCATCTGCCAGAGAGTAAAGTGCGTTTCTTCCAGTTTGCCACACAAATGCGGTTGGTCTATGGTGACAATGCCATCATTGGCATCTGCTTTATAGTGGTATGCCTCTTTCGTGACATTATCATTCGTCATCGTCGAGAGTTCCCCACACTCTTTCTGTTTGGTCCAAAGGGAACTGGGAAGACAGCCTTCGGGGAACTGCTGCAAAGCGTGTTCGTCTATAATGGTGACCATCCGAACCTTCGTACATCTACTATGCCAAGCCTTGCCACCGTATTGTCACAAGCCGAAGATGCTATCATGCATCTTGACGAATACAAGAACGATATTGACGTGGAGAAGATTGAACTGCTGAAAGGACTTTGGGATTGCCAAGGACGAAGCAAGCTCGACATTGAGACTCGCAAGCGAGAACAATCAAAGGTGCTCAGTGGTGTCATTGTCAGTGGACAGGAGAAACCGACTGTTGATATTGCCTTGTATTCTCGTCAATGTGTATTACCATTCCACAAGAACATGCATACTACTGAGGAGAAAGAGAACTTCCGTGTGCTGAAAGATTGGGAGTATGAAGGTACTTCCTACATCGTTCTTGAACTATTGCAGGTTCGAACTCAGTTTGAGCAGTCCTATAAAGACTGCTATGAGCAGGCTGTCAAGCGCATCTGTTCATCATTGACATTCTGCATTGATGAGCGAATCCTTCATAACTGGTCTGTTGTGTTGGCTTCCTATATGGCAGTGCAGCATCATATTCAGTTTCCTTTTACTTACGAGGAAGTCTTCAAGACTGTGCTCAATGGTGTCGAATATCAGAATGAGGAATGTTTGCACAGCAATGAGTTGAGCATTTTCTGGAAGACCGTGGACTATCTGAAACACGACAATCAAATATACGGACTTTGTGATTATCGCATCCACGAATACACTAGCCTAAAGGTTGACATCAAGATGGATGGCAGACGGCAGACCGTCACTAGGGAATACGGCAATGCCAAGAAGATTCTCATGATTCCTACCAACAGCCGTATGTTTGCTCTCTATGCACTCCACCTTCAAAAGACCCGTGAGAAAGTCATTCCTGAGAATACACTGAAGTATTATCTTGAAAACTCTCCTGAATACATAGGTAAGGTAAACAGCGTAAGATTTGCTTCTGTAGAGAATGTGAAGGACTGGCCACGTCAGTTCGAAGCCAAGTGTTTCCAATGCCAGCCACGTCTCAGCGAAAAGCCAGTACAGGCATTCTGTCTTGACTTTGAAGCCGTAGAAGCAGCCTATGGAGTCAGTCTGTATTCTGATTACATGGCATTTGATTTGGCTCACAATTCGTAAAGTTCACATACATCTTCTACAATCTCTACAATAGTAATAATCAATGAAGTATATCATCAAACTGTTTCATACAAACATAATACACGCACCTACAAGTTTTACCCCAACTTGGAGTGAGAGAATCGTAATTTCAACCACCTGGTAGGTGGGACACAGCAAATTGTTTTACCATCAAATAATACCAACTTATGCGATACACTAATGTCAGATACAGCACACTTCTGAATGAAGCGCAGTATGATTACCTGTCGGATGAATGTCAGGACATCAACCGAATGAAGTGCTTCAAGACCTTTGTACGTCTGGCCGTCATGGAACAGACCAAGGTAACGAAGACGCACTTTTCAGCTGTCCTACAGCCAGGGCAGTTCATGGCTTCAAAGGTCGAGCTTTCCCTGATGTGGGGTTGCAACCGAAAGACCGCCACTCGAATCATCAAGGAGTTTAACCAGATGGGCATTCTCCGTTCTGAACCATCAAACCGAACGACCATCCACACGCTGCTGTGTCTGTCTGTTTGGTTCACTGATCAGCGGACAATCAAGAATTCCTTCTTTGTCAGCAACCCTACGGTCAAGCCCATAGAGAAGCCGACAAGACCGACTAATCATGTCCCACCTAAAAGCGGTGCTGAAACAGTTGAAGTCAGCAAGCCGACAACAACAGATTCAGGTGGGACATCTTCTGCCGATACAGGCAACGTGACCAAGGTCATGTCACCCGAATCTCTGGCAGAAGTGATGAAGGAGCAAAGGCTTACTCCTTCTCTTTCCCTACTATCTAATGATATAACGCGCTCGCGCATGAGCGTTGCTTGTCAGTCGCCAGATGAACCTGTTGCTGACAACGGCCATTATCCTACAAGCAGCAATCTCTTTTCTGATGACATGCAAGAGAGGAACATACAACCTACTGCCGTGGAAAAACCACAGCAGCCTTCTTGCCATCAAGACAGGAGCTTTCTCCAAGAGGAATCGACAAAAGGGAAAGGAACAGAAGTATGAGCGTAGCGTGGCATTTCGTAACGTGATGGGAGGGAAAAAGGCTTGCCTTGTTATAGCCCACTATAACTACACGCTACGCTTTCGTAGTTGTGGGCTCTTCCGAGGGACTCATGGCTTTGCCCTAAGAACCCACAAGGCTCTGCCCTTGACTCGTTCAGGACGCTGCCCCGAAACCTCGGCAAGGGCTGTCAGCCCTATGCAACCTGACCAGCGAGTGACCCTCTCTCTGGACTCTCCGCTCAATGGCATCTGCCCCTGAGAACCCTGAGCAGGAAGTGGCTCTCTCCCTGCACTCTCCAATCAAGGCTCTGCCCCGATACCCTGAAACCAGTTATACAACAAATCCACTAAAGTAGAATTTTATGAGTACAACAGCTAAAGCATCCGAGCACATCAAGCCGTGCAACATCGCCCAATGTGAGCGACACAACAGGAGGGACGCAGACTACATAGCATCCCTCAATCCTGCAAGGCTATATATACGCACCGAACTGACCCGCGACAATGAGACCTATGTCGCACCTGACATGGTGGGCATCAACCTTCAGCAGCACTACGACAATCTCAAAGCACTGGTCAAGGAAAAGACTGGTCGAGCCATGCAGGAGAAGGACGTGGAATATACCGACAAGAAAGGAGTGAAACGTGTCCGCAAGGGCAGCAGTCCCATCCGTGAGGGCGTTGTCAACATCAAGCCAGACACAACGATGGATGACCTGCTGCAATATACTGAACGAGTACATGAGAGGTGGGGCATCAGAGCCATTCAGATACACATGCACAAGGACGAAGGGCATTATGAGAGTCCAGAGGACAGATCCACATGGCGACCCAACCTTCATGCACACATCATCTGGGACTGGATAGACCACGCAACTGGCAAGTCCTACAAGCTGAATGCCGAGGACATGTCAGAGATTCAGGACATGGTAGCTGTGACATTGGACATGCAGCGAGGGCAAAAAAAGTCCGAGACGGGGCTTGACCATTTAGAGCGAAACGACTTCATCATCCAGAAGCAGGAGAACAAAAAGAAGCAGCTTCAAGAAGAGACACAGAAAGCCATCACCGAGAAGGAGAAAGCTGAAGCAGAGGTTGAAGTGGCGAAAACAGAAGTGGCAGATTTGTGGAAGGCACATGACTTATTGACAGATTCAAATCGCACAAAAAAAGAGCGCAGCAACCGTCTCGACTTTGACATCAGAACCAAGACGAATCGTTCCAAATCGCTTGACGAAGTAATAGATGCAAAAGAGCAGAAGATTAATCAACTGGAAGAGAAAGCCAATGTGAAGCTGCAAGACCTCTACACCATCAAGGAGCATGGTGACTGGCAAGACCCTATGTTCTTTGGTATGTCCGCCTATATCTACCGTTTTGATGAGGGATTACAGTTCTGCATAAAAGCCATTCAGGATTTCGCCTATTCAGGCTTTGGCTGTCGTGGCGGCAAGCATGGCGACATCTTTTGGGATAATGAGTCGTTTGCCATCAAGCAATACATGAAGATGTTTGCCGACCTCGCAAGTGCAACCTTGAAGCAGGTGGCTAACTGGTTCGTATGGCTGGCAAGCACTTTGGGCAAGTTCAATGCCAATGAACAGAAACGCGCTCACAATGAGGTTCAAGATATTGCCGATGGTAGATACGATGGACGAATACAAAAATACCAGCAAGGGGTATCAAGATAATATTATTTGATAGTAAATACCCCAATTCCCAATGCAATATGAGTTTGTTCCATCGTAAATTACTAAATCCACTTTACACCATGTGGTTTCTGTGTTCTTTTGAATGAGGATTTTACTTGAAACTCAAAACCGATTCTGCTAATATCAAACTCGTTCTCGTCCCGAATCAACTTCCATCCATCAACCTCGAGCAATATAGCATGGCCGCTAAAAGTTGCGGAAGGCAAGTGTTCCTCTTCTAATTCTTCCAGATTATAATTACCCCTTAAGGATGATTGAAATTGTCTAATATATTCACCTGCCCATTGGTCTTTTCGATATTCAAAAACTGCCCAGGGATTTGATACTTCTTTGTGATCTTTATCAAAAAGGATGCCACCCTCTATATCTATAAGGCGATTATTGGTATCCCATACAAAGAGTTTTGTGGGTGTGATGTCATTATGGTCAATCCATGGGCTATACCAATGGATTTTCCCATCTTTGCAAAACCCTATGTCGGAATAATTAATTGAGCGCAAATCTTCGGCAACCGTTCCCCTTACCACATATTGAAGTGTCGCAAAATTATCAATACATTCAGGCTTAATAGCCATGTTCAACTCACTCCCATCTTCCATTTTTGTACTTGGGTATAGAATACCGTCAAAATGTCCTATCTTACTGCCATCAGGAAGTGTCATTGGTGGAAAGTTATATACGAAATTGGCACATAATGCAGAAACTAAATACTTCGCTTTCCCTTCACCTGTGCTCATCATTATGTCGCCCAATTTTTGAAAAAACGCCCCAAAGGCTTCACATTCTTCTTTCTTCAACTCGAAGATTTTTTGGAACTTGTCATTAAGAAAGGTTTCTTTGGGTGGGAATACCTTATAAAGCATCAAATTGGCATTAGGCGAAATGTTCCATTTGGCCATGTAAACCTCCTCTCCAGCAGTAACATCTTCACTAATTTCTCTAAAGTTGGTTGTTGGAGAAAGTGAACCATAGAAAATAGACTGCCCAGAAAAATTTGCCCGTTGCAAATTAGGGAAATGCTCATTGGTGGATGTCAATGGTACATAGGAAAAAGTTTGAGGTGAAGTCAAATCTTCTTTTTCTCCGACTTTCCGTTCCAGACGGCTCCTATATAGATTTATAGGAATGCCTGTAAGTTGAATGAAACACAACGGCAAGGTTCCTTTGTCATTTTCAAAATTGCTACGAAAGGCTTGCTCATCCATAGTCTTGGCAGAGCGTACATATTCGTCCAGCTTAGAATGATACTTTGGGAACAAATTACATAGTTCCGTACCGCTTATTTGTTTTAATTTGTCAGAGCTATTCGCAGGCATGGCTTCAAATTATCTCGATTTATACAGTTCTACTTTTCTATTGAACATCATTCATTGATGGTTGCCAATTGACTCAATTCGACGGTGGTTTTATTCTTTGTCAAGTACCTCCCAGTGACCACTATAACCACTACCTACATAACGGATATGTGGCATATTTGCTATATGTCGCTTGATGGTCATTGAAGTAACCCCGAATTGTTTTGCCAAATCTTCTGTGGTAACCTTAAGATTTTCTTTAATTGCCTTCTCTATTTTTCCATCGAGAGTATCTGCTTGAGTAACACCTTGAGTAACACCTTGAGTAACATCTTGAGTAACACCCTTTGTTGGTCTCATAAATGTTACCACAACAAAACCGCCATTGATAGTCCAAGTAGGTGCTGCTACACCTCTTTTTTGGCAAGCCTCCATGATGCGTTTCACACCCGAGCCCCAGTTCTCAATATAGGTTGTGCTATACAGAACATTAGCTATAAGCGGATTGTATGGATATGAAATATGTGGATGTACAATATTCTCAGGTGTAATCTGCGGAGGCAGAATGCCAGGATTTTCGATTTCGATACGATCATCGTAGATAGCAATACCTATGGTAAGGTTATACCGCTCATACTGACGATGGCAAAGTGCATTCAAGACGGCTTCGCGCAAAGCTTCTGCAGGCACTTCCAAATACTCATCACGAACCAGTCCGACTATCTTTCCGTGCATATTCAGGTGCTTGCGGAAGAAGTTCATTGCCTCGTTGAGTAGCACAAAGATATTTCCCTCCACTCGCTGATTGTCGATAAACTCATTCTTGTCAGTTCCTTGGAAACGAGCCAGACGCATTGTGAACTGCGTATACATGCCGGTATCTTTCGTAAAGAGTGCCGTAGCGGCATTCAGCAGCCTTTCATCTGTGGTCAACTTCCATTTACCCAACACATCTTCGATAGGTTCAGTAAGAGCCAGTTCTGACAATCTGCCCCTCTCAACACCAAGCCGAACTACGCCACGTATCAATTTCTCGTCCAAAGAACCAATATCCGTGAACTCTGAAGGTTGCCGTTCCCATGCAAACATATCTGGCTTACTTCTTCGCAACCGCTCTTCGTACATGTCGCGCGGCATCTCCTTCGTTGTACTCTCCACCTTGTAGTAAGGACAACCATGATAAGTATAAGGCACCATCCCCCACGCCCATCCTTCAAAGTGCATGGCAATCACTTTGTGGTCTGGCCGACCAGGAACGTCGATATACTCTACCCGTACATCAACCTGCGGCTCCATGTAACTCAGAGCCTGGGCAATCTCTTTTTGAGTATTGTCAGTAACCTGTTGTCCCAGAATCTTCAACGATGTTGGAGCAATGCCAAAGAAGAGCCAACCACCTTCGGTATTCAAGAAGGCACAGGCTGCATGCATACCATCCTTCAGTTCACCTGTGGTTTTCTTCAACTCCAGCTGACGGTGCTCATCACTCTGAATCAGTTTTTTCAGTTCTTCTATTGTAAGTGCCATATACTTATAACTTCTTTGTTCTTTGTCCTATTATCCTACCTGCCATTATACATCGACATCAAATTATTAATTATCCAATATTCGAATATGTGACATTTCCTTTGCTTGGAAGTATTGTGGCTAATTACTTTTCGGCCTCTTTCTTGTCAGATGGGAGGGATTCGGAAACACTATTGTTTGCTTCAGTTAATTTAGCCGTTATCATTTGTGTCATAAAATTCTGCGCCTTGACATTCTGATAAGCTTCAAAACTCCAGCACAAATACTCATCCCACAAGCCCAAATCTATATCATTCAGCAATGAATCAATTTTCTCTTTGTTGGGATACCCGTTTGCATCAAAAAAGTAATTGTCATTAACTTGCTCTCGGAACGCCTGAATAATCTTGTATTCGCCAAAAGAGAATTTTTCGACCCAATTCTGTTGTGTTGTCATTTGCATCTGCTGCAAATTAACAGTGCTTTTTAAAAGTACTTCATTTACATATTTGCGTGCAGCATTCCTTTTTGCTAAAATTCTGAAATTTGCAGTAAAATAAGATTCCACATCCGTATAGAACAGATTGTCACAACTTCCTTGTTTTACCTGGGCTATCATTCCTTTAATTTCGTCTTTGTCAATAGCCCTATCAAGGAAGTGTATATTCTTGATATCAAAGACTTCGTTGGTGGCAATGCCCATGGGGACGCCCAGTTTGTGCAATGCTACCATTACTGCCCTCTTTTCTGAAGAAGTCAGAGTGTTAAACTGATTTTCTGCTTCTGTGTAAGATTTCTTTGGATAGTCCAAGAAAATCTTCAATGCTTTAATGGCAATACTTCTTATTCTTCTAGTCTTTCTATTTTGCCAGTAATGTAAGAAAAAAGCGCCACCATAAGTACCAATAATTGCACCTATAGTTCCAGAAATGATTGTTAATACCCAATTGTCCATAAACGATTGTTACCTTAAATTATTATCTTCACAATATTGTCTTACTAATGGAATGAAGTTCTCATACCAATACCAGGTAGAACCCGCAACGAAACAGCCATAGGGACTATTTGCTTTTTTTTCAATTTTGTCTTTCCATACCAACTTGAAGTGGTATTGGTTAATCTTCGAGAAGCCTTCATTCTTCATCATTTGGATTATGTCTTTAGGAAGATATTTGGGTTTCTCCCTATCTTTTACAACAATATATTCCTTATTTAGTTCTTCCGCTAGAGGTGAATCTGCAGGTAGAAATTCAATTACACGGTCTGCTTGCCCTTTCCTGTTTGCTACTTTTTGAAAGAACAAAACTCGATAAGAATAATGTGGATCATTGAATACTTCGTCAGTTAAATTCTCATCGAACTCAGTTATATAAGTTTCAATGTTCTTTGGTAAGTTCTTTACTTCCGACAGCATTTCCTTCTGTGGCTCTGACAAAGAAGCAAATTGGAGTGAGAACGATAAGTGCCGACTAATCCCATATTGTTCACCAAGGAGTTTAATTGCTTCCTCATTGTAGTTTATGCAGCACGCTTGAAATTTTGCACTCAGAGCATCATCAATTCGGGTCGTCATTTGGTGCTCAATCTCATGCCTAATCCCGATTAAGAATTTCAAATTTTCTTTGACCGTGTTGTCTAACGGGCATTCGTCACAATTCAGGCATCTTTCTAATTCCCAACATTTCTTGGCTCCATATCTGGTCCTATCATATTTTTTGCGTCCATTTGCGTTTGTTGTATGGTACGTATAATCAATATGCTTACTTCTGTAATAAGAATGCAATAGATATGTCCAAGCAATAATAGCAAGAATAATAAATGTTTCAGACTTAAATTGAATGTTGGGATTGTTGTATATCTCAACTGCTGACAACATTGCCTCGCGAGATTTTGTTGCGAGTTCATTCTTAATCGAGCCTATTTTTTTCTTTGCCATATTTCTGAGAGATTACTGTATTCCATTTTATACCTCTCCTCATCCCCCTCCTGTCTCAGAATCTCCCGTCTGTTGCTGGGCGTGACCTCGCTGATAGGCGACGTAGGAATCTTTGTGCTCGTTAATGACTTCTCTGGCTGCTTTTTCGTCGAGTAGCTCTGCTTTGAGGGTATTACCCCCCTGACCCCACCTTTGGGATTGGGCACGTCGCCCTTGTAGCGCGGAATAACATGCATGTGGCAGTGGAAGACCGACTGGCCAGCAGCTTCGCCTATATTAATACCGACATTATATCCATCGGGATGGAAACGCTCGTCAACTTTCTGCTTCACATATTTCAGCACCACGTTCATCGCTTCGCGCTCGTGGTTCGTTAGGTCGAAGTAGGAAGCGACATGCCTCTTGGGGATGATGAGCGCATGACCGGGTGAGACGGGGTAGCCGTCGTAGAAAGCAACGCAAGTAGCTGTCTCGCAGATGATTTCCACTCGGCGGGACAGGCGGCAGAAAGGACACTTCTCGCCTTCCACGCGCGGCAGCTTGTTGAAATGGTTGTATTGGTAGAGTTCGTAGCTTTTATTGCTGACGAGGCTCTTGTACGGCAATTTCACGTTGCATTGGTACGTGTATTGCTTATGGATGGCATGGAGCCGGAAACCCTCTTCTTCAAGGTCGCGGCGCACGGCAAAGTAGGCCGTCCCCTTGGGGGAAAGCAGGTTGGCAACGTTCATCAGCACCTCGGCTTGGGCGTAGGGTTCCAAGACGTTCAGCACATAGTTGCAGAAGATAGTGTCGAATTTGCCTTCGGGGAAGTCTGGGCGGTAGTAGTAATCGTAGCCGATGATGTCAAAGCCTTGCTTCTTCAACTCGTCTGTATCGAAACCGAAACCGCATCCGAAATCGAGAATCTTGCCCCTGAGTAGATTGTGCTGCATGAGGTATCGCGTGGGCACAGAGAAATCCGTGCGCTTGATGGCCGTGAGGTAGGGATGGTTTATCTTCTCTGGTTCCATAGTTATTGGGGGCTTAGGGTTCGGAATCCCATGTTGACAGCCATTTGGCTAAGAGGGGAGA
>Ga0247608_10004569_pt1 | contig 15403 bp, 14 predicted proteins | sample 176DNAGHGlowgp2_FD_193490 | JGI IMG/M metagenome (GOLD analysis project Ga0247608, IMG submission 193490) | Sheep rumen microbial communities from Palmerston North, Manawatu-Wanganui, New Zealand - 1766 DNA GHGlow gp2 | ecosystem: Host-associated > Mammals > Digestive system > Stomach > Rumen ...
CTCCTTTCAGGTCGTTCTTGAGATTTTCCTCGTCAATTTTGATTATATTGTTATCCATAGGATGCTCTTCTTTTAGGTTGATTTGTGGTTATTTCAAATCTAAAAATTGGAACATCCTATTTTTTTTTACCCCCTTAGAGGAATTTGCGAAAGAAAATATACGTTACCAAATCGACTGGATGCTCTTGAATCGGATCTCTTTAGTCTATTTGATGGGTACACCCAATGGAAGCGGGAAATAAAGGATGGGCACATTCTGCGTATCTTGAAATATGTTGGCGCTTATGATGGCGATAAGATTGATAAAGACCGTCTCTTGACGGCTTTGAGAGTGATTTGCTTCATTGGTCATTTCTCTGACGATCGAAATGGTGAAATCCTTTCATTTAAAGGCGGAAGCCTGATGTTGCCGTACGATGACATTTCTCGCCTGGAGCGGTTTGTGAGAACCGCGGTGTGAGTCGGTTTATCCCTAAAAAACGGGATTTTAGGCTAGTAAATGCTCAAAGAGGGGCTGCCACCCCTCTTTTGAGTGTTTTGAGTTGTTCGGAGATTCCGAACAAGTTGGCTAGGCTGTTTCATCTGAATTTAGCCAATGGGGACCAATTTCGTTATAAGGGAATCTTTTTATTAGCATATGTAAGAAGATTTCCCCGGGATATTTGTCTACTTTTGCTAATTCATTTTTCCCTTCTATTTCGTCTAGAGCCATTGCGAATTCTAAAACAGAGAAATAGATTTTTTCGCTATTGTATTCAGCAGTACAAATGGGTTCCATTTCCGGCCAGTTCTTTTTGACGTATTCGTTGTTGTCGAAGAATTGCTGTAATAATGAATTGTTGTATTCAAATGTTGTACCTTTCGGTAAAGATATTTTTTCGCGTATAGTCAGCTTTCTTGCTGTATTCTCTTTCATGCTTTCGTTGGCGGATTCCTCAATGGTGTGTATGATTTTTAGGTAATGCAATATTTCTTTTCTATTTTCGAAGTTCCTAAAAATCATATTATACGAAAAACGAGTTTCAAATCCAGGAGGCTGCATTCGTGTTGCTGGAATATGTATATTTTCCCAAATTGCCATTAGTCTTGGATTTTGTGCCATGACATTATCTGAGTTTATGTTGCTGGCGATTTCAATAATCTTCTCCCGTATTATGTTACGATTGTGCTCTGAAGTTACGCCGAAGACTAAACCTTGATGTGGAAAAGCAAGCGCTGTGACATCTATTGCGATGATACCGTAACAGGGCTTGCCTCCTCGTTTCTTTGGCATTCGCAATTTTAATTGATCGTTAGCTTCGTAGATTTTTCGCATTAACTTTTTTTCACTATGGATGCGCTTGCACTCAATGTACAAGAAAAATTTATCAAACTCAACAATAATATCCGTTTCTGTCGATACATCAATAACAAGGTTTTTGCTGCAAAAGTAGCTTGCTATACGTAATTCAAATTGTGTATCACGGCTTGTAGAATTTGTGTCAAAAGCGGCGAAATCGCGACCTGAATTTATCAATTTAAGTTTTTCTTCAACTCCTATTGGCATTCTGATGCTTAGGGCTCTGTAAATCCAGGATAATTCGGCTGCTTCTCTGAGTGTATATACGAACCAGTCCTGAAGGGAATGAAAGCGGTCGTCATGTGTTTCGGTAAAAATTTTTATGGGGTCAAAATTAAGGTTTTTGTTTATTGCCTCCAAAAATTCTATGTATTTTGCAATTCTTGAATGTTGAGCGTTGATTCCTAAACTGATTAGAAATTCCCTAAATTGGACGAGTCTCTCAATTCCACATCGAGAATTTGATATAATTTCCTCTTCGGGAATTTCATATGTTTCAATCAACTTGTCCATCATGTAAAGTCTCAAAGATACTTGATTAATGCCTAATAAACAATTGAAATAGAAGACTCTTCGACCTTTAAGTCTTTTTTTATCTTATTTTCATTGCAAACCTTGTCCCACAGCATTTGTATAGCCTTTTTTCTTAAAGCATAATCTGGTGATTTTGGTAATCGAACCCCGTTTATGCATTTGAGAGCATGCTCTTTGAATATGGGAATGTGTAAAAACGGAATAAGGCCTTTATCGGTTTTTCTAAAATCAAGGAAATTTTGACTAGGAAAAATATAGATGATTCTCCATTCTTTTTCTTCATTCCAATGTTTCTCTTTCATAAAAAGTGATAAAATTAAAATTCCTAAAGCTAAATATTCTAACATATGTTCTTCTACTTTTTCTTTTTGTTTGGAAAATTTTTTACACATTTGTTTTGCCAATAGGCAAAATCTTCCTAAAAATGTCAATATCATTACCTTTTGCCTATCTTCGTCATAAACGACTTTACCCTTGATTGAAAAACCGACTGTTTTTACATTTGATTCAATTTTAGCTGTGTCGTATGCGGTGACAATGGAATTATAGCCATCGCCATATCCGCGCCAAAGGTTTAACTTGTCTTTTTTTTCAGAAAAACACAATACATAGGCGTCTATAGTATTGAGTTTATCTTTTTGCATAAACCTAGATATGAGTTTTTCAAAATCACTGAAGGATTTGTATGATTTAAAGGCCTTCTTTATGACTGGATCTGAATGAACACCTTTTGCAATCTCAAGGCCTTTTTTTAGTTCTTTGGCGTCGTTTAAATATGCCCAATGAGTTGCCCACAGATTGTTATGCTCAATAACGCCTTTGAATGTAGAAAGTGTAGAGTATTGATAGAAATTTCTGGGAATTTTTTGGGGTGTCAAAAAATCTTCTTTCATACTTAAAATGCATGAAATAGCATAATTGTAAATCGTATTTTTATAGTCTTCCATAGGCCCCTCAATAATTGCTGTAGGAAATGGTTCAGCATAATATCGTGTATAAAAGATATATTTAATTTTGAAATTTAGATATTTCTGATGTAGGCTGAATTTTGCATAATGCATTTTTTTTTGACTTTCTGCGTTAGGGATCGAAGCCCGAAGGGCCGGGAGGGCCGCTGGTGTCCTGCGCTCGGCCCTCTAGGCGGGGAAGCCGTGGGGTGACGCCACGGTTCCGTGCCGCGAGAGCCCGCCCCTGCGCAGCAGGGAACGCCTGCAAGTCACTTTTGTCAACAATAAGTTGCATGATTAGATTCCCTGAAGGGGAATGACGAGGGGTGGGGTGTTGAGGGTTGTTCAATTTTTTTGCGGAAACCTCTTGACAGAACTATTTCGTAAATCTACATTAGTGCACAAGTGAGTAGTTATAACTTGCAGGAAATAGTTAAGACTCGCAATTTTAAGCCTGTTTGCGGGAAGGAGTAGAAGATGAAACTGTTCGAATCCAAGTCTGAATCCCAGGATGTCGAATTCAAGAAGAACTGGCGGGACGAATACCTGCAATGGGTATGCGGTTTTGCCAATGCCCAAGGCGGGACTTTGTACATCGGTATCGATGACAAGGGCAATCTGGTCGGGCTGGGAAAGGCAAAGAAACTGGCCGAGGATATCCCGAACAAGATTGTTTCGCTGATGGGGATCGTCCCTGATGTGAATATCCATAAAAAGTCTGGCTTGGAGTATCTCGAAATTGTTGTCAAGCCGAGTAATGTCGCAATATCTTTAAATGGTGTTTATCATTACCGTTGTGGGGCGACCAAGCAGGAACTTCGCGGTACCGCATTGCAGCAGTTTATCCTTAAAAAGATGGGTATGAGTTGGGATGATATTGTCTGCAAGGGGGCGACTCTAAAAGACATTGACCGTAAGGCTGTCACCTATTTCCTAGAAAAGGCTGTTGATGCGCAGCGTTTGCCTGTTGGTTCGCTCAGGATGCCGACAGAATCTGTTTTGAGAAATCTCAATTTGGTGAATGAAGAAGGATTATTGAAGAATGCGGCAATTTTACTTTTCGGTAAGAACCCTGGCAAATTTTTTACATCGGTAGAGTTCAAGATTGGGCGGTTTGGCAAAGACGAAACGGACCTGATTTTTCAGGACCTCGTTGATGGAAACATTATACAGATGACCGACCGGGTTGTTGAGATTTTAAAGTCCAAGTATTTGATTTCGCCGATTCATTACGAGGGCTTGCAACGGATTGAACCACTTGAAATTCCTGAAGATGCGCTCAGGGAAGCTATTTTCAATAGTATTGTCCATAGAGATTATTCTGGGGCGGCTATCCAAATGAAGGTCTATGCCGACAGGATTCTTCTTTGGAACGAAGGCGGCCTTCCTGAGGGTTTCACCATGGACGACCTGCTTGGCGAACACACTTCGAGACCGCGCAACAAGAATATCGCCAATGCGTTTTACCGTGCGGGTTTTATTGAATCGTGGGGCCGTGGCATTCAGAAAATCAAGTCCGGCTTCGAGACCGCCGGACTAGCTTCTCCGTCGTTCCAAGCGACTATGGGCGGCATGATGGTCAGCATTTGGAGGGGAAGAGATCTGCATGAAAAAACTAGGGAGAAAACTAGGGAGAAAACTAGGGAGAAAACTAGGGAGAAAATAGTTCGGCTTATACAAGAGGATCCTACAATAACAACGGATCAATTGGCTGAATCGCTAGAAGTGTCCGTAAAGGGCGTTGAATGGCAATTGAATTCGCTCAAAAGAGATAATGTTGTTAAGCGTGTCGGTCCCGACAGGGGCGGTCACTGGGAAATTCTGGGAAAGGGAAAATAATGTCAATAATGCCGCGAGAGCCGCCCCTGCGCAGCAGGGTACGCCCGTGATTCCTTGATGTCAACAATAGTTGCATAATTAGATTCCGGGTCAAGCCCGGAATGACGAGGGAGGGACCTATTGACAACCGTCTCGTGTTTGTGTACATTTGATAGTGAACAAATGTGTAGGTACTGTGTGGGGGCGGGAATTCTGTCTTGGCTGTCGAAGACAGGCTTGCGCTTTTGTTCGGATTAATGTATATTTCGCTAGAAGGTAAAACATGGCTACATCGAGCATAAAGAAGACCTTTAACGTGGTCGGGACCAGGCAACTGGAGACCTTCGTTAAGGCTGTGGACCGCTCCCTGAAGGCCCCTGTTTCCGTCAGCCGCGTCAAGGCCGATGTTCTAAGCGGAGTTTACAGTTTGAGAAAACTAGCTCTCCTTAGAAAGAAACATGGCTTCTAAATCTTATTTTGTCGTAAACATCATGGAGTATCTATGTGATGCCTTCCATGGAAGAGATCTTGTCGGATCTCTGCGCTCTCTATGAATGCCCTCTGAACAAGGACGTCGAGAGTTTCTTGAAGAAGTCGGCTGCCGATTTCGCAAAAAAGCACCAGGCTGTGAGTTGTCTCGTCTTTTCTCAAAAGAATGGTGCGTTTCTGGGATATTTCTCGCTGGCGATTAAGACCATTTCGGTAAAGGCGCAGAATGTGTCCCGGACGGTCCAGAGGAAACTTTCACGGATGAGTACGCTGGACGACGGGGAATACAATATTCCGGCGTACCTTATTGCCCAACTAGGCAAGAACTTCCAGCCGGGGCTTAACGACTCGATTACAGGAGAGGAATTGCTGTCGCTAGCCATGGAGCAGATTTCGCTGCTCCAGCATAGGGTTGGGGGTGTCCTTTGCGTTCTTGAGTGCGAAAACAAGAAGAAGCTCCTGGACTTCTATTGTGCGCAGAACCATTTTGTCGAGTTTGGAACGAGGAACGCCAAGGCCACGGACAAGACTCTTTTGCAACTGCTGAAGACAATTTGAAGTTAAGCAGAACGCGGCGCGAATTGTTAAGCTGAAGGTCTAAGGCGACAGAGTCTCGTTTCCCGCTTTCTGCGTTAGGCCTCCAGCCACTTGCAGCTCTGCTGCTTAGTGGCTATGGTCTGCGTTAGGGATGGAAGCCCGTAGGGCCGGGGGGGCCGCTCGTGTCCTGCGCTCGGTCCTCAGGTCCTTCGGCTTCGCTCAGGATAAACTCGGCCGCGAGAGCCCGCCCCTGCGCAGCAGGGAACGCCCTTACCCCTTCATTGCCTCGATCAAATCGAAACCGTCGCTGACCTCCGGCAGGGCTCCGTATTTCTTGTCGAAGTAGTCCTTTTCGAAAATCCTGTCCCTGCGGACCTTGCGGAATTCGCCCTCGCCGCTCATCTCGATTTCGCTAAGCCGCTTTAACACCGTCGCTTCGTGGGGCTTGTTCTTCTCGGCAAACTAGATTTGGTCTTTTTTGTACCAATATTTATCAAAACAAGACCTTTACCGCAAGTCTGTATAGACAAAAAACGCCGCTTTTGTTAATTATTGATGGAGTAAACTTTCCTACACTTTATGAATTTGGTATTAGTGTGTGTGAATTTCGTCATAGTTGATTTTCTGGAATCGCTCGGGATCATTTTTTAAGATACTCCAATCAAAGTCGTATAATTCATCTTCATTCCAATTGTCTGGGTATTTTACAATAAAGAAATCGCCTAATCCAAATGAACCCTCATAATATCCTTCGTCGCCGATGCTAAGTAATTGGGTTCCTGGAGCGAAAGACTCATTTTGAAATTGTGAAGATAATAATACGAGCAGTCCTGAAACAGATTTTAGTAGGTTGTCAAAAGTGGCTTTTTGAAAGTTCTGTTGACGATTGTGCTTGCAATCGTTGTAAGCTTGATACCAAGATAAACGACCTTCGGGGGATTTCCATTCAACAAATGGTTTAAATGTATTTTGAAAGCCGGTCCAAATTGGTACGGTAACTTGATAGTCGTCTAAATGATGTGTTTGATTGATTAGTCTGTAGTCTGTTATGTTCCACTTAGATTCATCTTTGCTGTATATGTTTTCTTGGAAGATTGCCTTGAAATTAGCTTCGATTTCAATGCAAGTACGAACAAAAAGATCATAGATTCGGTATGAGTGCGTATTTAGGTTTTGATCACATGGTTCAATATATTCGAATAAACGTCTTAGGTCCTCTTGAATCATTAAGAATGCTCGGGTATAGTGTTCTGGAAATTGGGCGTATTCATGGTCTACTATGTACCCCCATTGGCTATAACCCGAATTGGGGCTGGGATGCATTTTCCTGAAATTTCTTTTGAATGGTTTGATTATCATTTTAACCTTCCATGACAATAAAGTACGGTGACGTTTTGCAAGAAATATAATACTTTACCATATCATTTGGGGTTGATTTAATCCTAAGGGTATATTTAGATGACGGCTTTGTAAGTGTCTGCCTTTTTTATATGTTGGGCGCTTTTCAGCGTAAAGATTCGAATAAGTTCTTGAAATCTTTTGAAAGATACTGCGGGTAGTCTCTTATTACAGAGCTTAACATGGTTGATTTTAGTGCATTGTCGCCATTCTTTTGTTTTAATCGGTTAAATGCAGGCCATTTGGCTAAAATTTTGTCTTCAAGTCCGTGGCCTTTAACTTGGACCCAATCTGAATTTATTTCAAATTTTTCACCGGAGATCACCTCGTATTGAACTCTTGATCCTTTATTTAGATCAAGTTCGCCAATTACCCAATCAATTAAGCTCTGCTTGGTTGTTGATTCTGTTTGCTCAAAATGAACGTAATCAATTTTGGGTGCATTTTCCGCTAAATTATCTCGTATTATCGCTAGTCCAACAAATATGGGGTCGAATACGTAATTTTCGATAGTATATCGATGTTCCCCATTGTCTCCCATAACCTTAATTTTGTCAGATGATTTATTATGGCCGTCGTAATCAATCACACCATAAACGCCTTCCGTCTCGCCTAATTTATTCATCAATTCTATTACATCCGTACAGCTTGATCCATCTCTGTTATGGGGGGCATGAAATGTTGCTTGAATTCCAAACCCAATCTTTGGATTTAGAAGTTCAAATATTCTCTCGTAATTATCTGCGTCATAATGGCTTTCGACAAATACTATTTTACGGTTATTGATTGAAACTCTCAAAGAAGGTATGTCGGCTGTCAAAATGGATAATGCCTGCTGTTTAGATACCTTCTGGGGGATTTTCTCATTTTTATTCATTTCGTATAGCCAGTCTTCGTCGGCCATCGTAACTGTTGTTGGAGAATGCGTTGTTATAACAACTTTGACTCCAGCTCCATCGACAATGTGTTTTTTTATTGCGGTAAGCAAAAATTTTGAAAATTCAGGATGAAGGGCTGCATCTGGTTCGTCAATTAACAGGATCTTGTTTTTAAGATTATCTTTGTTGGAGTTGTAAATTGCGATAGCAAGAGACATCAGGACTTTTTCGCCCGTTGAAAGATCCGATGGATTGATTTTGATACCTTTTTCGTAGTCATTTAACGAGAATGTGAAGGTACTATCTCTATCTGAACCTTCAGGATTACTGACTGAATAGGGAATATTTGCGTCTTTTAAAAGGCCATTGACAACATTCCAGGGCTTGGGACCAAAAGCCTTTAAGAATTCCTCATCGGACAGTACCTTGAAATGATCGCCCTTTTCATTGTTTCGGAAAATGTGATATTCATTTTCTTCAAGTCTTATTTGATATGCTTTGAATATTTTCGCAAATTGTCCGCTAAAGGCGTCATTTGTGTCAATATCAGAAACATCCATAAACCAACGGATGTCGTCTTCTGTAACATCGCAAATTTCTTTATTTGCCCTTTGTGCGACTCTAAATACTAGATTTTTCAGGACATTGGGAATAACTCCATGATGGCTTGCGTTTTCCCATATCCAACTGTTTTTATTAATGTCAGGATGTTTTAGATTAGGAACAATTTGTTTAAAAGCTTGAATGTATTGATTTAGGTTCTGGTTAATATGTTGACGATCAGATGTACTCTCTATTTTGGGGTTTAGTTCATTAAACCGGATGTATCTAATGTCTGAAAAATTTATAGCGCTTTCATCTTCATCCAATATATTCGCCACACCGTTTATAGTAAGTGCCTCTAAGAAATGGCTTTTCCCACTACCATTTTTGCCCGTCAGGACACAGAAATTCGGCAATTTGACTTCTTTGTTTGCTACAAGAGACTTAAATGCTTGTTTAATCTGAATTTTCATTAGTCTTACCTCATATGACCGAATGCAATCGGATACAAATCCGCTTTTTTGTCACTCTTGGACATCTGTCCTAAATATAAGATATGTAAATTTCATTTGTCAAATGTCATGAAAACGGAAGCCGGCTTCAATTATGCTGTTTTTTTCTAAGTATCAGATTTAGAATCTGGCAAGTCGGTGTGTCGGCTCGGCTCCCTCCTCTCGCATAATTTTGGAAATCGATGTTGCGAACGGCGTATTTGCCTTAAAAAAAACGTTAAATACGGCTGTCATCGCTTGACAGAGGCTGTTTTGTTGGATAGATTTACTCCATTGTCACTGAAAGCGAATTTCGAATATGCGGTATTATGGGACGGTGTAAAATGATTTTTCCGAATGTTGAACAACCGATTTTGGAAGGAATTTGCAAAATTCTTGCCGATACTGAAGAGGGGATTACCGGGAGTGAAATCGGCCTTTATTTATCGCAGCTTGGAATTAAGGATGACGCTCCCGAGGCCACTAAATGGAAGCGTCTGTATAATGCATTGGCGACGGATTGCAATGCCAAACAATCTGTGGAAAATATTTTTGCTTTTATTCAATTAGCGTTGGCTCCTTCTAGATATCTAAAGCAGCAGGATTTTTTTGAATACCGACTAAAGTGTATAAACGAACAGCTGTGTTTTATTGGTCTAGAGTTGCTCCCAAATGGGCAATTTGAATATGTCAGAAAGGCTGAGACGATATCGGAGGCCAAACAAAGGGTCTGTTCTTTAAAATCAAAACTGGAACAGCAAAATGCTCACAGGTTGGTGTTTCAATACTGTAAAGAGGAGTTGCTTGCGAATAATTACTTTCATGCTGTGTTTGAATCAATGAAAGGATTAGAAAAAAGAATTCAGGAATTGTCTGGGTCTGATAAAAGAGGACGGAATCTTATTGAATATGTATTTAGCGGAAATCCCTTCTTGATAATCAATAGTTTTAGAAGCAAATCGGAACAAGGCGAGCAAGAAGGTTTTAAGAACATATTATGCGGCCTCATTGGAATGTTCCGAAATCCAGAAGCGCATGAATTGAAAATGGAGTGGCCAGTAAGTGAACAAGATGCTCTTGAAATATTTGGCATGATTTCTTATTGCCATAGACGACTAGATTCTGCGCAGAAGATAAGATTGGAATGATTTATTGAATGCGATTAAGCGAGTTTGAGATTCTTGTTTCCCGCATCTCGCGTTAGGGATCGAAGCCCGAAGGGCCGGGAGGGCCGCTGGTCAATTGCGCTCGGCCCTCAGGTCCTTCGGCTTCGCTCAGGATAAACTCGGCCGCGAGAGCCCGTCCCTGCGCAGCAGGGAACGCCCGTGAGTGGGTGGCTTGTTAATTCCACTCCTTCTTTTTTAGGGCTTTCAAATAGTTCTGCTTCAAATCTCTCCTGTTGCCGAAGAATGCCATTTCTGACTTTGAGAAAAGGTTGCTTTCAAGTTTCAGGTTTATAAGTTCCATCGTGCAAATAAAGTCTGCGACTTGGAATAATCTGTAATCGGATGGCATCACTTTTCGAAAAATCGGATTGGGCAACAGGGCGTTAAATACGGACGATAAAAGCTTGCTTACTTCAACTTGTCCGTTGTCGTAGTAAATTTTGACATCGTCAAAAGTGAGAAATTCATCATAATGACTTCTTAAAAATGAAGAAATTTGCTTTGAAAGTTTGCCTGTTGCTTCTACAGAATCTTTGATGTGCTTTTTTTCGATAGAGAAGCATTTATATTGAATCCCTGCAGAACGAATAAACGCCATCATTTTGTTGAAAATACGTCTCCGTTCAACGATACTCATGTCTTTGTAAATTTCTTCCTTGCGGATAATTGGGCCGGTATGGATGCAAAGATTATCTAGTCCGAGATATGACAATTCCGTGTCAAGACGGTGGACGTTTTCCTGAATGTCGATATCCTACTTATGGAACACCATTGTTATTATGTAGTACGGAGAATGTGGGCTGTATTCGCCAAAGTCCCCCGATTCATCGATGAAAACGCTTAGTTCCTTCAAGATTCTCTCCACAAAAAAAGCGAGGAACTTCCTCGCCAGAGATGGACCTGGGTCTTTCGACCAGCCCAATAAGAATATACTTAATTATAAGCCAAATGTCAATAGGTTGAACGAATAAAGATGATCATTTTACGTCCGCGTTAGGCCTCCAGCCACTTGCAGCTTTGCTGCTTAGTGGCTATGGTCCCCTTTAGGGAGATCGAAGCCCGTAGGGCCGGGAGGGCCGCTGGTAAATTGCGCTCGGCCCTCTAGGCGGAAAAATTGCGGCTAGATTCCGGGTCAAGCCCGGAATGACGTGGGAGGGGAGGCCGCAATTTTATGCCGCGAGAGCCCGACCCTGCGCAGCAGGGAACGCCTTTTATATGTTTTTGACTCCTTTTTCTGCCCGAAAATGAAAACCCGGCTTGTTTTTAACGACTACATAATCTATATTCAAATTATGGCCGACAAGTACAAAATACCTTACGTGAACATGTGCATCCGTCTTTTTGCGCGGCGTTTCCAATTGACGCTTCAGGGGGCGGCAGATTACCTGTGCAAGTTTAAGGGAATTCGGTTTCTGGATGACTGCTATCCTTCAGAACATCTTCTGCCTGTGGAAGATGCCTTGGACGACCTTGTCGCCGTCTGCAAGAGTAACGGTGGAGCCATCGGATGATCCTGTACCATGGGACTAATTGCGACTTTTCCCAAATTAATCTGGGGAAGACCAAGCCCTACAAGGATTTTGGAAAAGGTTTTTATGTAACCGATATCCAACAACAGGCTGTTGATTTGGCAAAAAGTCGTTGCCGTATTTGGGGCGGATCTCCGGTTGTCCAGGAATACGAATTTGACGAGAGTGAACTTCAGTCGGGTTCACTGAAAATTTTACGCTTTGAAAAGGTCTGCGTGGAATGGGCGGAATTTATATACAAGAACCGGAATCGCTCGGCTAATTTTTCCCATCAATACGATGTCGTTATAGGGCCCATTGCAGATGACGGAGTTGCCTATTTGTTGAATTTGTACGAAGAAGGCCTGCGGACTCTGGAAGAACTGGCAAAGGAACTTGAATACAAGGACCTGAACAATCAGTTCTGCTTTTTGACGGATCGGGCAATTTCACTTTTGCATCGGGTAAAATAATGACGGCAGCTCAAAGCGAATCTCTCGTATCAAAAATTGTCGAGAAAAACGTTCAGCTTTTGATGAACGAGTTCTCCTTGGATTTGGAGTCCGCTTTTGCCTTTATATACAAAACGAAGGTGTTTGAGTCGCTGAATGCCCCTGACACGGGATTGCGTGCCCGTAGCGCCGATTACATTTACGAACTTGTGCGCGAAGAATTTTTAGCTAAACGGTAGTTTTTGCGTTAGGCCTCCAGCCACTTGCTGCAGAGAACGCCTGTGATTCCTCGATGTCAACAATAGTTGCATAATTAGATTCCGGGTCAAGCCCGGAATGACATGGGGGAGGGACTGTTGACAACCGCCCCGCGTCTGTGCATATTTGATAGTGAACAGATGTGTAGGCCTTGGTGGGGAAAGTGGAGGTGCCGGCAAAATGATGTTTGCAAAAGGTATGGCAAAAATGTATATTAATCACGGAGGCCCACTATGCGAGTGATTTCTCACGAATTTAGGCAGATGCTGAAAAAGAGCGACGTGTTCGCCCTGTTTTCAAGTTCTCGCAAGCCCGACCATTCCAAGTTGGATAGGGAAGTCGAGCAGTTCGAGAAGTGGATTGCCGATGAACACGCGAAAGACCGCCGCTTGCTACTGGAGGCCTCTGGCAAATGGCCTTTCTAGTGCTAGACTGCATGTAAATCCGCATGTAATTTTTCTTGCGTCACGTTTTTTTTCAAAAATTCCATTTTGACACTTTGTGACAAAACGGGAATGTATATTTATTTGTGTAGTGATTTTGCGTTTTTTTTCCGCTTGTAACGCAAAGGAGTTGATGATGAAAGAAGTTGAGTGCTGTCCTGAATCTATTGGTGGAAACTGGTCGCAAATTGCGTCCGGTTCCTTTTTTTTATGCAGTTGTTGACAAGTAATAAAAAGTAATATATATTTATTATGTACAGTGTTTTCATGTCAAGAAGAGTCTCTCGGGCTGTTTCTGCAATGCCAAAAACGCAGCAAGAAAAACTTGCGTTGCTTGTTGACGATATACGGATGAACGGCCCCGTCAGAACAAATTGGCCAAATTATGGAATATTGGCAGGAACATCAACTCATCATTGCCATCTTTCCCACAAATGGGTGGCATGTTGGATTGAAACGGAAAAAGGTATAACGGTGGAGGTTACATATGCAGGCAGTCGTGGAAGCGCCCCCTATGCAGAACACTGATGAACCGGTGTCATTTAAGGTCACGGGCAAGAATATCCCGAAACCCGTAATCGCCTTTTTGGATGCGCTGTTCCCCGATTCCGTCCGTATCGATGAAGACGACGATGTCCTCGAGCCGGTGGAGGGAATGGACTGGTACAGGAAGGCTAAAAAGAGGATCGATCCTGCCAGGGCGTTGAAAATAATGCGCGTGAATGCGGGGCTTACGCAGGCGCAGTTGGCCCAAAGGGTTGGCCTCGCGAAGCAGAACTACAATTCGCTTGAGCGGGGGGCCAGGCCCATTTCTATGCTCATGTCAAAGAAGTTGGCCGATGCTCTCGGGACATCTTATTTGATGTTTTTCCGTGAAAATAAAAGCCGGAAGCTTTAAATGCTTGGCGAAATAAACGGCAGGGAACGCCCGTTGTCCTTCGGTGTCAACTATAGTTGCTAAATGACAAATCTTCGCCGCGGGTATTGATTTCGGCACTATGTTTTTTTATTTTCGCTAGAGGGTAAAACATGGCTACATCGAGCATAAAGAAGAAATTTAACGTGGTCGGGACCAGGCAACTGGAGTCCTTCGTTAAGGCTGTGGACCGCTCCCTGAAGGCCCCTGTTTCTGTCAGCCGCGTCAAGGCCGATGTTCTAAGCGGAGTTTACAGTTTGAGAAAACTAGCTCTCCTTAGAAAGAAACATGGGTTCTAAATCTTATTTTGTCGTAAACATAATGGAGTATCTTTGTGACGCTCCCATGGAAGAGATATCGCGATTAAGACCATTTCGGTAAAGACGCAAAATGTGTCCCGGACGGTCCAGAGAAAACTTTCTTGAATGAGCACGCTGGATGAAGGGGAATACAATACAAGAAGAAACTCCTAGACTTCTATTGTGCGCAGAACCATTTTGTCGAGTTTGGAACGAGGAACGCCAAGGCCACGGACAAGACTCTTTTGCAACTGCTGAAGACAATTTGAAGTTAAGCAGAGCGCGGCGCGAATTGTTAAGCTGAAGATCTAAGGCGACAGAGTCTCGTTTCCCGCTTTCTGCGTTAGGCCTCCAGCCACTTGCGAATGAGCTTCTTGACATTTGTTTTGCGTTAGGGATCGAAGCCCGAAGGGCCGAGAGGGCCGCCGGTGTCCCGCGCTCGGCCCTCTAGGCGGGTATAAGGGGCTGCGCAGCGGGGATTGCCCGTGATTCCTTGATGTCAACTATAGTTGCATAAGATCCCGGCACAAGGCCGGGATGACATGGGGGAGGAGCTATTGACAAGTGCGCCGAATTTGTGTATATTTGATAGTGAACAAATGTACATATTATCGCCCGGCAGAGCAAGTGGATGAGTTGAACATCCGAAATGGAATGATGCTGAACAATATGGCTTCTCCAGGCAATACTGGCTGGTAATCCGATATGGATTGCACGGCTGTTTCTGTGTGCTGTGTCTGTCTTGCCAGTTTTCTATATTCTGCTCCGATGGTTCGATTCTTTGCCTACATATTTTTGTTCCTGAGTCTTGGGGCGGCGCCTCTCTTTGCACAGGGAGACCCCTTGCAAAAAGGGAAAACAGGTATAGAATCTATTGACACCCTCACGGTGAATGAGTGGGACGTTCCTACCGATCGGAATTCTTTGGTGTTGACCATGCTTTTTAGCTTTTTCCCCGGAGGTGGGCACTATTATACGGAGCACTACATAAGGGGGGGCTTTATTACGGCCTTCGAGGCTTTTTTATTTTACGAAGTTTATTACAACAAGTCCTTTCAAAAAGATAGGGTGGTAAAACAGGCACGGGCGTTTCAGGATTCTGTGGCGATATACACAAGGGAACTTGCATTCGCAGAACGGGACAGCATTTTTTCGCTTCAGAAAAAGCGCAATGAATTTGTTAATCGGGTTCGTGAGAAAAGCGACAAGAAAAAAGAGCAAGAGGATTTGCGCATAGCAGAAAACGCCTGGCTTTTGGGTTTACACTTGTATGGTATGTTTGATGCTTTTGGAATTTGGTGGAATAACAACTATAGAAGTGTAGAGTATCGCAGTATGAAAAAAGCGATTCTTTGGGGCTTGATCCCGGGCTTTGGTCAGATGTACA
>Ga0247608_10004572_pt1 | contig 15396 bp, 9 predicted proteins | sample 176DNAGHGlowgp2_FD_193490 | JGI IMG/M metagenome (GOLD analysis project Ga0247608, IMG submission 193490) | Sheep rumen microbial communities from Palmerston North, Manawatu-Wanganui, New Zealand - 1766 DNA GHGlow gp2 | ecosystem: Host-associated > Mammals > Digestive system > Stomach > Rumen ...
CAGACATCGTTTTTTGTAAATCGACAACCAGGCTAAAATAGCCTCCCCGAAGCGATGCTTAATTGAAAGGATGTTTTCTTTTGTTAGAAACTTTCTTTCTGTGTGTTAGACAGTAAATGTATGCTGATAATTGCTCTACAAAATTATTTCTATTTTTATGGAGAAATCATTAGCATATATTTACAGTCTAACATGCAAAAGAAAAGTTCTTACATGATTTATCCTTTCAATTGAGCAGCCCTTCGGGGAGGCTGTTTTAGGAATTCTTAACCAGCCATAAGGCGAAGAACAGATCGTAAACCTTGTAGGTTCCCTTATCCTGAGTGAGCAGCCCTTTGTCTATCAATGCAGGAATGGCGGATTTCACTGAATTGGGTGACACAAGTCCATGCCGTTTGACGAACTTCCCACTGGTCACATTCTCTGCACATCCATCCTTTGCCACTGCAACCAACACGCGACTCTGTTTCTCTGGCAGCTGATACATCAGGTCCTCGTAGATGGGAGATGACACAGCTATAATCTCATCCACGGCCTTACTTACATCGTCTTCTACACATGTGGCATCGGCAGCTGTCCTGCTGAACAATTCATTCATGACTCTCTGCATGTAATAGGTGACTCCGTCGAACTGGCTGTAAAGACGACTCACGACGGCATCATCAAGTCTTTTACCTTTCTTCTTGAAGTGAGAAACGCAGAACGCCGTATACCTGTCCAATGGCAGACGGTCAAGATGGTAAAGGGTGACACTCTGGTAGAATGGTCGTGCAGGAGAGGTGAAAATAGCTCCCATCAACTGTCTTCTGGAACCAGAAAACACGAAGTGGGCATTATTGCAGTATTGAACACGGGTTCGAATCTCAGCTTCAATATTCGGGTCGCCGTATTTAGTTATCTGCTGGAACTCGTCAATGACAACCAAGCAGGGACGGTCTGCATTTTGCAGATAGGTGAAAATCTCGTCGAGCGTGGCTGTCGGTGATTGAATGTCACCAACAGTCATAGTCCATGACGGTTGGCCGTTTATATCGAAAGATATACCTGAGCGTACTGATGCAAGAATAGCGAGAAACTTCTCCCATGCCTTCTTTCCTTTCGGCTTCAAGGTCTCCAAGATAGCGCTACCCAGTTTGGCAACCATCTCCGCAACAGTCTTGGTGGAATAGATATCCACAATAAAGGTATAATAATGGTCTGCGATTACCTTCTGAGCGAAGCAATGACGCAACAAGTCACTCTTTCCATATCTGCGCGGTGAGATCAACGCTACATTATTGCCGTTAGTCAGATAGCGTATAATGTCTGCTGTTTCTTTTTCCCTATCGCAGAAATATTCAGCACCTGCATAACCTGTTGTCACGAACGGGTTGTCAATCTTTACTATCTCCTTTGCCATGCTCCTTTTTGCTGGCAAAGATAGCAATTTTTCCATAAAATGGAAATCATAAAATGGAAAAACACGTCGATGTTAGCATTTTTTAGCTTAAGGAATCTAAATTCCCCACCAGACGGCATAGGATTCAAGGATTTGGGCACTACAGAATGATGTTTCTCTTGCCTGTTTCAAGGATTAATGAATCTTAATCCACAGGGCGGGTGGCAAGTTTCTTGCCAGTCTTATCCCAGGTATGAATCCAACTGCCTGAGCGGCTGGTTTATTCCAATATCACATAGAAGCGATGCAGACATTAATGGAAAATCCGAATAACGCAAAGATATTAAAAAGAGGATGTTCAATTGAACATCCTCATAATCGTATAGACCTACATTTAATCTAACTTGTTAGAAAGCAAGGAAAGGTCTGAATTTTGCATGTGTACCATCTGTTATTTCCCAGTGGTCGTCAACATGACCGTAAGGGAACGTACCATATCCAATCCCTATTGAGGCTTTATTAATTCCGGCACCTATATAACGGACACCAGATCTTTCCACAAAATAAGTTGAAAATTGTATACCATTCAAGGCACTGGCATCATAATCCTCTGTAATCATGCCAGATTGATCATAATCATAATTACTCCACTTTGCAGCACACAAGCTGTTAATAGACTTATAGAATTGTCCCAAACTAGGTATGAACCATTTACTAAATCCATAGTCTGTAGGAGTGAACTCTTCTACAGTATATGCTCTTACATTTTTACCGGGATTTGCATCATCATAACCACTTATAGCCTCCATATTATTTGTACCTGCTATACCATTCATCGGTGCATTATTTATATCGACCGGAAAACCAAACCTAGAATATACATCCTTAGACCAAAAACATTCCACATCACCCAGAGCAAATGCCAATCCATGATATGTCTTGCCCTCATCACTTGTATCGGCATCATCGCCAATATAGGCAACCAATGCAGCAGCCTTTTTCCCTGCGGCTTCGGCAGCTGCTGTTGTGGCATAGAACTTTCCATCGCTACCAATATAATTTCCCCATGTTGCCATTTCCAAGCTAACATTTGATTTTGAAGTGTCGACGGTAACTTTTGCAATGTACTTCCGGCCTTCTGCCGTTGTAGCTTCAAACCAATAGTCACCATTGGCCATATCTGCCTTATTGACTGTCAACCAGCCAGCACTTTCTTCAGCAGAAGCCACCTTTGCACCATTGCCATCTGAAACCGTCAGTGCAGTAATGTCTCCCAATGCCTTGCCCGTCAAATCCTGAACAGTAAGAACGAGTTTCTCATCCTTATCCTTCGTCACAGAAGAAGACAAGTCGTTACCATTAACAACGATGCCTCCACTGAAGGAATAACTGGCAGCTTCCGGATCATTGCTAGCAAGAATTGTAAACGTATTGGCAGTCATATTGATAGTAATACCAAAAACGAGCTCACCAGTAGACTTCTTCACACTAAACAAAAACTGCTTACTTGCTTCGACATAGGTTAATGTGTAAACAGGACTTACTATACCGCGGGTTCCAGCAGAAGGAGCCTGATATACATATGTATCACCAACCTTCTTAAAGGTGACCTCTGTGGGCACACCACTGATATTGACTGTAACAGTAATCAATGCGCCGTCTTCAAGCGCGGCACCAAGCGTTACCACTTTTTCTGGAACAGGAACAATAGGAGCTGGCTGTTCCCATTTTCCTAAAATGTCTTCACAACTACTTAGGCTAGCAACGGTTATCAGACCCATTGCTGCCATCACTAACAAATTCTTAATTTTCATAACTGTAACTTTTTAAAAACATTAATAAATTGTATTAGTACAAAAACGAATCAAACATCAATAAACAAAGAGTGTGAGCCTTCTCGCATTCTTAGCCAGAAGGTTCTGCAATACCCGTATAAGTAAGAATGAAATCAGCTCACACCTGCAAATGTATATGTGAACTTACCCCATAACGGAGTAAGCGGTATATATGCCACCGCAGGAGAAGCAACTATCAGACTTTTCACCCTTATACTTCGAATTTGCAGATTCTCTGGCGGGTCAAAGCTTCATCGCTCTCCTCAATGCTTGTCACCCTTCATTGGACGACGTTGCAAAGATAAGACTTTTTTCTGAAAGTTGCAACATTGTGAGCTGAATTTTTCTTTTTTGTTATAAACACCTCCATCGGAAGGCTTTCACATTTTAATAATGCAAAGGTAGAAAAAAGAAACGGGCCATGCTTGGTCCGTTTCAGTCCTTTTGGAATCCATTTTGATCCAAATTGCTTTTTCCCCGATGAAATGGGGGATTTTGGAAGTTGTCATTCCCACGCATTGTTGGTCCGCTCAAAATTATACAAAAATGCGTTACGCAAATTTGTATAATTAAAAAATTCTTTGGCAGAACAGGACAATCCTTGTGGTATAAAAGATGTGGATGTTGCCATCAACTATGCCTTAGAAGAAAAAGACGACACCTACCAGGATTTATTGATTACTGGCTGACAAGGAACTGAAAGAGTACACCACTTTGCCAGATATAATAGGACTTAGTTGCGGAGTTCGTTAAGATAATTGAGATTGTTGAGGTCGACCTCATCGGCCACACGCTCCCAGAGAATATGGGTGGTGTCAGAGTGTTCCATCGACATGCGATAGGCTCCAGTAAAGACATAGCCCGTGTCAACGAGATTCTTCACAAAGGCAAGGCGGATCTCATTGAGGCGCCGATAGAACCAATACTGGTTGATGTTGCGTGTGTTTGACACCTCTAAAGGCTTATCGGGGTTTAGATAGTATTCTTTAATGGTGGGCAACATCTTAGCACTGTCACCATCGTTATGCCAGAGCGGATGATGGTATGTTGGCCCCCAAAGCTTGATATAAGAGTGATGCGACAACGTGATGTCCCAAGGAGAACGCTGAGGACCGGTGATACCGAACAGACGCAGATAGTCCTCTGAAGTATTGAAGTAGTCGCCGATGGAGATGACGTATTTACTTTGGGGAGGATTCTGTTCTTCAGATTTTGATGAATAGAGAATTGCCAGCAGCAAAACGACGATGGCAACAACAGCCAGTGAGATAGATGTCCACATGATGATGAATCCGCGACTGGCATTGAGAGGTTTCTGCTCTTCGGATGGCTGAGGTTCCAACGGCTGTTCACCCTGATGGCAGAAACTTTCCCAATCTTCATAATCCACATACTGCGCCAGCAGGTCGAGGGTGGAGGCGCGGGGTGCAGAGGTCTCGGGCAAGTAACCCCAGATTCGCTTGAGGGTTGTGGAACTGACATTCTCGTGCAGTTTGTCGAATATCTGCCCTGCCAGGAAGTCGAAGTCTTTAGGCGTCTTCATCTTCCTGCCTACAACTGATTCTATTTCTTCACGAAGCCTTTCTAAGGCTTGTTCTTAGCATGTTTGCATTTTGGCTATCTGATTAGTCTGAAAGGGATTTGTCTGAGGTGAGGGTTGCGACGACGTATTCGCTCTGGGTACCGATACGGAACTTACCGCCCCAGATGCCCAGGCCGGAGGATATATAGAACTGGGTGTTGCCACGCTGATGGCTGCCCCACGAACATTCATAGATATGATCGGTGATCCAGGAGATGGGCCAAACTTGTCCACGATGGGTGTGACCACTAAGTTGGAAGTCGATGCCAGCAGCCTCAGCACGATCGAGGTTGTAGGGCTGATGGTCGAGGACTATTGAATATTGAAGATTCTTGGACGAGCCATGCGGCAAAGCCGAGCGGAAAATTGAAGATTGAAGGGAGTCGACTAATTCCTTGACGGGTTTACGGCGCATGTTTGTGCGGTCGTCACGGCCAATGATGACAATGGCGCTATCCACGACGACAGCCTCATCGATGAGCAAATGGATGCCAGCATCCTTATAGAACTGCTTGGCTTCAGGATGACCTGCATAGAACTCATGATTGCCCAGACAGGCATAGACGGGAGCCTGAAGGCGATGGAACTCTTCGGCCATGCGCTCTTCCAAGAGCGGACGCATGCTGCCATCGATGATGTCGCCAGCAATCAGGATGAAGTCGGGCTTCTCGGCATTAAACATATCCACCCAACGGGCCAGTTCCTTACGGGGATTATGATAGCCCAGATGGAGGTCGGAGGCCATCACCACCTTATACGTCTTGGGCAACGGCTTCGAGGTCTTCAATTCCAATGGTACGCGTACCTTATTATAATAGTGGAGGTTGCCATAGAGGAAGAGCCCGAAGATGAAGACGAAGACGGCCAGCGCAGCATAGCCGTTATGAAAGAGGAATGCCTTTGGCACCAGATGGACAAGACGCCCGAGATCGAGCACCAGGAAGAGCATGACGAGATAGAGCAGCACGATGAGGGAGGAGGTGCCTATCTCATAGGCAGCCTGGGCCACAGGCAGAGGGTAGCTATCAAACTTACGGGCGAAGTTCATGAACAGCATACCTACACAGAGGATGCCAGCAAGGATGATGAGCAATTTCCAGATGGCCGAGAAAGGCAGCATCACCCATACGTGCCAGGCGATGTAGATAATAGCCACCAGCGGCAGAAGCGTAAACATCATCATCCACATAGGCTTCATAGGATACTAAAGTGAAACGGCTGACAGCACTTTCTGGGTGGCTCCTGCCTGACCTTTGACAAACTGACCTGCCAGACGGCCCTGTTCATTGAGATATTGGGCATCAGCAGAGAAACGATCCATGAACTGGGCAAAGTCGTCGTAGCCATGAATCTCGAGACCACCACTCTTTTTCAGCCCCTGAGCCTCCTGGAATTTCTGGTTGTTGGGGCCGAAGAATACAGGCACATCCCAGACGGCAGCCTCCAAGAGGTTGTGGATACCTACACCAAAGCCTCCACCCACATAGGCCACCTGACCATAGTGGTAGATGCTGGAGAGCAGTCCGAAGCAGTTGATAATCAGGACCTCGGCATCAGCCAGATCAGCCTGATTCTTATTCTTTTCTGCCTCAGTATAGCGGAGGACTTTGCGACCTGCCAGAAGCTTTTCAATCTGTGCGAGATGATCCTCGCCAATGACGTGAGGAGCAATGATCAGCTTCCAACCTTTGTGTTCATTAAAGTACTTGATGAAGATCTCCTCATCAGGAGGCCAAGATGAGCCAGCCACGAACACCTGAGGAGCATCCTTCACAAAGGCCTCAACGATGGGGAGCTGCTTGGCGGCTTCCTTGATCTGGAGCACGCGGTCGAAACGGGTGTCACCCACCACAGTAGCCTCCTTGATTCCTATCTTAGCCAGCAGTTCCTTGCTCACCTCATTCTGTACAAAGAAATGGGTAAAGCAGTTGAGCACACGGCCATACTGACGACCATACCACTTGAAGAACACCTGATCGGGGCGGAAGATGCTGGAAACACTATAGACGGGCACACCTCTGTGTTTCAGGATGTGCAGATAGTTGTACCAGAACTCATACTTGATGAAGAATGCCATCACAGGGCGGATGGTCCGCAGGAAACGACGGGCATTGGTAATCGTGTCGAGTGGCAGATAGGTGATGATATCCGCACCTTCATAGTTTTTGCGTACCTCATAGCCTGAAGGCGAGAAGAACGTGAGCAGGATCTTATACTCCGGATGGTCGCGACGCAACTGTTCCATCAGCGGGCGACCCTGTTCGAACTCTCCCAGCGAGGCAGCATGGAACCACACATACTTCGCATTGGGATCGACTTTCTCTCTCAGGATGCGGAAAGCCTCGCGCTCACCACGCCACATCTTTCGCACCTTATCATTGAAGCGGCTGTAGACAGCCACTCCCAAAAGATAGAGGTATATAATCAGGTTGTATAACATCAGCCAAGTACTTCTATTGCGCGTTTCATTCTTGCAATCGTCTCCTCCTTACCGAGGAAAGCAGAAATGTCGAACATGCCAGGCCCCTTGCCTTCACCAACGAGCGTGAGACGCCAGGCGTTCATCACATTACCAAGCTTATACTCCTTCTGCTCCACCCAGGCATGAACTATCCGCTCCTGATTCTCAAGCGAGAAGTCGTCGATGCCTTCGAGTACTGCGATGAGTTCATTCATCACAACAGCAGAGTCTTCCTTCCAGCGTTTCTTGGCCGTCTTCTCATCGTATTCAGTGGGAGCCTCGAAGAAGAAGGAGCAGAGGGGCCACAACTCGTGGACAAACGACACACGGTCTTTCATCATCTCTGTCACCTTGAGGATGCGCTCTGAAGTCTCGTTAGGACAATGCGCCTTGACGATGGGCTCGAAAAGGGCGGCAATCTCCTCGTTGGACTTCTTCAGGATATACTCGTGGTTGAACCAGATGGCCTTCTCATAGGCAAACTTGGCACCAGCCTTCGAGCATTTGCTGATGTCGAAGAGGGGCACAAGCTCATCGAGAGAGAAGATTTCCTGTTCGGTGCCAGGATTCCAGCCCAACAGGGCGAGGAAGTTGATGACGGCCTCGGGGAAGTAGCCATCCTCGCGATAACCGCGAGAGGTCTCGCCACTCTTGGGATCTTTCCACAACAAGGGGAATACAGGGAAGCCCAGGCGGTCGCCATCGCGCTTGGAGAGTTTTCCTTTGCCATCGGGCTTCAGCAACAGGGGCAGATGGGCAAACTGAGGCATCGTGTCCTCCCAGCCAAAGGCCTGATAGAGCAACACATGCAAGGGAGCAGAAGGCAACCATTCCTCACCACGGATAACGTGGGAGATCTCCATCAGATGGTCGTCGACGATATTGGCCAGATGATACGTAGGCAACTGGTCGGCACTCTTATAGAGCACCTTATCGTCGAGGATGTCGCTCTTCACCCGTACCTCACCACGGATGAGATCGTTGACAAGCACCTCCTGTCCTGCCTCGATCTTGAAACGGACCACATACTGCTTACCATCGGCAATCAGCTGATCAACCTCTTCTTTCGAGAGGGTCAGCGAGTTGCGCATCTGACTGCGGGTGTGGCAGTCGTACTGGAAGTTCTGAATCTCAGCACGCTTGGCCTCCAGTTCCTCTGGGGTGTCGAAGGCGATATAGGCCTTACCGGCATCGAGTAGCTGCTGCACATATTTCTTATAGATGTCGCGACGCTCACTCTGACGGTAGGGGCCTTTGTCACCACCAAAGCTCACACCCTCGTCGAACTTAATGCCCAACCACTTGAACGACTCGATGATATACTCCTCGGCACCAGGCACGAAACGGTTGCTATCAGTGTCCTCAATACGGAACACCAAGTCGCCACCATGCTGCTTGGCAAAGAGATAATTATACAAAGCGGTACGAACACCACCAATATGCAAAGCGCCCGTCGGACTGGGTGCAAAACGAACTCTAACTCTTCTTTCTGACATACTTTTTCTTATTTTTGCCTGCAAAGTTACGAAATTTAATTTTATTTTTGTATTTTTGCAACCATAAAAGCATAATATTGTTTAGAAATGAGCAGTTTTAACGTAAAAAACGATATCACATGGCGTGATTTTCTGATTCGGACAGGACTGATTGTCGCAACGGTGGCCATCATCGTATGGCTGATGCCACGCAGCACTCATAACACATATAAGATAGAAAAAGGTAAGCCATGGAGCTATGCCGACCTAAAAGCGCCTTTCGATTTCCCCATCTATAAGAGTGACGAGGCGGTGAAGGCTGAACGTGACAGTCTGATGAAGGAATATGAGCCTTATTACCTGTATGACAACGACATCGTAGTCAAGCAGCTGCGTCAATTCGCCAAGGACTATAGTGACGGCATACCCGGACTGTCCAACGACTATATCAGTATCATTGCCAACCGACTGCGCGCGCTCTATACGCAGGGCATCATGAACAGCTCGGAATATGCTAAGCTGAGCAAGGACACTTCGCAGGTAATCCGCATCGTCGATGGCAAGAATGCCGTCAACATGCAGATTACAAAAGTCAACTCGGTCATCTCGGCCTATGAGCAGATCTTCCTTGACAAGTCGCTGGCTGCCCACCGTGAGATTCTCATGAAATGCAGTCTGAACGACTATATCACCCCTAACCTTATTTATGATAAGGAGCGCAGCGAGGCCAGCCTGAATGATCTGCACAACAGTATCGCTTTAGCGAGTGGACTGGTACAGCGAGGTCAGAAGATTGTCGACAGAGGCGATATTGTCGACACAAAGACCTATAACATCCTGCTTTCGTTTGAGAAAGAAATGCAACGTCGCGCGGAAGGCAATGACAAGATCAGTCTGACCATCATGGGACAGATCCTACTGGTGTTTATCATCATTACCTGCTTCACCGTCTATCTGACACTATTCCGTAAAGATTATTTCGACAAGATGCGCTCCACGGCCATGCTCTATGCCCTGATCATCATATTCGTGGTCATGGCCTCTGTGATGGTCAAGCACAATATCATGCATGTCTATATCCTGCCATTCGCCATGGTGCCCATCTTCATCCGCGTGTTCATGGACTCTCGTACAGCCTTTATGACCCACGCCATGATGGTGCTCATCTGTGCCAGCTTCCTGCAGTATCCGCTGGAGTTTATTGCCGTAGAACTGGTGGCCGGACTGGTGGCCATCTTCTCCCTGAGAGAGTTGTCGAGTCGTTCACAGTTGTTCTGGACAGCCGTCTTCGTGACCATCGCTGCCACCCTTACCAATCTGTCACTGGACTGGATACGTAACAATGACCTCACCAAGATCAGTTATAGTGAGTACAACTACATTGCCATCAACGGCATGCTGCTGTTCTGCTCCTATCCCCTACTCTATCTGATTGAGAAGGCCTTCGGCTTCACATCGAACATCACGCTGATTGAGCTGTCGGATATGAACAAGGAGTTACTGCGTAAGATGAGTGAGGTAGCCCCAGGCACGTTCCAGCATTCTATCCAGGTAGGAAACCTGGCAGCAGAGATTGCCAACAAGATTGGTGGAAAGAGCCAGTTGGTAAGGACGGGTGCGCTCTATCATGACATCGGCAAGATTGCCAATTCCATCTATTTCACGGAGAATCAGTCAGGCGTGAACCCCCATGAGAAGATGAGGTCTATTGACAGTGCCCAGATGATTATCAGTCACGTGACGGAAGGTGTCAAACTGGCCGAGAAATACAATCTGCCCGACGTGATTAAAGAGTTCATTACCACCCATCACGGACAGGGCAAGACCAAGTACTTCTACATACAGTACAAGAACAATCATCCCAACGAGGAGATCGACGACCTGCTTTTCACTTATCCCGGACCGAATCCCTTTACGAAGGAACAGGCTATCCTGATGATGGCAGACACCGTAGAGGCAGCCTCCCGTTCGTTACCCGATTATACGGAGAAGACGATCAGAGAACTTGTCAACAAGCTCATTGACACTCAGGTTGCAGAGGGCTATTTCAAGGAGTGTCCCATCACCTTCCGAGACATTGCCTATGCCAAGACTGTGCTTATCGAGAAGCTGAAAACCATCTATCACACCCGTATCAGCTATCCCGACCTGAAGAAGTAATCCCTCAGATTGCACAAAAGTACCACTTTATGTGCATAAACCTGCACAAAATTGCACATTTGTGCAGGTTTATGTGCAATTTCCGTTAATATACGTTAACTATGTGCACGCAAACGGACTATTTCCGAACAATATATTTACCTTTGCAGCCGATTTTAGTAAAAAGATGTTTAAGGATATGAAAAAAATCAATCTCGTGCTGCTCGGCGTGATGCTGACAGCAGCAACAAAAGCCACCGCAGGCGGTATCTTAACCAACACAAATCAGAGTATCGACTTTCTCCGTAACCCGGCTCGTGACGCTGCCATCGGTCTCGATGGTGTCTATAGCAACCCTGCAGGTGTGGCCTTCCTCCCCGAAGGATTCTATCTCGGCCTCAACTGGCAGTATGCCCACCAGACGCGTACCATCGAATCGACAAATCCCGTCTTTGCCCTGGGCAAGAAGAACAATGGCGCAACCACCAAAGCATTCGAGGGTGTGGCCGATGCGCCATGTATCCCATCCGTCCAGGCTGCCTATAATAAAGGTAACTGGAGTGTTCAGTTCAACTTCTCCGTCCCTGGCGGCGGCGGTGCCTGTGAGTTTAGCGACGGCCTCGGCTCTTTTGAGAGCGTAGTGGGCAACATCGCTCATCAACTACAGCCACTTGGCGCTACCGGCTACGATATGGATGGTTATATGCAGGGCCGCCAATACTATTTCGGTTTTCAGTTGGGTGCCGCCTATAAGATCACCCAGGACCTGTCGGTCTATGGAGGTCTGCGACTGCTCTACGGTAATGCGACCTATAAGGCTAAGATCAGCAACATCATGGTAAACACTGAGGGCGGCTATTTGGACTTCAGCAGTTTTCTGCAGGGTGCAGAGACCACTGTCGATGGCGGCCTCAGCAAGGTAAATGCCGGCATTGCCCAGTATGAGGCAGCTGGGGTTCCCGTACCTGATGCACTCATTCAGCAGAAGGCCCAGTTGGAAGGTACAAAGCAGAGCCTGAATGCCCTGCAGAAATACTCACAGGGCGTGAACCTGCTCTGTAATCAGTCATCGGTGGGCATCGCCCCCGTCATTGGTGTCGACTATCGTATCGGCAAATTCAACTTCGCTGCAAAATACGAGTTCAAGACACAGATTCACATGAAGAACGAGTCGACCGTCAACGAGGCCAGTGAGATTCCTGCCGTCAACAAGTTCCGCGACGGTGAGAAGATTGACGAGGACTCTCCAGCACAGCTGGCCGTCGGCGCCATGTGGAACATCACCGATGACGTCCGACTGAACCTGGGCTACCACCACTTCTTCGACACAAATGTCAACTGGTATAACAACACACAGGATCTGCTTGACGGTGGTACCAACGAATACCTGGGAGGCGCAGAGTGGGATGTTACCGACAAGCTGACCATCAGTGCCGGTGGACAGTTAACCCGCTATCAGTTGACTGACAAGTACATGAACGACATGTCGTTTGTGGTCAACTCCTATAGTTTCGGCTTTGGATTCAACTACAAGGTTGCCAACAACGTCACCTTGAAGGCTGCCTACTTCCAGACGAACTATGACCACTATAAGCGCAATGATTATCCGCAGGCAGGTGTCTGTGACGACTTCACCCGTACCAACCGCGTCCTCGGTATTGGCTGCGACCTGAATTTCTAAGGATTTACAACGGATCTACATCACAGTAGATCTGCAAAGAACTATAGCGCTTGTCCTGGAGCATCTGCTGCTGGGCAAGCGCTAAATATTGGCGGACCTCCGACATCTTCAGTCCCATCTCCAGTTTCAATACGAGTTTGCGGATGGCCAATGACTTGACCTTGGCCACGGCAGGTTTGTCGGGACCAAGAACCCTGGCACCAAACCACTGGCGCAAACGGCTGGCCATCTCGATGCCCGCTGTCTCGACAAGGGTGTCGGAACGATGTTTCAGATAGACATAGACGAGTCGGTAATAAGGCGGATAGTGGAACTGCTGACGCTCGGCAATCAGAGAACGATAGAAGCCCATATAGTCATTCTGTACAACCTGTCGTATCAGTGGCAGGTCAGGACTCTTGGTCTGCAGAATTACCAAACCGCGCTTACCCTTACGGCCTGCCCTGCCACTTACCTGCGACATCATGGTGAAGGCATGCTCATAGGCCCTGAAATCAGGATAGTTCAACATGGTGTCGGCATTAAGGATACCTACTACTGAGACCTTGTCGAAGTCGAGTCCCTTACTAATCATCTGGGTACCGATGAGCAGGTTGGTACGTCCTGCAGCAAAATCACTGATGATACGCTCATAGGCCTGGCGGCTGCGGGTGGTGTCGAGATCCATACGGGCGATACGCGCCTCCGGGAAGATCTCGCGTACTTCGGCCTCAATCTTCTCCGTACCATAGCCACGCGTCTGCAGTTGGGTACAACCACAGTTAGGACATTCCGTCGGTACCTGATAGGTGTAGCCACAATAATGGCAGGTCAGCTGATTCAGATGACGATGGAGAGTGAGTGACACATCGCAATGCTGACAATGGGGTACCCATCCACACTGTTTGCACTCTATGACAGGAGCATAGCCTCGACGGTTCTGGAACAGGATGGCCTGTTCGCCACGTTCCAACGCCTCGCGTACCTTATTTAATAATATGGGAGAGAAGGGGCCACTCATCATCTTCCGATGCTGCAGGTCCTTGATGTCGACAACCTGAACCTCAGGCAATTCGATTCCCTGATAACGCTGGAAGAGTTCCACCAAAGCATATTTGCCAGTCCGAGCATTATGATAGGTCTCGAGTGAGGGTGTCGCCGTACCAAGTAGTGTCTTGGCACCAAACATCTGTGCCAGCATGATGGCTGCCGAACGGGCATGATAACGCGGGGCAGGATCTTGCTGTTTATAACTGGTCTCATGTTCCTCGTCGACAATGACAAGTCCAAGATGCTGGAAAGGCAACAAAACTGCACTTCGCGCCCCAAGGATGACCTCGTAAGGATTCTGCGAAAGCTGTTTCTGCCAGATTTCCACACGTTCGGCATCGGAGTATTTCGAGTGATAGATGCCTAGGCGATTGCCGAACACACGACGGAGGCGGTCCATCATCTGTACTGTCAGGGCAATCTCTGGTAGGAGATAGAGCACCTGTTTCTTCTGTTCCAGCGCCTGCTGAATAAGATGAATATAAATCTCTGTCTTGCCACTTGAAGTGACACCATGCAACAACGTCACGTTCTTTTTCAGGAAAGAGAACTGGATCTGATTGAAGGCATCCTGCTGGACAGGACTGAGCGGTTTAATGTGCTCCGGATGAGGTTCACCACCATGATTCAAGCGTCCTATTTCTTTCTCATAAGTCTCAAGCAATCCTCGTTTCACAAGGGCGTTGACTGTAGGCAGGGAATGACCTTGATTCAGCAGCTCGTCGCGAGTCAGTTCACTGGGAGATCCCTGGTCCCAGCCAGAGATAGACAGGTAATCGACAAAAGCCTTCAGTTGTTTGTCGGCCCGCTGCAACATATTCAAGGCAACATGAAGAGCCTGTTCGTTTTGGAAGGATGCAGCCAGCCTGATACACAGTTCCGTCTTGGGCTTATATCCGTCTTCAGCCTTCAGTCCTGAGGGCAGCGCGGCCTTATACACCTCTCCAAGGGGCGACATGTAATAGTCGGCAATCCACTGCCACAGCTTCAATTGCGTATCCAGAAGGATCGGGCTAAAATCAACCACCTGAAGGATATCTTTCGTCTGATATCCCTCAGGTGGCTGATGGTGTATGTTTGAGATGATGCCTATGTAGGTCTTGCTTCTGCCGAAAGGGACAACGACACGTGCTCCCACCTTTACTCTGCCTTCCTCAGAGGTCGGGACAGAATAGGTGAAGACACCGTCGAGCGGCAAAGGGAGGATGACATCAACAAACAAGACTTAGAAGAAATAAGCAACTGACAGCTGCCAAGCGTTCATCTTACCACTGCTCTTCGAGCCATTCTTTCCCATTTGCTCGGCGAGGTAGTTTTCCACTTCGAACTCTCCAGTCTTACCCAGTGAGAAATTATAACCCAACGATGCCTGGAAATGCTTAAGAAGCATCACGCCCACACCGATATTTCCACTGAGGTTAGAGGAACTAAACTTCCACTCTGCGGCATCGTGAAAGACACTTTTCTTTCCACTCAAATTAAAACCGAACTGAGGACCGCCAAACACATAAATACTGGCCGCATCACCCAATCCAAACGCAAATCGCACATTCACTGGTATCTGAATGCTCTGCTGTTTAATCTTGTCGCTGAGGGTCTGTCCCTCTGCAGACTCCAATTCAACATTAGAAGAACGCTGGTCAAAAAGTAAGGAAGCATCTAATCCCAATCCAACAACTGGCAATGTGAATTTCACCGTCGGGCCCAGGAAGAATCCCATCTGATTGGAAGAGTCTACTACCTTGGCGTCAAGGCTCATACTCGTCAGATTAAGACCTCCTTTCACACCATAGTCAATCTGTGCCTTTGCCGGCAT
>Ga0247608_10004573_pt1 | contig 15395 bp, 13 predicted proteins | sample 176DNAGHGlowgp2_FD_193490 | JGI IMG/M metagenome (GOLD analysis project Ga0247608, IMG submission 193490) | Sheep rumen microbial communities from Palmerston North, Manawatu-Wanganui, New Zealand - 1766 DNA GHGlow gp2 | ecosystem: Host-associated > Mammals > Digestive system > Stomach > Rumen ...
CATAGGGAATACCGACTGGCGTGAGAAGATCTCAATCAGGCAGCAGGAGATGAAGGAAGGCAATAAGAACTGGACTCCCGGAACTGATATCAGGACTCTCAAGGAAGGCTATCTGTCACTTGCCATAAAGCTTGTATATGATACCATCATGAAGTACGAGTCTCTTGTAGTGTTGGAGGATAACGCACCTAATTTTAAGGGAAACAAGTTCGGTATCGACACAAGGCTCTACGAGGTATTTACTGAAGCGCTGAGACAGAAACTCAGATATGCTTTTTCAAGGACAGAAGGAGAAAGGGACTACGGCGGAGTGCTGAAAGGGTTCCAGCTTGTAAATCCCGAAAAACCGAAGGGGATGCAGGACGGCATAATCTTCCTTATCAATCCCGCATACACCTCGAATATCGATCCCGCTACCGGGTTCATCAGTTACATCCGTCCGAGATATGAGAACATCACAAGGACCAAGAACATGATCGAGAAGATCGATGGTTTCGCAGTCAAGAACGGAATGTTCTGCATGGATATCGACTTTAGCAGGTTCGGTGATGTGCTGAAAGGCACGAGATCGGAATGGACGGTATGGGCTAATGGCAGCAGGATAATATGGAAGAGGGATGAGGACTTAGCAAAAGGCGGAAAGTTCGTTGAAATAAGCATCAATGAAGCATTCCTTGACTTCTTCAAGAAAAACCGGATAGACATAAAGGGTGACATCAAGGCCCAGTTGCTCTCAAACAACAGCAAGGCGTTTTATTCGGAGTTCTGTGAATTATTCGGAGCACTCTTAAAGCTGAGCAACGGAAAGAATGATGATAATTTCATCATATCTCCTGTGAAGAACAAAAAAGGGCAGTTCTTTAACAGTAAGACATCGGATACTGTAACTTGCAGTGATTCCAATTCCGCATATAATCTCTGCAGAAAGATGGCTATCTGTGTAAGGAACATAAGCAATGATGTTAAAAAGCCGGTTCCGAAGTCAGAAGAATTCATCAAGGAGATACAAGGATAAGTACGAGTAATCAAAAGCGCCTGCCCTGTATATGCAGGGCGGGCAACCATAATAGTTTGAGGTTTTGGACCCATGTAAATCTCTACTCACGTAGGGCAATGATCTCTTAATCTTTCCTACTATTTCGTTTTGGACCCATGTAAATCTCTACTCACGTAGGGCAATGATCTCTTAATCTTTCCTACTATTTCGTTTTGGACCCATGTAAATCTCTACTCATGTAGGGTAGTGATAATAGACAAGCAGGTCTTATCCAGTTTTGGGCCCATGTAAATCTCTACTCATGTAGGGGTCGTACACTTTCCTTTCAATGTAAGGGGTTTTGGACCTATGTAAATCTCTACTCATGTAGGGTTTACTTCATCCCACTTTATCGGTGGCTTAGTTTTGGACTCATGTAAATCCCTACTCATGTAGGGCTAAAAACATCGTATGAATGGGATGACGATGGTTTTAGACACATGTAAATCTCTACTCACGTAGGGTTAACGAAGTCAATCATCTCGCGTTTGGTGGTTTTGCTCCATGTAAATCTCTACTCATGTAGGGCGCTTGCGCCTATTCATCCCATCACAGCCGGTTTTGGACTTATGTAAATCTCTACTCATGTAGGGATTTGATTTATGATTATGACGAGACAAATGTGTTTTGGACCCATGTAAATCTCTACTCATGTAGGGAAGTGGCAATTGGAGTATAGTAGACGCACCATTTTTAGACCCATACAAATCTCTACTCATGTAGGGAAAGTTTATCGTATTCGTTGTAGCATTTACGTTTTAGACCCATATGAATCTATACTCATGTAGGGTCAGGCTCATATTCCGGATCCTGTTTAATGTTTTAAATCTATGTAAATCTCTGCTCATGTATGGTAAAGATCTTAGTTGGAATGTAAAAGCAGGGTTTTGGACCCATGTAAATCTCTACTCATGTAGGGAGTGTCACCAGCGTACTTTCCCAATTCCTTGTTTTAGACACATGTAAATCTCTACTCATGTAGGGGGGGAATATCAGTAGTTCTGATAATGGCTTTTTCCCATCAGGAATTCGAATAAGCTTCTGGCAGATGGGCTTATGTTTATTAGCGGCAAAGTTTTAGAGCCATATGAATATCTACTCATGTAGGGTAAAGATCGTAGTTGGAATGTAAAAGCAGGGTTTTAGACCCATACAAATCTCTGCTCATGTAGGGTTGGATGTCCATATCTAAGGCATGTTTTAGACTCATGTAAATCTCTACTCATGTAGGGCTCCCAGCTTTCGGGATCATTAACTTCATGGTTTTAGACCCATATGAATCTCTACTTTGTAGGGAAATGCAATCATCACCAAGCATTGTTTCTTGTTTTAGACCTATATGAATCTCTACTGCCGTAGGGTTGTAAGGCTGTATCAAATCAGTCGTTAAGGTATAGGCACTATAAAAATCTCTACTTAAGTAGAGGATCGTAGAGGTTGCATTTCGATAATTTTAGTTACGCCGTTGAGTTGTTTGCGGCATTTTCGTGCTGATAAAGTATTAAAAACAAGCGCCCCTGTTTGCAGGGGAACCGTATACCAAAACCACAATAAGCTGTTCTGTCTGAACGCGAACTATTAAACACACAATAAACGGAGGTCACACCATGGCAATGAAAAGCAGTGATTTAGAAATCCTCAGGGATGGCGTGGTAATGAGGATGGAGGATCTCAAGATAAGACGGGATGTCATAAATGAAGTAGCCGATCTTATCGATTCGATCTACAGCATATATGAAGAAGAGCATATCAAGGCAATCGCTCTTTCAAAAATAATGAAAAAGAAAGGTTTCGATAAGCAGTTATCTGAAGAAGAGGTCGAAAACGCAATGCGGAGCTCAAAAGCATATGTGCAGACACAGGAACCATATTCTTATTACAGGCATTAAGGTAAGCCCCGGGACAGTCCGGGGTTTATTTTTGCCCATTTCCTCGATTTTGGTTTTTGGAAATTTATCCCATAATATTATTACAGATTATATTTGACGCTCAGAGTTTTAAATATGATCAAGTGAATATAGGAGGATTTTTTAATGAAGAAATTCAGTGAGCTCAATGTCGGGGAAAACACAGGCATAGCGTGTCTTGTGACCGCCATTGAAGAAACGAAGGCAAGAAACGATTCCATTTTCTGCAAGGTATCCCTGTCGGACGGCGAAACATCGGTTGTTGCTAATTACTGGCAGAGAACAAAGAAGGAATTAGAACAGTGGGAAAAGAAGCCTGTATGGATAGAGATACAGGTCGAGGAGTACCAGGGTGCTAAGTCCTATATCATAAAGGGCATCCATGAGGCTCCGGACGGAGTAAGCGTACAGGATTTCATCCTGTCAGCTCCTTATCCCTCCCAGAAGATGTATGACAACATCATGCAGCTCTTAAAAGAGGATGGAGAAGACAGCTGCCTTACCAAGCTGACCGTCCGTATCTATGAGGAGAGGAAAGAAGAACTCATGAAGGCGTCTGCAGCTAAAAGCGTGCATCACGACTGCTATGGAGGACTCCTTTACCACACTTTACGGATGCTCGCTACAGCAAAGAGCCTGTGCAGGGTCTACAAGACGCTTGACAAGGAGCTCTTACTGACTGCGGTTGCCCTGCATGACATCGGAAAGCTTGATGAGCTTGAGACTGATGAACTCGGTATTGCCGACTATACAGTTGATGGCTGTCTTTTCGGGCATCTTCTTATAGGTGTCGAGATAATAGACCGTGAGTTCTACAGGCACGAAGATGAATACGATGCAGAAAGGATCAGGCTTCTCAAGCACTGCGTCGCATCCCATCACGGGAACATGGAGTGGGGAGCGATCAAGGTTCCGTCCATTCCGGAAGCCCAGATGTTATCCTATATCGATCTTATCGATTCAAGGATGTACATTTATGAGAAGGAGTATCAGGGAATGGAGAGCGGGACAATGTCCGCTAATATCTTTGCTCTCGGAACGAAGATATTTAAGCCCTGATGTTTCTGAGTATGGGGAGCAGGCAGGATGTCTGTTCCCCGGAAAGGAATAAGGATATGTTAGGAGATAATTATAAATACGCTCTCCTTGCCCGTATGCAGTCTGACTGCAGGTATGTTCTCGATGTGGAAATCGGGATATACGGAAACAGTCTGAGAGCCTGCCAGTTCCGCCTCTGGGCCAAGACACCGGAAGCACAGATTGCTCATATGCGTAAACTGTACGACGAAGTTCCGGAGAAACCCGATTGGATAACCGAGGAGGAGATAAGCGGGTACGAGAAGCATTTCAAGGAGATCAGCAGCAGGGAATGCAGACCTGCAATGTAACATCATCAACCTGCTCCGCTTACGGAAGCAGGAATAGGAGGATCCAAAAAATGAAGAATACCATTGAAAACACCAGCGCCTTCATTGATGAGTATGAGGCATATATGCTTGAAAAGGCTGAAGCTTTTGCGGCAGTACATCCCGTGGTGAACAGAGGAGACAGGAGAAAACTCTCCATGGCCATGAAGAACCGCCGCAAGAACGAGTATCTCAGGCTCGGCTTTGAGGAAGAGAGTGCTGAGAAGCATGCAAGAAGAAGCCTCGGTCACGGAAAGAGTAAAGATGAGAAGTTCTGGAAGCGTTACGCTTCCAAGAAGGTCCGCATTTCAGACCCCGAGAGCATCTACAAGGGAGCAGAATACAAGAAGCTCTGCTTTCTTGAAGGCATGACACCTTGGTATTGATCAGACAGGCAGGGGCGTCATCATGCTGCCCCTTATAAGGAGGAAAATATGGTATATAGAGAAAAAATCTATGTCCCTGAAGAGAGGCTTAAGTGGCTCGAAGAGATACTTACAAAGGAACCCGCTGATGAGAATGAGTTCAACGACAGGTATTTCGGAGAAGATGAGACTTACAAGGTAAGTGTGTCTTTCCCGGATTTCTTCAGTATGGACATCATGGTTTGCGGAGTGCAGTATGAAGAAGGTACTTCAAACACCTGTTTCTCTCAGGCTGTCCTTTATAACGAGGATGGCGGAGAGGTGACATATACCGATACCGCTGAGGAGTTCGGCGGAACATGGACCCTTGAGGCGGACGATGTGACTTATGAAGTGACAGTGCTGCCGAGAAAAGGAGCCCGCGCATGACGATATATTTGTCGGGCAGGTATGCTCCTGAAGCTAAGAGGTTTGATCCGCCGGAGATCATATTCCGTCCTGCCACAAAGGATAAGGAAGGGAACTTCCTTAAGATAAAAGGCTGGGAGCGGCAGAATATCTGCAGGAACGGCAGATGGGTGTCAAAATGGACAGGCTACAAGGTCATGCTTAAACATGGCAGCGACCAGATGGACATGGCACCTGTTGCAATCCGCACTCTGATAAACCATTACGGACTCCGGCTCAACGGGGATTATAAAGATGGAAGCATCGAAAAGATAACGCTATCTGATGACCATGGAAGTGTCACGGACCTTAGTTATCTTCTTGATAAGATAGTATAGGAGGATCCTATGAACAGATTTCTTGAAGACCTGAGGGAATATGAACCCTCTAAAGGACGGCTCACACAGGAGATGCTCATGAAGAAACTCTGTTACGAAGCAGAGAACATGGTAAATCCGATGTCATTCAGAGTAGAAGAACTTATAAGCGAGGCAGCGGATGATCCGGAAACATGGAAGAATTTCATCCTGTTTTCAATGTCTTGGGTCAAGTTCTGGGCCGGAGCACCGGATTTCATTACGGATGAGCGTAACCGCATTTCAACCGAAAGATGCAAAGAGGTCGCACCTTTCATCACGATGTCCGGAAAGGAAGATTACTTCCCCCATATGGACAGAGGAGCGTCGGGAATGCATAAGACGCTTGTACAGAAGTTTTCGAGTGCCGCATTTGCTGCACTGGCCGAGGAGTTTCCTGAAGTCAAAAAACTCTTTGACGACAAATACGGCGGTTACAGGATGCCCTGTATCTGAAATCACTTGGTCAATGGCCGGAAAAAGAGGGATAAAACCCTCTTTTTTCATTTTGAGGAAAAATCTCACATAATAATATAGATAATAAGTTCCATGTCCTAAAATGCGCATTACGGACAGGGAGGAAGGAGAAGACCATGCTTGAATCATTTAAGGCATTTAATATAAATGCCGTAAGCAACTTTTTGTATCTTATCACGAGCAACTACTGGTTTCTTCTGCTGATAGCAGGTGTGATAGGCGTGATCGTGCTCTCCCTTAAGGAAGAGATCGATACATCCTATGATGACAGCCAGTCTGTATTATAAATGCGGAAGGAGGTAAACCATGCAGAAAGAAACTAAAACACTGGTCTACCGTCAGAACATGTCGAAGAACGAACTGTTCAAGGTGATCAAAGCCATAGGGCTGCCGCTTGCCGTATTCGGTCTGAATATCTTCACGATATCTAATTTTGCGGCGTTTGGAGCGAAGCTTATATGCCCGCTTTTAGGGGCTATGTGGTCCATCGGGTTCATAACGGCTCTCCTTGTTCCAATACAGAGGCATGAGGCCATAAGCCAGACCATAATCATGTGTACCGTGTACTGCCTGACACTTTTGGGTTTCAAGATAGTGCTCGGTTTCGTATCCGGAGTGAGCGCAGAGATGATCGCTGCAAGCTACGACCAGGCACTCCCTACCGCATCCGGAAATGTCCTCCCGGGATATGTCCAGACAGCACTCTGGATATCCTCGCTCATGATCCCGATGACCAACATCGGAATGCAGGTAAAGAGGGTATATAACTTCAAGAGGGCAAATACAAGAGAAAAAGAACTTGCAAAGGCAAGAGATACAAGACATGCCGGGAACAGTATGTATAATGTCCCGAGAAAATAATGAAAGGAGAGAATGGATATGCTTTCATTGTATGATATGAAGCGCCTGATGTTCCCCAAAAAGGAAACAGATCCCGGGGACGACTTCAGGATAATACAGATGTGGGCGGAATATGATGAGAACCCCAAGAAGCCCATCCTTAAAAGGACGCTCAATTATCTGTGCTATGAACTTGAAGTAGTCAATCCGGCAACAGGCGAAAGAATACACTTTTATAAGGCAGTCAAGCTTTTAAGGATCGAAAGGCTCCCTGAGGATGCCAAGCAGTCCCTGTCATTCATGGATATGCAGTCTCAGATCCTTTCCGGTACATATGAGAAGGGCATAAACCTCATAACCCTTATCGCAAACATGATAAAGCCCGCACTTGGCCTTCTGTATCTTTACGGTGTACAGGCAACTTCACCGGCGTCCATACAGGATGCAAAGAAGTCTGCTGACAGCGATTTCGCTGCGCTCCGTGCGATGATACAGGGTACTTTCAGGGTAGTTCATATGAGGTACTGCAATGCCGAGGAATCAGAGTTCCTCCGCAACAAGATGTTCAATATGGACTATCTGACGATGGTAAGGGGCATCCCCAAGGCTAACAAGTCCGGTGAGAACGGCGGAAACAAGGGTATCGGCGGAAAGAATGTGAACCCTGATTCACAGGGTACTCTTGAGGAACTTATCGTCGGTATGGCAGGATATGAGTTCGTTCTTGAGGTCATCTCATCGCCCGTAAGATATGAGGTGCTTGAAGGGCTCCACAGGAAGACCAGCAGCCTTATGACTGTATACCATGCTCAGATGCAGGGCACAAAAGCACTTTCGATGAACATCAGCATACCTATGATGTATGCAGCCAATGCTTCGCAGTCACAGGGATGGAACAAGGGGTATACGGACGCTACGAGCATGAATTATACCAGCGGCGAAAACTTCAGTATGTCGCAGGGACAGAATGTAGGACAGTCGCTGTCTCAGACATTCGGCCAGACATATGGTCAGAGCGCCGGTACTTCCATGTCAAATTCCTATTCGCACAATATATCTCAGAGCCAGGGACTTACGCTCGGTGAGACATTTGGGCACAGTCAGGGAGTATCGCAGTCGTTCTCACACGGATCAAGTTTCGGAGAGAGCATCGGCACTTCGCATGGAACAAATATAGGATACAACCAGAATCACGGCACGAGCTTCGGACAGAGCATAAATCAGGGTACGAGCACGGGCACTTCACAGGGTTTATCACAGAGTTATGGTACTTCACAGGGCTTCTCGGCTAATCATGGCGTAAGCCAGAACCAGTCCGTAAGCCAGAATTCGGGATTATCACAGGGAACGAACTCGTCCATTTCACACGGATTGAATACCGGAAGCAGTTATTCCTTCGGTAATTCGCAGAATACATCCCTGTCACATTCGCTCGGACAGTCGCAGAATACAAGCATGTCCCAGAACAATTCCGTATCACGGGGAAATACAGCGACCATAAGCGAAAGTTCAAATACAAGCACTTCCCACGGCCTTTCCGAAGGATGGAGCGCTACAAAGACACACGGAACCTCGCATCAGGATTCAAGCAGTGATTCGTATAACAGTTCCTTTAATATGGGATACGCACACAGCGAAGGGTCGTCGGTAAATGTCGGAATAAGTGCAGGAAAAGGAACAAATGCAAGTATTTCGGATTCACAGGGTAATACATGGGCTCATGTAGAAGGTTCAAGTAAAAACACCGGGGGTAGCATATCTTCCCCCTTTGGCGTTGGTGTAAATGCTTCCTTTGGTGAATCTATGTCAGACTCAGAAGGCGGAAGCCAATCGCATACAAATTCTAACGGAACTTCTGAAAATCAGGGGATTTCCATCGGCGCCGGTCAGACAAAGAGTGATTCCTATAACCTGTCCTATGGCGGTTCCCATGGACAGACATTCTCGTCATCAAAAGGATATTCTGATTCTTCATCATTAGGACACAACATGGGTGAATCCGTGACGAATTCCGTATCACACGGAAACAGCGTCAGCAATTCCGCTTCGATGACGGAGTCACAGAGCGTCGGTCTGTCACAGGGATACGGCTCATCTGAAAGCTACGGTTCGACAATCGGACAGGGCATATCGGAGAGCTGGGCTGTCAATCAGTCCACAAGCGATTCGACTTCATACGGTCAGTCTGTGTCACTCAGCAACTCATACGGCAGTTCTCAGGGCATAGGCACTTCTGACAGCGTAGGACAGAATTACGGTTCAAGTACGAGCGTAGGGCAGAACTTCGGCATAAACAGCGGAACGAGCCAGAGCCAGGGCATCAATGTCGGACAGAGCGACTCTTATGGAATGAGTTATGGCCAGAGTGATTCCACCAGCTACAGCAGGAATGTAGGGCAGAGTTATTCGGAGTCTATGGGACAGAACTTCAGCTCGTCATATTCCCAGAGCCAGAGCACATCGCAGTCGATATCAGAAGGTGAAAGTCTCGGCAAGTCGCTCGGGCAGACCTACAGCCAGTCGGTATCCGATTCTGCATCGCAGGGTTACGGACAGAGCGTGGGACAGAGCGAAAGCGTTTCAAACGGCCAGAGTTATTCCGTAAGCAATGGAAACAGCAGGAGCGCAAGCATGGGTACGAGCGGCACATCCACTCTCGGTACAAGTTCATCAATGGGACTCGGACCGAGCATCGGATATTCCAAGTCGTACCAGTGGCTCGATCAGGGAGTTAAGGATCTTCTTGAAGTACTTGAATATCAGAATGAAAGGTTCAAGAAGTCCTTAAGAACAGGCGCATTCAACACATATGTATATATCGCCTGCCCTTCACAGGACGCATTATCGGCAGCACAGGCTCTTGCAAAGAGCACATGGCAGAACGAATACGCCCTTTCACAGCCCTTACAGGTACTTAACCTTACCGAAACAGAGCAGAAACATCTTCTCTATCATTTTGCCGCATTCTCAACGGATGTCACCAAGGAGAAAGTGGAGGATGAGGAGAGGTATAAATACAGCACGGTGCTTCTTCCCGAAGAGCATACGGCTTACACTCATATGGCCCGTGTATCAATGGGCGGAATCAATACGATCGCTCCCGATATACCCAAATTCTCCGTACCTTCTTCGATGGAAGGCGACATCTATATGGGTACGATACTTAATGCGGAACTGTGGGATTTCAATAACGATTATCATACCAACTTTGATTACAGGGTTGATGAGAGCAGCCTGATGCACGGATACTTCACCGGAGCATCCCGTTCAGGAAAGACGGTGGCAGCGATGAGGTTCATTGCGGAGCTTGCCAATACAAGAAGGAAGCAGACCGGAAAACGCTTCAGGATAGTAGTCATGGATCCTAAGGCGGACTGGAGAGCACTTGCAAGGTTCGTAGAGCCTGAAAGGTTCAAGTTCTACTCCATGGGAGATCCCAAGTTCCGTCCGATCAAGATAAATATCTGGAAGGTTCCTCACGGAGTACAGCCGCAGCAGTGGATCGACGGTATCATCGATATCTACTGCCGGGCATACGGCCTTCTTGAACGAGGCAAGCAGATGATCGCACAGATCGTATTCCAGCTTTATACAGAAGCAGGAGTATTTGAGGCTGCCAACTCACCCGAATGGCAGGAACTTGTTCCTAAGAGTTCTGCGGCAGTATGCTTCAAGGATATCTATAAGAGGTTTGAAAACGAAAAGATAAAGAATGAAGGCAATAAGTCCGGTAATGATACGAAGGACGCTTATGCAAGGCTCCTTGAAAGGCTTTCATGCTTCGGACCGGAAAGAGAGTTTTCTATCGAGAATATGCTTTATGGTTCCGCTGACGGATGCGGCATAGACGACCTCATCGGCGACGATGATGTGACAGTCCTTGAGTCAAAAGGCCTTGAGGCGACATTCAAGAACTTTATCTTCGGTGCCATAACCTCGGGCTTCTATAAATATGCCAAAGCCCACGACGGAGGCTTCAACAGGGCTCCTGATCAGTACGAGACAGTCCTTGTTATTGAAGAGGCGAACGAAGTACTTATCGGTAACGACAAAGCCAAGGGCGGCGGTGACGTATCGCTTCCCGGAGAGTCCGAGTTTGAGCAGATGATAGACCAGTCAGCAGGTTACGGTCTCTTCGTTATAGCGATCACGCAGAAGATAGCGGATATGCCATCGTCCATAATCGCAAACAGCGGTCTTGTATTTGCCGGAAGGCTTAAGCGTAACGACGATATAGTTGCGGTCATGAAGTCCGTAGGACGTGAGGAAAGGATAGACGACAGGGATGTCCTCAAATTCTTCCCGAACGCACCGACAGGATGGTTCCTGTGCCAGACTTCAAGGACAAGGGATTACTTAAAGCAGCTTCCCGTGATGGTAGACATACAGCCGTTACAGGTGCTTCCGCCTAACAATTCGGACCTTGACGATATCCTGACGATATCGGATACGATCCGGGCGAAGAAAAAAGCAGCAGAGTCCCAGAAGACAGCAGTAATGTAAAAAAGAAGCCCCTTTTCAGGCAATGTCATTAAGTTAAGACCAAAAATGACAAACCCCCTTCATCGAAGTGATGTTGGGGGTTATTTTTTTCTGATTATTTCTTTGTCGATTTCGCCGTTTTTTGCAGGAGCAACCTTATTCATATATTCTTCAAGGGCAAGTTCAACGATAACAGTCTTCGGAATATGACTCCACTCTGAATAATCATCACGTCTTGTTCCTAAATCCTTACGGATTCTGAATGACCTTGCTTCTGCATCTTTTATCTTTGGTCTTACAATATCATTCACCTACAACTTTCTTCGTGGTTTCAATCACTTTATCCTTATATTTCACCACATCAGCAATAACAACCTTTTCCATAGCACGGATATAGCGTTCCATATAATCGAAATCAGGTGTATCGTCTGATTTGATAGGAAGATATATCTTCATAGACATTATATTTGCCATACTTGTTGCATATCCGAAATCAGCAAAATGTTTTTGTAAAACAGTCAAAATATATCTCATTGCATATTCGTCAATATCAAACAATGGAAACAAACCTTGAAATGCTCCATTATCGCCTGTGCGATAAAAACTTTCGGTAATCATACCGATTTCACCTACACTCGATGTATAGGCTAATATAGGTTTGTTAGGTTCAACTATTTGCAAATATTTCTCATCCATCAATACTTTATGTTCATATTGATATTTAATGTTTTGTCCGAAAATATGATAACCACTCAGATTTTCCGTCAAATCTTCATCTTTTTTAGGAACACCTTTGATTGTTTTCTTAATAAACAGTTCTGTTAATTCAAAAGGTGCTATTCTCACTCCATCTTCGCTATTATCTTCCAGAGTTCCGTTTTCGTCAGATGTTCTTTTTGCAGAGAGAGAGAGGATTTTCTTATCATCTTCGGTCAGTTCATAATCATTCAGACCTGTAGCCTGTAAATACGCATCCAACTCTGTAATGCGGTCACGCTCCAACTCTGTGATGCGGTCACGCTCCAGCTCTGTGATGCGGTCACGCATATACTGCCAGTCTATGTCATTGACTGTATATTCGTGGTCAGGATTGGGGTTTTCGATGACGGGAAGGTCGATTTTAGTATTATTTACTCTTGGCACAAATTCTCTAACAAGATAACTCTGATAATACGCACTATGCTTATTCAATACGCTGATAAAAAATAATGCAAGAGTTTCATCAAAATCGACAAATTTAGGAATAAGAGTCTTTGTGAACTGACCCGCATAAAAATCGTGAGCCATATAGTGAAATTTCATACTAATCATTCCAACAGCGAGACTATTACCTATTATCTTGTGGTCTTCATCTAAATATTCAACATATCCAAGAATTCCATTATTATTTTCTGTTCTTGTAAAATACGGATATTGAGCATCTTTGGAAAATGTAAAATTCTCCTTATCTAACTGAGGATTGTTGATTACATCGAACAAATCGCTTATGTGAAATGTTTTATTCATCAGCACTTACCTGTCCTTTCAGTATAATAGATACCTTCCAAGCAAGATAATCAGCAACAGTCTTCTTGAAATCTTCCTCTGTCGGTGTAGTGTCAATCTTCTTATGCTGATTAAAAGTCCAGTCATTACCATTCAGAGTGATTGTGTCCTTGATGACCTTACCATTTGTTTCTGTATAATAATTTGTTTTTGGCTTCTTACCGAGACAAATAGCACACACCTCATCATATCTCTGTAAAGCGTGGTCTGTGTTACGAAGATTTACTTCCTGCGTAGACTTCTTGCGATTCTGTCTTGAGTATCCATCTTCCGAGAAATCAATGAATGTTACCACATCATCTTCTTCATGAGGACGGTTTACCTTGAACAGATAAATGGCAGTCTGAACAGATGCCTTACCATTGAATAAATCCGCAGGCATATGAATAGATGCAACAAGGGTGTTCTTTTTCAAGATGTTCTTTGAATATACATCACCCTGACCACTTCCTGCGTTTTCCTGAATAAGAACAGCACCATAACCTTTTTCCATTCTTGATAATGCCTCATCAACGAAGATAAGACCTTTACCCTGTGCCGAATAAGGGGGATTCAAAAGAAATACATTCGCAGGGAAATCCTGCTTATCAATCTCTTTATGAGAGTCTCCGCAGATAACCTGTGAAGAACCATCACCCATCAGTATCATATTAAGGACTGCCAAGATATAAATGTTACCGAGAATTTCGATACCGAGAAGCTGCTTTGATTTAATATCATCAATCTTTTCAGCAAAAGCATCTTTATCTTTGATTCTTGATTTTGCATCTGCAATCATCAAATCCATACCTGACACAAGGAATCCTGATGAACCCATACAAGTATCCCAAAGGAATGAATCCATATCTGTTCTACAGATACGAGCCATCAGATTTGTGACGAAACGAGGAGTGAGAACTACATCGTTAAGTCGGTCATTATCAATAGCTACCCAGTCATTCAGAGAGTTGAGGATTCTGCCTGTAAAGTCAAGATGGATATTACTTTCAAGAAGTGGCAGAATCTCATTTTTAATTTGCTTGTAAACGGATTTGATGATACTTTCACCTTTGTTCGGCTTCCAAAGATTACGCTTATCAAAAACAGGCTTCAGATAATCTACAACCATCTTGATTTTATCGTTGGAGCATTTCTTTTTACGAAGGAATGATTTGGTACGGGCAATAATCTTTGTACCATCATTATCGTCTGCATCATCATTACTGGCAAAATCATCCACTTCCAAAGGTTTAACACCTTCAGTAGTAAGGCCTGCCATAATCAGACCACAGAAAAAGTATAGTTTATCATTTGTAGAAAGCAGATTTTTGATTTCATTATCATCGTAAATACGCTGATGAATGTCCTTGATACTCTTTTCCAAAAGTTCCTCTTTGTTACGCTTTAACTTTTCAAGTTCAGCATCAGTAAGATTGAGAGTATCAAGCATAGCAAAGAAATCATCAATGTTCCTGTTTGCCATCATCACAAAATCAAAATCCTTAATTTCTTTCGGAATACCATTGTTCTTTTGTGACACATAATATGCCTTGATTTCAGGGTCAGATATAACTCCGTCTTCCCCAACAGTTGTTCCGTTGATGCCAACAATAACAACCTCTTTATATGTACCCTCTACAAGAATGGCATTACCATAATGCAAAGCACCATTCACAGCGAAATTCATAACAGCACTATACGGATTCTTACCACCTGATACAAGTTCAATATCACCATCTTTGGTGAGTTTCTCTAATTTACCCTTAGAACCCTTTGCCTCGGTCATAACAGGAATATTTCTACGAGCCTTATTCTCCAAGAGCAATTTGATGTCAGGATAATTGTTACCGCTATTACCTGATTTTGAATCAGCATTTTTAAGTGCATCATCAATAGTACGATTTACGGATTCAGTTTTCCCGTAATGTCTGATTTTCAGTTTGTCCAGTTGAGCCTTATAATATTCCTCAACCTTTTCTTCAACACTTGCCATATAATCAAAGTCCTTTCGTACAAAAACCGATTGTATTTACCTTTTTCTTCTTTGTGTTTTTAACAGTAAGAAGTGGAAGAGGGGTTTATTAAACATGAATTCAGTAAGATCAGTTCCCATCGGATTCTTCTGCATCAATGTCAAGGTCGGTCCCGATCTCTTTCCCGACCACTCCGCCTTCAAACGATACTACATCACCGCCGCACGCGATACGCTTGAAGTCGTTAAAGAGATTACTGGTGAGTTTCCTGTCAACCTCGGTCACATTTTCGTTGGAACTTCTTTCCACAAGGTAGTTCATGACATCGTTAAGCGCCTTTTTGATGTTGTCGGGAGGAGTGATGTTGAGCTCCTGAAGCCTTAAGATGTATTTTGAGATGGTATTGCAGGTAAGATGCCTTTCCATCGTACCCATAAGAAGTTCATGCTCGAAATCGGTTCCTTCTTCATTGTTTGCGACTGCTACGGAAAGGAACATCGGCATTTTTCTCCCGAGGCACGCAAGTTCAAGTTCCTTTACTATAGGTGCTACAGTCTTTTCATAATATGCTCTTTCGTCATA
>Ga0247608_10004574_pt1 | contig 15392 bp, 9 predicted proteins | sample 176DNAGHGlowgp2_FD_193490 | JGI IMG/M metagenome (GOLD analysis project Ga0247608, IMG submission 193490) | Sheep rumen microbial communities from Palmerston North, Manawatu-Wanganui, New Zealand - 1766 DNA GHGlow gp2 | ecosystem: Host-associated > Mammals > Digestive system > Stomach > Rumen ...
AGTGATTTTGCACCGGAAAACGGTGTATTTTATGTCTGAAAAATCGTTTGGCGGTTTTAGACATATCTCCTGACGGCAGATTTATGTCTGAACTTAGGCTTTTGAAAAACAGACATATGACAGTCATCAGATATACCGGAACAAAAAAGAGCTCCCCTCTGTGAAGCCCCAACATTATTATTCTAGCATACTTTGCGAAAGCTTTCCGATGCGTATGTTACCTTGAACGACCCTCCAAAAATGGTGCATCGTTCAATGAATCAAACGCAAAACGGGAGTTCCCATCGGGGCTCCCTTTTTATGTCTGAAACCGTCCTTGATAAAAATAGACATAGCGTCCCATCATCGTTTTATGTCTAAATTCATATGTTCCAAATCCAGACATACGATAATGGTCAGATTTTATGTCTGGATCGACATTTTGGAAAAACAGACATAAAAAACGGCTCCTGATTTATGTCTGTTTTAGGTTTTATCGGTTACAGACATATTTTTCAGGAGAAAACATATGTCTAAATCTTCGAATCAAAGATACAGACATAAAAGTGTCCGCTTCCGATATGTCTAAAATGGAGTTTGACGGTATCAGACATAAATTACTCCCTGAAATCATACCAAAGCAAAAGACGGAACCGCTCCTTCCGATTCCGTCTTCTTTTGATGTTTCTATTTGAAAAGCACTCGCCTTGCAGCGTTTAAGTGTATTTTCGAGTCCCGCTCGATTTTGATCAATCCTGGTTCTCGTACGCGACCAGGTACTCCTCACCATACATCTTACGGAGCTTCGGCTTCTCGATCTTACCTGTCGCATTGCGGAGGACCGGAGCAAAGATGATCTTTCTCGGTCTCTTATATCTCGGCATCTGCAGGCAGAAGTCGTTGACCTCTTCTTCTGTCATCGTCATGCCTTCCTTGACTTCGATGATCGCGCCGGCGATCTCGCCCTGACGCTTGTCCGGCAGACCGATAACAGCGACATCCTTGATCTTATCGTTCTTCATGATGAAGTCCTCGATCTCGACAGGATAGAGGTTCTCGCCACCGGAGATGATGACGTCCTTCTTTCTGTCAACGAGGTAGATGAATCCATCCTCATCCTGACGGCCCATGTCACCGGTCAGGAGCCAGCCGTCCTTCAGGACTTCCGCTGTTGCTTCCGGATTATTGTAGTAGCACTCCATGACGCCGTTGCCCTTGACACAGAGCTCGCCGACTTCACCCTGCTTAACGATATTGCCGTTCTCGTCGATGATCTTGCACTCCCAGCCATAGCCCGGGATACCGATGGCGCCGACCTTCTCAACATTTTCTACGCCGAGGTGCACGCAGCCGGGTCCGATCGACTCGGAAAGGCCGTAGTTCGTATCGTACTGATGATTCGGGAAATAAGCGAGCCATCTCTTGATCAGGGACTTCGGAACAGGCTGAGCACCGATGTGCATCAGTCTCCACTGATCGAGCTGGTAATCAGAAAGCTTCACATCGCCTCTATCGAGCGCATCGAGGATGTCCTGTGCCCACGGCACCAGGAGCCATACGATCGTGCAGTGCTCGGAAGAAACGGCATCGAGGATATACTTCGGTTTTGTACCACGGAGAAGTACCGCGCGGGAGCCTGCCACCAGAGATCCCATCCAGTGCATCTTCGCACCGGTGTGATAGAGAGGCGGGATGCAAAGGAAGCAGTCATCACGTCCGGTGGAGTGATGCTTCTGCTCGACAGTTGCGGCATGCATCAGGCTTCTGTGACGATGCAGGATCGCCTTCGGGAAACCGGTCGTACCGGAACTGAAGTAAATCGCACCGAAATCATCATCGGTAATCGGGATATTCGGGCGTGTGCTGGAGTAATCACCTGTGATCTGGCGGTAATCTTCTGCAAAAGACGGGCACTGCTCACCTACGAAGATGAGGGCACGGTTCTTGTGAAGTGCCGGCTCGATATTCTCGATACGGGATACGAACTCCGGTCCGAACAACAGGATATCCAGCTCGGCCAGATTGGAGCAGTAGAGGATCTCATCGGATGTATAACGGAAGTTCAGCGGTACTGCGAGCGCGCCGGTCTTCAAAATGCCGAAGTAGATCGGGAGCCACTCGAGGCAGTTCATCATGAGGATACCGATCTTATTTCCCTTCTTGATACCACGGGAAAGCAGCATATTTGCAAGACGGTTTGCCTTCTCGTCGAAGACCTTCCATGTAATCTGACGGCGGTAAGCCTGTGTCTTGGTGGGCTGGATCAGTTCATATTCTTTCCAGGTGATGCGGCCAACTTCCTGCTGTTCCGGATTCAGTTCCACCAGCGCGACCTCGTCACCATACATATCTGCATTTCTTTCAAGATAATCGGTTATCGGCATATTCAAATTCCTCCTACATTTTCTACCGTACTACACGTACAAAATACGCCTATATGAGTATAACAGTATTCTGTCCAAAAAGCACCCTGTCATTTTCAAGCACTTTCCTCTCAAAAAGAACTTGTCCCCGTCTTTATTTTCCTTCTGCGGCTTCCGTCTTTTTCTTCTGTATCCTTCTCTCCTGCAGCGCATATCCTACGATCAGGATGATGATCGTGATGAATATGCAACTGTAAAAAGAGATGCCTCGGGAAAACAGCGCAAGGTTCGCAGTACTTGCGATATCGTCGATCTGACAGAGGCCTGCCAGAAGAAGATAATCCGCGACGCCCATGCCGCCCGGCACCGGAAGACTATATACACCTACCAGCACGAGGCAGGATACTGCCGTGACATCCGCCAGATTCCCGTAGGATCCGCCGAAGGCAAGATATACCAGGACTGTCGTACTGACCAGAGAAAATCTCTGCAGCAGATTCAGCCCGAAGGCTGCAAACATTGCGGGCTTATTCTTAAAGATCAGGTCCGCACAGCTCTTGTACTGTGCGATCGCCGCGTCGATTTTTCTGACTCTTCCCTCCACGTCGCGGATCAGGTGCATCTTCTTGGCAAGTTTTACGAGTTTGACTGCCACGCTTCGGATCCATCGCTCTTTCTTCAGGATCAGTACAAACACCGCGCAGAGTACAAGAAGGATGATGAAGCCGATCATGACGAGCGTCTGGGCGAGCGTATCCATCCCCCAATACATCGCAGGGCTTATGGCAAATCCCATAACTCCGACGATCGCGAGCGCTCCGGTATAAAAGAGCATATTCAGCACAAGGATGACTGCGGACTTCGCCACCGGGATCCCGTCTCTATTCATGAAAAAAGCACTTGCCGGCTGACCGGCAGATGCAGACGGGGTGATCGCCGAGAAGTAGATATCCGCCGCCGAATAAACGATTCCGTGGCTTTTGATCGGCTTCTCCCCTTCTGTCTTCGTCAGCGTCCGGACAAGAATATCGAGTGCGAATCCTTCGAAAAGGATATTACAGATCATCCCTGCCACCGCCAGAATGAGCCACTTTACATCGGAGTGGATCAGGGTCTCCCGGAGAAGTGACGGAGAGAAACTATCCGATCTGGACACGACCGCCCAGATACTGAATACCATCAGTACCAGAAACAGAATCATCCATGGTAATTTCTTCTTAAGCATATTCCGCCGGCATCTCCTTTCGTTCCATCTTTTACTTACGCATCTTTCGAATGAAATTGGAAAGCCCGCGCCATCAGCACGGGCTTTCTACATTATAATCTATTTTCCGTCAGTTCGTGTAGTTATCAAAGTAACCCTGTACCAGTACGACCGGCGTACCCTTATCGCCGGATCCGGAAGTCAGGTCACAAAGCGATCCGATCAGGTCGGTCAGCTGACGCGGTGTCGTTCCTTCGCTGGCCATCTTGCCGACGAGGTCTTTGTCCTTCGCCTTGATACTCTCGGAGATCGCCTTCTTAAGTTCCTCACCGGACAGATCCTTAAAGTCGTTATCTGCGAGATACTTGAGCTTCAGCTCGTTCGGCGTGCCGATAAGTCCATCTGTAAATGCAGGAGATACGACCGGATCTGCAAGTTCCCAGATCTTGCCCTGCGGATCCTTAAAGGCACCATCGCCATATACCATGACTTCGACGCACTTTCCGGTCGCATTGAGGATATTCTTTTGGACTGCCAGTACCAAATCCTTGCAGTCTCTCGGGAAGAGCTTGACCTGATCCTCGGTTGCTTTATTGGAGCCGAGCAGGCCGTACTTCTCATTGTATCCGCTTCCGTTTACAGGAGCGTTCATGATCTCATCCAAGCCGAATACCTTCTCCGCACCGCCGGCAAGGAGGATCCTCTTTGTTCTCGCACGGGTGTGGATATCACAGTTGATCACGTTCTTTGTATAGTCGAGGATCGCCTTCGGCTGGTTGGCGAAAATGATTTCTACTTCGCATCCCGTCTCCTTAATGAGATCCCCGTAATATGCCACGTAATCCACACCGGTAAACTCATGCTTATTCTCTCCAAAAAGCTCTCTGTACTTCTCCAGAGAGAGGACGTCGCTATATGGATTCACACCAGCTTCATCGATCTTATCGAGATTTACCAGGCAGTTGCCGACTTCATCGGAAGGATAGGAGAGCATCAGGACGATCTTCTTACATCCCATTGCGATACCGCGAAGGCAGATCGCGAAACGGTTTCTGCTTAAGATCGGGAAGATAACACCGACGGTCTCTCCGCCAAGTTTTGCTTTTACATCAGCAGCGATATCCTGTACCGTGCAGTAGTTTCCCTGGGATCTTGCTACGATGGACTCTGTCATCGCGATGACGTCACGGTCGCGGAGTTCGAATCCTTCGGATTTTGCCGCCTCCAGTACGGACTCTGTGACGATTTTACTAAGGTCATCGCCCTGACGGATAATGGGGCAACGGATACCCCGGGAAACTGTACCAACTCTGCGCTCTGCCATATGAACGTCCTCCTGAAATAAAGTTATTCCACGGCGCGCAGCAGCGCTTGATCGCCGACTCCATCGCCGTTTCTTTCACAACGCTTCTATTATAATACGGCTCCTTGATTTATGAAAGCAGTTTATACCCGACGGATACCTTTGAGGAACGAGTCACCGTCCTCCGGATCGTCTTCGTCTCTTCTTCTCCTGCTTACTACGGCAAAAGCACTTGCCCCGATCAACAGGAGCAGTCCCGCACCCAGGATCGCCTTAACCGTGAAGTCGATACCGGTCGGGATAACGGCCTTCTTCGTATTTGTAAAGGTTACTGTCTGGTTCGCTGTAAGTACTCCGGTTGCCACTTTTCCCGAATGGGCCGGTCCATTATCAATTCTCCAATTAGCCTCGTATTCGTTCGAGCCTTCTGTAATGGTATACGTCGTATCCGGCGGAAGCGCAAACCGGATCGATTCACCATGAGCCAGCTGGAATGTAGCGGATCCGTTGTTGTTGAGCGTCAGTGTCGCATCTGTTCCATCCGGATAGCGGACATTGACCAGGCCATTCTGATAAGCAATACCATTGGCATCACTGAATGTCGCAGTGAAGTTAAACTTCTGATCTCGGCTTCCCATGTTACCGGTGACTGTCTTTGTCACTGTAAGCAATTTGGTTGCAGAAGGATCCTTGATCTTCATCTCAAAGACCATGGTTCCCGGAACAGAATCATCCGAAGTTACCGTTACGTCTGCATAGTTGTTCAGGAGCGTAATTCCACCGGTATCACCGACTACGAAACGGACATTGTGCGACAGCGGAGAATATCCGAGAGGCGCCTGAAGTTCACGCAGCTCGTATGTTCCTGCCGGAAGTGTATTATCCAGTTCTTCCAGAACACCATCGGCATTGGATACCATATCCGCGTAACCCGGTACCGGATCATAGTCAAACATGGTAACCGAACCGACCTTGATCTGCTTATGCAGCGCGAAGTGTGCACCCTGAAGCGGAGAGTCGTCATCTGCGTCAACTTTCAGCACACGAAGCGTGTAATTCTTATTCTTGATGGCAAGGACCGTATCATTTCCGACAGTCACGGTTCCCGTTCCGATACCGAAACCATCGCCGGATGTATCCACTACTTCGAACTGGCCGTTTCTGAAAATAACAGTGATCTCATCTGTCGGACAATAGTAACCTGTCGGCGTTTTGATCTCCGTGAGGTGATATACCATTCCTTCAACAAAGAACGCTTTGGTGATTTTACCGGATGCATCAGAAACAAATTTCTTTCTGAATGTTCCATCTTCAGAAACAAGAGTAAACTCCGCATTTTGGAGCATGTTCACACCCTGCCAGTCTGTCTTTGTAAGACCAAGACCCGGACGGTCATTGGTGACATTATCTACACGCACGTTCGAGCCGTCCGGCAGTGTTCCCTGTTCGTAAGACACCGTGTACTTGTATTCAGCGTCCTGCGTGGCGCCTGTCATCTTGCCGCGGATCCGGATCTCTCCGCCTTCACTGACCGGAACTACAGACGCGTAATCCGTGGTTACCACGCCTTTGGCATCCACTGTGTAAGATCCTTCGAGTTTAACTTCGCGGATCACATAATCGTCCAGATCCAGGCCGGTATCCAGATGCTCATAGTACCAGTACGAAGTATTACTCTTCGTCGTGATGCAGTGAACGGCATCATGCTGTGCGGGAACCGCGTTCGGATCCGAATCCGCAAGAACATAGTCCGGAGCAGATTCTGTTCCGATATTCTTATACACCGCGAAGAAGACATCGCCGTGGCTGTCCATGAAGTCCTTATCGGTCCATTCTTTATATACACGCAGGCCATAACCTTTAAGGTTATTTACTATAACTTTCGGATCCCTGTTATCACCCATGGTCTCATTGACCGGATCATTGCTGACCGTATACGTATCCACAGACTGTTTCGGATAGAAGTAGTAATCTCTTCTCGAATAACCATCCGGAACCTCATCGTCACGTTCTTCTACCATATAGTGCGATCCAACCATGAGGCCTTTGACCTCGACCGTATAACCTGCCGGGATCTTCGAGATCGATCCGTTCATGGATGTCTGGAAGGAAACCTTCTCCTTCTGCTCCGCTGTAAGCAATGAGTGATCCTTTACTCCGATAGATCGGAATCCACCGTTCTCTCCGGCAACCCACTCACAATAGTTTCCCTGTTCATCCAGCACATGGTATTTATACATGTATGCCGCATAACTGCCCTTATTGCTTTCTGTGATATCAGGACCGAATTCTCCTGACAAATAGAGTCTAAAGTTGAAACTCTCATTACATTCCGACGAATGAATTTCCGTAACTCCATCCTCTTTATACAGTTTCTTCTGGATATACAGAGTCCGCAGAGCTCCTTCTTTCACCTCGTTGTCATACTGAACCGTTGTGCGGTTCTTCGCCGTATCCCAGTTAACACCATAATCTCTAAGTCCATTTTGCGCATAAACGACTTCCGGATCAATCACATTACCATTCACGCGTACTTTACTGAAGATATTGGGGCTGACACCGCACTCTACAATACGGTAGTCTTCCATATTATTCGGGAATGTGATTTCACACTCTTCTCCCTGCTTTAAATAGAACACGTTAGAATAGGGTACTCCGCCGATCGTAGTGGATGCATCGAAAGGAACCGGATCATCCGAATCTCTATAAACAACATTCGGTGTGCCTGTGGCAGGATTCGTAAGAGGATACTCAGTTTGCGTAGGATCGTTCTTCAATCTGTAGAAAATCTGATAGGGGAAATCAGCCATGACGGACTCTCCCTGTTCAATACCACTGACTTCTTTTCCGAGAATAACATTTCCCGGCTTTACCGCAGATTGATTAAACTTCATATGAAGGTTTGAGGCGCCTGCACCACGTTCCATGTAAAAGAGCTTAATATCGTGAGAAGAATAATTCGTGAAAACATAGTTTCCTTCATCATCCTGCACGAAAATGCCGTCCACATAACTCTGTGCACGAGAACGTGCCAGATCCGCATCCTGACAATCAGCATATTCGCGAGTATAGAAATTGTTGAAGAAAGTTTCATACAGCGTTGTTCTCTGTCCATTAACGACAACCGTACCGTCGGCAAAGTTAATCGATCCTGCCATCGCACTATGGATACCTCCGAGATCGATCACCAATTCGCCATCAACATAGAACCAGAAGTCGTCATCACCGGTGAATTCGAAAATGATATCATGTCCCCAGTCATCAAGGCCATCCGGCGTCTGGATAAAAGATGCGCTCATTTCCATGCCGAAATAGTAATCCGGATTTCCATTCAGAAGATAAAGCTGTTCATATTTACGGGGATTGCCGTCATCCAGCAGACCAATATTCTCATTGCCCGCGCCATACCTCGCATTCATATTATAGAGGTTTTGAGGATTCTTTTTTGCAAAGTTATCCGCTGTTATGGAGTTATACGGGAAAAACTGTCCGTGCTGGAGCGTTGATTTTTGTTCACTATCATGCGTGCCCAACTCCTGATATACCGTAAAGTTGTTTGGATCGCGATGTCCTGTCTTATCATAGAATGAGGCAAAGTTCTGTGTACTGTCATATTCCATATAACCTGTAGCATCATGCGTAGATTCGATGAAAAGATGGTTGACGTCCGTTGTAGCATTATAGAGCTGAGCGAGAGACTGACCGGCATTAGTCCCGGTCATAACAGTCGGATATCCATCCGTCCCGAGTTTACTGGAAAGAAGACCTTGGTTAGGATCAGGTGAATCTTTGGGATTATCTTTTCCCTCTAGGAATTGAGACATTTCCTTCTTGGTACTAAAGTCCTGCATTTTCATCGTAATGCCATACTGCGCATTATCAAGTGTGGCCACTTCGTGAAGTTCGTCATCACTGAGTGTCGCATCTTGGACAATAGCAAAATAGAAGTCTTCTGCCTCGCTAAAAGATCCGGATCCAATCGTTGATGGCAATCCTGTAACGGAATCCGTATCTGTCACCAGACTTGCGTACGAGTAGTTTGGATCATCCCAAGCAATGATCGAAGAATAATATCGGTTATTATTTCTACCACTCAACTGGATACCGATCTTCTCATCCGAGAGATATTGTCCTCCAGAAATCTGAGGCGCGATATATTTCTGCGAGTACTCGTTGTAGAGTTCATAATAGCCATTTTCATTTTCTTTCAAACCGGGAGTGGTATTCTCCCAATAATATATCGTGAAGTCCCAAAGCAGGGAATTGATCATCGTCTCCGTCCACTGCAGATAGTCGCCGCTCTCATAGCACAGGATCAATGATCCATCATGATCGATGGCATAATACTCATACTTTGATTCAGAATCGTTCCATCGACGAGTGTAAACGATTACCTGTTCACCGTTCTCCAGAGCCGGATCGGATACGCTGATCTTTTTTGCGGAATACGTCTTTAAATAGTCTTTTTCCAAGACTCTTTCTTCTGCCAGATAAAGGAATCTGTTATTGCCGTGATTTACATCAAAACCTTCACTGGTTTTACCACTGAAAGTCAGTCTGTTGGCTCCCAGTTGCAGCGATAACTGACCGACTGAATCGCCTGTGCCCGGTACAACCTGAAGAGCAACAGGGGTATCCGATACAGATAAGCCTGTCGAATCTATAGACAGATATTTCGTCGCCCCGTTCACTGTCGTCTTTACATAATAACGGTCTTCAACCCCCGTCCACTCAAACGTCCACATCGTCGCGTCGATATCCGCCGAGACAAAGAGTTTATCCTCATTATTCTCTCTTTTCGAAACAACAGTAGTCGCAAGAGCATCCAATTTCCCCGCAGCAGATGAAGTTGCCTGAAGTGTTCGTCCGCCTGCACTGCCGTTCCAGTTCAAAAGAGCATACGTCTTTCCATCCAAACCATACGGCTCAACATTCTGCGGATCATAATACCAGAAACTCAGCGGGACCCAGCGATCTTTTCCATTATATGCGGCAAACATTCGTCCGCCTAATCCGCCCTGAACTGTACAGTAGTAGTTTCCGGATTTGATTTCATATGTATAGGCATAGTTGACTCCGGCAACTTCCGAATTAGTGCTGTAATCTACGGTATTCGCTGTAAACGTAAATTCAGATCCTGTGCCCGTAGTGTCAAAACTCAAGCTGTTACCTGACTGCAGCAAGTATTTCTTGGCTCCGGTATTGGGATCCAGACAATATATTCTAAACTTGTTGGTCGTGCCATTTCTTTCAACATAGTATGGAACAGCGTCTGTTCCCGGAACAAACGGATCCACTCTATCTCCGCCGATATTTGTCTTCTTGATACCTTGTCGGGAATCCTTATTCGTCTGCTCTCCTGTAAAGCAAAATCCATATGGATGGCCGAATATCAGACCACCGGTCCCCGCTTTACCCTTCTGCTCTAATTCATCAAGAGATTTGACGCGTTTCCAATCGCCTGCATCGGCGGCAGCAGGTCCGGGAACGATCGCATACGCGGAGAATCCATCCGCTTCAAAGTTGACCTCTGTTCCTTCCAGAGAATGGTTCGAGAAGTTATCCACTACAGTTCCTTCCTGATCATCCGGGAGGTGAACTACGCTGATATCATTCTCGACAACTTCTTTCAGGACGATCTTAACGGAGACAGTCGTTCCTTCCGCCGGTTCGCACTCGACGTCGTTGCACATCAGGCTGATATCGAAGAAACGTGCATTTTCGCAGTTGTCGGCATCCATCACCTCGGACAGTTTCTCACGGTATCCCGCTATCATTTCAGGAGCGAGGATCTCGTTAACGACCAGTCTCGCATTCGACGGAATACCAGTTTCCGGTCCGTAGGAAACAAAGACCGAATATGTATCATCCTCGAAGAAGAGTTCTGTCTTATTGGATTCCGGTTCTTCTGTCGGATCAGCCGAAGTTGTTTCATCCGAAGTATCCGGAACAGTTACCTGATCCGAATCATCCGGGATAGTTGCTTCATCCGAATCGCTCGGTGTTTCATCTGTATCTGAAGGTTCATCGGTATCCGATGTCTCATCACTTTCAGTTACATCCGTATCGGAGTTTTCAGAAGAATCAGAGGTATCCGACGGATCTTCCTCGTCGGAAGTCGTCTCTTCAGATGTCTCCTCATCCGATGTCTCGGAAGGAGTTTCTTCCGAGAGTTCCGTTACGATGCCGGATGTGGTTTCAGATGTTTCATCATCCATTTCTTTGGCAAGGACGAGACCGGTCGAGGTCATAAGGTTTGCAACAACGAGCAGAAGACCGACGGCACGGCGGAATTCCTTCGAGCGGAATCCCGAAGTCATAGATACCCACAGGGCAGATAACATAGCAGCAAAGGAGCGGTTATTCTTCATAGTCCGGCTCCTTTCTCTTTATGGACGCAAGGAGGAGTAGTGTTGCGCCCGTAGCAAGAAGTATCCATGCTCTGCCCTGAACGGTTTTTCCCATATCACCGGTCTTTACGATCGGATCTTTTCTTCTGATTGCATCGTTAATAAAAGCCACTTCTGTCGGTTTAACCATCCCATCTTTTGCCAGGATGACCTGATATTCCAGACCACCCTCGTTATTGTTGGTAACAAACAGTGTCACCATGTACACCGTATCGTCGTAGATGATGTTTTTATTGTCGCCCGCCTTCTCAAAGACCTTGTAGCGGTATGTGCCGGGCTCATCGATAACGACACCGAATTTTGCGTTTCCGGATCCGTCCACCTTCACGACGTCCTCCTGGGGCGCCGGAGAAGATGCATCGAGTCTTTCGATCACAAATTCATAGCTGCTGTCTATACCTGCCGCCTTTACGCATCTGAACGGAATCTCAGCAACGATCGGCGTGTATTCAAAAGCAGCTCTTACCGGAGAATTCGCGCACGAAAGGATGACACACAGCGTCATGATGACTGCCAGTGCTTTTGCTAAAGAAATATATTTCTTCATCGAACCTTTCAAAGCTCTAATCTCCATTAATTTTCTAATATGTATGCAAATACGACGATCCTCGTCGTTGAGGTATCACCTGCGCAGGTACTGAGGCACAAAACCCGATGGTTTATGTCCATTCCCTTTTCGCGGAGGAATGCATACAGTTCCTCGTAATTTTCGGGATTAAAGATGAAGTCGTCTTTCGCATCTGCCGACATGGCATAGAATGCTTCCAGCTCATACATCACCTTGCCGTCCCTTCCCACCAGCAGCTGTCCGTGCCTGTGGGAATTAAGATAGTCTTCGTCGAGATAATCATCGAGCGCCCCGAACATCACGCCGTATTCCATGTGGTGTCCATAGATCAGCGAGTATTCATCGGTAAAAGCACTGTTATTTCTGCTATCGAGGAATATGCTTCCGGATAGTGAGAACTTGCCGTACGGATCCTTATTGAGATATGCGGTATTATCTTCTCCCTGCATGATCGGATAATCGATGTTCGTGTCGTCCATCGTGATCCAGCCCACCATATCCGAGGTGATCGGAGATTCGGAAACAGCTCCGTTTTCTTCTTCCACCCCCGGCTTGAATTTCAGATAGGATTTGTCATTTGCATGATCGAAGACGTACCAGGTATCGTAGAGTGCATAGATACAGATCAGAAGCGCGATGATAAAGATCAGCAGCATCGTCTTCTCATATGCCCGGTTCATGGTTTTCCAGAACGTTCTCATAAGATCTCCTGACGTACAGATTTCTCGACAGAAAGGGTTCTACTTCGGCTTCTAAGTCAAAGCCGGGCAGGAATTACTCTTCCGCTGTCTCTGCTTCGTCTTCCTGTGCCTTGCTCTTGGCAGATCTTACTGCGAAGAATACGACACCCGCGATAGCGATAAGTGCGACGATGATCACCGGAGTAGCTACCAGAAGAACACCTGTCGGGATCAGACCCTTCTTCTCATTGGTGAAACCGGTATGCTTATCAGTGTCCATTGTTCCTGTCAGATCGTCGCCCAGAGCATCTGCGCCCGCGACGCTTGAATTCCAATCCAAAGAAGAATTCGCTGCAGTGATTCTCTCATTACTTGTATAGTCTTCTGCGTCCTCAGAAACCTCATAATGACAGCCTTCCGGAAGACCTACGATCGTTACGTAGTTGCCATCCTGCAGATAGAAGTCATAACCGGTATTAAGTTGTGCACCCGTGAGTTCCGTGATGTCGTTTGCATTCTTCATGTCCGCAGCATCATATGTAGTCGCAGAATTCGCAGTCGGCTCTTTTACCGCATGGGTCATATCTACCGGGAACTTATCATATATATTAAGATTTTCGCTTTTAACAGTTACCTTAAAATACTTGTCACGGGAACCCTGGTTTCCGATAACTTCCTTACCGAAAGTAAGATCATGTGTCTTATACAGGTTCATGATGTAATTGGTCTTTGTTGCAGCGCCTGTATTTCCTGTACCTGTTCTGGTGGTCTCTACATAGATGCCGTCACCCGTGATAGTCACCTCAGTAGAAGAGTCGATCGCAGTTCCGTTCGTCGGATCTGTACCGATACTCGGTGCACCAGTAACCTTTCCCAGATACATAACATAACCGGTAACTGCAAGTGTCGGTGTAGCAGCCCCAGTGTCCTCGACATATACATCCAGTGTTCTGACACGGTTTCCAGTAGTTGCAGCCGGCGTGTTATCCACGTCATATACAACTTTAGTATTTCCGTTCTGCTCGGTGATGTAGTAACGATAAATACCGGGTTCATCATAAGAAGCCTTAGTCAAGTCGACCTGAACCGGTAAGGTGACCGTCTTATAGTCGGCCGCGACACTATGTGCATTTTTAGCATCCACAGTTGAACCAGGTGCGAAGGTAACCGTTGCATCTGCGATCGTCCCGGTTCCTGCAAGTATCGGCAGCTGGCCTGCAGCAGGAGATGCAACCGCAACACCGGCAGTTGTCTTAAACGCAAACTCCAGATTCGGAATTTTCGCATCCTTATCTACGATCAAGGTCTTGTAAAATGTGACCTTATTTCCGGGAATTGCAGTATACTGCGTCTCTGCCGACACAGGCACCACAAGTGCTGTCATGGCGACAGCTGTTACCAGCATAGCCGATAACGTCTTAAACAGTTTCTTCATTTTTGTTTACTCCTCCTCAAAAATGACTTTTCTAGATTCCCCGCCGGCGCAGGACGAGAATGACTTCTCCTTCTACGTCTGACATGGGAATGGCCCCATATGTTCTACTATCACCCGGGTCAGATCGGTAATCGTTCAGAACGAAGACCGTTCCCTGCGGGACGATATACGGATATGAAATGGCGGATCCTTCCGCGGTAGTGGGATAGACTACATCTTCTACGATGTTGTAGCCGTTTACCGTTATACACTGGTCCGTGATCCGGACTTCGTCGCCTTCTTTGGCTACGATCCGGCCGAACTTGAGTTCACCGTCATGTTTGTAAGCGATCTCTTCTCCTGCCCCGGGCTTCCCGAGTTTATATGTGATGACCAGATCCCCATCCTTGATCATCGGATACGATGCATTGCCGTGATTGACATGGACTCCGACAACGAAGACCAGAAGTATCACGACCACTGCCGCTGTTATGGCGATCTTGATGAAGAACTCGAGAGCATAGCGCTTCGCGGATTTCTTTTTCCGCTTTTTCTTCGGTGTAGAAGCCTTCTTCTCATCCGGTTTCTTTTCCGAAGTTCCGGCTTCTTCCGCCACCGGCTCAGGTTCGTCCGGAGCAGTTTCTTCCGGCACCTCAGTTCCCGTAGCCAAAGCCGTTTCCGCGCTTTCCGCCGCTTCTCGTTCCACATCGGAATCCCCGGACATTTCGTCCTCTTTTTCAGGGAGTTCCTCCGTCGGAAAATGTTTTTCTTCACCCGGCAGATCGTTCATAAGCAGGTTCGATCGATACTATTCTCCTCTCCTGTATTTACCAGTTTTTTGGTACGACAAACAGAGCGCATGCGCCCAATTTCTCAAAACTATTATACCATCTACTATTTAATTATGAAATGTACAAATGTTTCAAATCCATTAAAAATCGAAGATTACAGCATTACCTAATTATCTTATGCTTATTCCACATCGGAATAGTCATCCCAGGTACGTTTATCGTCGACTTCCTGTTTTTTGTTCCCGAGACGTACCACCGCCTTGATGATAAATCCGGAAACAAGGATCAGCGCGATAACGATCCACCCGAAAAGGATGTTGCTTTTCAGGGAGTATCCGTCCGCCTTACCATAGATACCTCCACCACGTACAAGGTTAACAAGGTTCCAGGTGAAAAGGCCGCTCAGCACGATCGGGGAAATGACCTTGATGGATGGCAGGAACCACCATCCCGGCATCTTGAAACTCCTCGTATTCCTGTTGATCTGATCAAGGATCTTCGCCGTATGGAAGAACCAGCCAGCAACAACTGCCTCGAGGATACCCGTCAGAAGGAGCGTATAGCTGTTGATGAAATAGTCTACGATATCGAGAACTGCGAGTCCTGCGCCGGTTACATAGATGAGGCTGATGGCACCCTCGACGATACAGAGGGTCAGCGTCGTCTTTTTCTTATTAAGA
>Ga0247608_10004575_pt1 | contig 15392 bp, 12 predicted proteins | sample 176DNAGHGlowgp2_FD_193490 | JGI IMG/M metagenome (GOLD analysis project Ga0247608, IMG submission 193490) | Sheep rumen microbial communities from Palmerston North, Manawatu-Wanganui, New Zealand - 1766 DNA GHGlow gp2 | ecosystem: Host-associated > Mammals > Digestive system > Stomach > Rumen ...
GGAATAGCTTTATTTCAAGCTTTTCTGGGTAATGGAAAGTATTTTCCGGATGATAAATCCTCATACTTTGCTTCATGAAATCTTTGGAGATTTCAAAAGTTCCCAAAAAACAACTGGTCTCGCTTACTGACGTGACTCGGCGATAGCTGCCTGTGCTGCTGTTCCCTGGAGTATGGGTTTTCAATTATTTTTGCTTCCGGCCTTTTTGCAGTACCGCCGGCTAAACATGTAATGACCTCGTCAAAATTAAGTTTCCAGACAAATCTATCTTTATAAACAACAATTTCATCCACGAAAGCATCAAGAATACATTCAGGAATACGATTTGTATCAAAATCCATATTCATATCCAGCATTTGTTTAAGTGCTTCCAGTTTTTTCTCAAATTCCTCTTTCGTATCTATGCCTTTATCAAGCAGATTTGTCAGCTGTTTTTTATGTATTTCCAGTTCCTTCGTTATTTTTTCTTTTCTTTCGGTGTATTTTACCTTATCAATTTCTCCCTCAATACGAAGATCTAATAAATTATCCAATTTATTACAACATCGCTCAATCTTACCCTCAAGTTTTTTTATTTCATCGTCATATTCCGAGTCTTCTCCGTTTAAATGTTTCTCCAATAATTGATTCGCTATAGAAATAATCTTCCGTTTATCATGACAAAACTGCTCAAAAACCACCTTTGCCATCACATCAAGCTTCCATTCAGGAATCATTGGAGATTCACATACCCCCTCTAGGCTCAATCCTGCTCTTGTCCGGGAAGCAACAGTACCACGTCTGACCTGCTCATAGCATTGATAGGCATTTCTTGGTGTCCCATCTTTACATCTATGCCATATTTTTTTATTAAAAGAATGACCGCAACTGCACTTAAGCTTTTTACACCAGAGTATTTCCGTAGGTTTTATACCCTGTCGGTGAATGCCTTTACCACTCGCCTCCATAGTACGTGAAGCTATTAGTTTCTGTACTGTCGCAAATTCCTCCTTTGTGACAATAGGTTCATGCGAGCCTTCAACTACAATTTTTTCTACTTCACCAAAATTGTTTATACTCTTCTGCTCTAAATAGTCGGGGACATACTGTTTTCGATAAACAACAGTTCCACAATAAAATGGATTCTGCAATACACGATTTACTGCCGGACCGTACCATCTGGTCAGGCCGGTAGCAGTTAACCTGCCTCGCTTTTCAAGTTCACAGGCAATCTTCTTTGAACCAGCACCTTCTAAAGCCATATCAAATGCCATTCTGACTGTCTCTGCCTGCTCAGGATTGATCACATACTTTTTCCCATCTCGATCATAACCAAGAATATTACCATTACCATAGGGCACACCATTTTTATATGATATCATTTGCCCTGCCTTAACACGTAATGAGGTCTTTTTACTCTCGTTCTGTGCAAGAGTTGCCATTATAGTAAGTCTGAGTTCACCATCCTCATCGTTCATTGTCCATATATTGTCTTCGGTAAACCATACTTCTATCCCCATACGCTTGAGATTACGTGTTTCCTGAAGCGTATCCACCGTATTTCTTGCAAAACGAGAAACTTCTCTTGTTATGATAAGGTCGAACATCCCATCTGAAGCATCTTTCATCATCCGCATAAAATTCTTACGCTTCTTAGTGGATGTACCCGTAATACCTTCGTCTATATATCTATCGTATACCTTCCATTCAGGATGACGGGATAAGATCTCATCATAATACTGAACCTGATTTTCTAACGCAGACAACTGAGCCTCATGCTCTGTAGATACACGAGCGTAGATTGCCACGATTCTCTGTTGCATCCGATAAGTCCTCCTACTTTTGGAAACCATGTTGATTATATCTCTTTTTCCCCAGTTTTTCAATCATTTTATTCGTATCCTCGACTATGGCATCATACGTTTTTTTATTTATCATCCCCTTATCATACAGATCCTTTATTAGTGCTCGGGCCAATATAATATTCATTCGTTCTTCTTTTTCAGAGGATATATCTTTTCCACACATTTTCATAGTTCACCTCTTAATCCTTATATCCGATTTGTAGCCACTTTTAAGCAAACAAAAATTTTCTTGTATGCTCAAAACCGGCTACAACATAGTTATCAATAACAAAATAAAATCATACGGTGGCTGTAGCAGACTGATCTGCCTTTTTATGCCTCATTGGAGTTCCACCATCTTTCCTGAAAGACCGGCGCCTTGCCGGAAGTATCATTATCGTCATATAGTCTCATCGCCACAGCTAATTGCTGACTGCATGGTTCGCATTTACCGCTCCTTACCTTAGCTTCAATACATCCAAGGCATTACTTCACATCAATCTCATATAAGACAGGTATCTCATCGCGTGCGTATGCACCGGCTCCTCTATCATGACTTTGTTCCGCATGATCTTCGATATTCAATTTTCAAGGTACAGGTCCGGCACCACGCCGGATAATAAGCACACAGAGCCTTGTCCGCCCTGAAAACGCATAAAAGACACCTGGTACTGCTATAGACCTTCACATGATTTATGCGTTTTATAAGAAAGACAAAATAAAAAACCGATGCCCGAATGCAAATTAATAGATTCAATCCAGTTTCTTAAATTTCCTAAATTGCCTGGTTATAAACTTTACCCATACTATCTGCGCCAGATCATCGACCGGAATCTCATCTGCCGTCAGATCAAAATCCGATGCCACCGACAATATGACCGCCTTCACATAGTCCGTATAATGACCGATTATCTCACCCATCGCCGCACTGTCACCATCGCACGCCCTTCTTATGACATCCTCCTGCAAATTCTCATGATGCATATTCCCGTTATCATCACTCATCATCTTCCTCCTCCATCAAGGCCCTGAGCTTATTAAGGGTCAGATGCTTATAAGATCTCACCGTATGCTCATCAAGCCCCAGCTGCTTGGCCACGATCCTGACCGGAACGCCCAGGATCACCGTACCCTCGATCACCTTACGCTTCTTGTGGCTCATCTTAAGCAACGCATCTGCCAGTTTCTTGTTTTCAATGAGCACCGGAGTATCTCCGACAAATATCTCCGTGAATTCGTCCCCATACTCAAACGGATCATAGGATTCGCAAAAATCCATATCATCAAACATATCCTCCGACATCCTTACCCTCCATCTCTTATAGGAACGGACCTCCGTACGTATCAAATTCTCCAGCGTCTTCTTGATCCATGAGTCAAAACGTTCCGGCAAACTCCCCTGTGTGAAATGATCATCATCTGCTACATTATTATTCATGGCACCTGCCTTTCCTCAGGCACCGGTTTTTATTCTTTCACTATGTAAAGTGCCGGCAGGGGGCAAAATGTCATCGTTTTTCCAAAAACTTTTTTAAAAATTTTCATCATCCTCCTAAAACACCGCTATAAATTTCAAAATATCCATCATTGCAAGATCACCTCATATCTGTTATCATATCCGACATAACACCAAAACTGCTAATGCTGACGGTGCACTTCGTGCACTCTGGCTGTGGCAGTTTTTTTATTTTTCCGTAGGCTGCCACAGCCAGACGCAAACCTCCTACATAATCGGTATTGCACCCGATCTTACGGATCGGGGCCATACGGAGATGCGCATATAAGTATGATGCTTCGCATCATGGCGCATCTCCTCCGGAGGTTTGCGGAAAATAGCAAGCACTGCCTTGTGATACCCACAAGGCCAAAACCCGACATTTCCCCTTCGGAAAAAATGACCGGATTTTGAAATTGGGGACAATCCCCAAACCCCTTAGATTTTCAAAGCTATACAAAACAAAATGAGATAAAAAAACAGAAAAGGAGAAGCCGGACTATGGCAAACAGAGAACGCACACATGCAATGACGCTGCGCTTAAGTGATGACGAAAACCGGATCCTGGAAGCAAAGATGAAGGCCACGAACATGCCCAGCAAATCCGCCACCATCAGGCAGCTCATCATAGAGGCCATGCTATATGAAGTGGACTACAGGGAATTGAGAGGAATAGACACCCAGCTGGCCCGGATCGGAAATAACATAAACCAGATCGCCAAGCGGGCAAATGAAACCAGAAGCATCTACGAAGCAGATGTTATAGAACTGAAAAAGGAGTTCAAAGAGATATGTCGATTACAAAAATACATGCTATCAAAGCAACCGTCTCCAAATCGATAGATTATATATGCGATCCCGAAAAGACTGAGGGTGAAACCCTCATATTCTCTCATGGGACTGTCCCGGAATATGCAGCCGCATCCTTCGATCAGGCGCTCAAATTCACGGACAAAAATGACCCGAATCTGGCATACCACCTGATACAGTCTTTTGCTCCGGGAGAAGTAGAACCAAATGAAGCACATGAGATAGGAAAAGAACTGGCCGAAAGGCTCCTGGGCGGCAGATATTCCTATGTCCTCGCCACCCATGTAGATAAAAATCACTGTCACAACCATCTCGTATTTTGCGCAGCGGATAACATATATCACAAAAAATATCATGACTGTAAAAAGAGTTATCAGAACATCCGCCGTATCAATGATGAACTGTGCAAAGAGCATGGTCTATCCGTGATAACCGAAGACCGGTACAGATCAAAATCATACAAAGAATGGCTCGAAAACAAGAACGGCACCTCATGGAAAACGACGCTAAAAAACGACATCAATGAATGTATAAGACGATCCCATTCCTACGAAGGCTTCATCACGCTCATGCAGTCTAAAGGATATGAGATCAAAGATCATGAAATTAAAGAAACCACACACAAGTATATTGGATTCAGAGCACCGGGATACACCAGGTGGGTGCGCGGAAAGGCTAACACCCTGGGACAGGAATACACCAAAGAGCGCATTAGGGCGCGCATAGAACATAAAGGCCGGATCCGAACTGAAAAGCTGTCAGATGGCACCAGGAATACCACTGAAATGATCGACACCTCACAGGCCAAATTTCTGGAAAGTGAAGGTCTCATGCGCTGGGCCAAAAAACGGAATCTTAAATCCGCCGCACGGATCCAATCCTTACTTGCTGAAAAGAAACTCGATAACTATGAAGCACTTAATAGACGCATAAAGGAACTCCACGACCAGGCCAAAAACAGCCGACAGGCCACAGTCGCCCTGGATAAACAAATAGCCGTTTTTGAGAATCTGCTACACTACTCCAGGGTATATTCTGAAAACAAAAAGTATCTTAAAAGATATGGAAGATCCAAAGATCCGGACCGATACTATAGGACTCACGGAGATGAGATCGAAATGGCTACCGGTGCCCTCCATCATCTCAAAAATGCAGGCCTCAATCCTGACAAGATCAACCTGTCTCAGATGGAAAACGACTATATGCAGATGATATCGGACAGGGAAAAAACTTACGCCGCTTATAAGTCATCACAGAAAGAATATTCCGAACTCAAAAAGCTGCGAGACAATCTGGAAATATATACCGATTCGCACCAGGCGATAGATCGAGACAACTCACCTTCTATGGACCATTAACTGCATCCTCTCTGCCACCGCCTCCGGCACGTTTATGACACCAAAGCGGTACAGTAGCGGATAAATATATGATACCCCGGGGATATCACCCAGATCCGTCGGCCGTTCAACCACCTTGCCATGCAGGGACAGTGCATAATAAAATGCCACCTTAAAAGAGTTCCAGTCGATGTGCTCATGCTCCTTACGCCGGTCGACTATCAGTTCTCTGTTATATTCCGCACCGCGCCCTTTCCTGAGCTCATATGCAAACGGCAGCCCGGATGCAGTATAAAAAGGATAGCCCTGAAACGCCACTACAGTCTCCCATAGAGCCTCAATAGTCATGTCATCCATCAGATCCGCCAATGCCTTCCTGCGCCGTCTATACAGTTTTATGCGCTCCGCATTAAGTGATGCCTCCTTCGAATTATAAACAACCTTCGTATAAGGCAGATATCCGTTTACAGATGACCGCCCTAAACCGGTAATACGCCGAATCTCTTCCAAAGATTTTCCGCTGGCATACAGAATGTTAACCTTATCCGACACTTCACTATGATACACGCCTGCTGTGATCAACAGTTTTCTGATCTTAAGTGCCGATATACCAAACTCCTGTGCTGTCAGATTCAACTCTCCAGCCTGTTCATAAGACTCTACTACTGCTTCCAGTAATTCCTTCATAATCTTCTCAGCATCATAATCAGGTTTTTTCTTGGTTTTAGCCATAAATCACCTTTTATTTTGCAAAATATACTACAATCGCATAATGCATATTTATCCAAATCCCTTTATTTTACATTTAACTTAAAAGAGAAAATAATCCTTTCTAACAAGCATCGCATACGTTCCCATTCTTTGGAAACGAAAGTACTCTTTCCATTCTCTATATCATTTTTCATTTTTTGAAAAGACTTCTTAATGTCATCCTTATTCGGAATCCCCTTTCATGTAACACATAAAATTAGAAGTCATCTATAAAAAAATACAGCGTTATCATCTGTAATATTTGTTGACACATTGTCAAAATATGTAAACGATGTTTCTATTTGAGGAAGAGTAACAACATTTAAACCATTTGACAAAAGATTCTGCTCATCAGGTTCTATATCGCAAATCTTAAATATATATGTCAACTCACCAAACCAGGTTACACAACCAATCAATTCAACAACATTCCCTTTCACATGAATCATTGTCCCTACTGCATGAGCTGTGTTATTAGGAGGATTAACATTATTTAAGAACCCCTCTACCAATTTAAACCATAATCTCTCACTCCATTTACCATACCGAATATAATTCCGCAAATCATCATATTTCTGTTTTAACATTTCTTCCGAAGAATATTTGTAGCAAAGATAATTAAAAACCGTTTTCGCACAAACTCTTCTGACATATGAGTCAACATTAAACTTGATAGACGTTATAAAATCTTTATTTTCAAATACCTCCCTTATTCCATCTTTCGTACATACTGCATTCTTATCAATATACCCCTTTTCAATTAATACTTTTTCAACTGCATCTTGTTCATACCCAATCTGTATTATTGGATTATTGAATTTTTTTAAAAACTTAAGTTTATCCTCTGTTGCTTTTTCTATATTTTCTATTGATACATAATCATATTCATTCTCCGATTTTTTAAATCCTACACAAGGCTCAATCTCATAATGTAATCTATCTGACGTATTATCAGATACAGCAATAAAAGAAAGGCCCTTATAAATTCCCTCCACTCCTGAAAGCCTTATCCGCGTATGACCTATGCGTCTTCCTTCTGACATTCTCCTTGTACCTGACTTCATACGAAGAAATGCTTCATAAGAATCCATACTTATTTTATTCTCTATTTCCCCACAAAAATATGAGTTACACGCCTCACATACCTGATTATCAGACAGTACCAATCCATTTGTATATCTTCCCATCATCTGAGGAACAACATGCTCACGATTAAACTCGCTTTCATCTTTCTTATTTTTACAATAAATACATGTATATTCCATTATTTTACTTCCCTCTTCTTAATTCATCTATTATGTCTATGCCTTTGGACCTCAAGTTTATCAATCATTTTCTAAATCGTCATGGTTATTATCTATCAACTCGTCCACATATTCATCTCCATACAGTCCTCTTAAATACTTTTCTTGAATAATCTGTAGTTGATAAATATATTCCGTATAAAATAATCTCTTCTTCTCTCCGTCCATCAAGTTATTCACCAATTCTTTCGCTTGTTCATCATTCTTGGCCCAAAGTGGCACATAAATATAATTCGTTTTTGATAACTCTAATATAAAATCCATAACAGTATCATCATCTTCATAATGTTCTACTATCGATACCGTATTTATATTTCTTACTCCCATGTTCGAAGCAATCTTACGGAAGAAAATATCGTCACATAAATATGTAGCGCCTGCCCTCTTTGCAATGATCAGTGAATCCAAATGAATACTACTCAATCCAAAGCCCGTAATAAGGCTTTCTCCGGAAAACCCTCTGGTAATCTCCAGATTTATCCTCTCATCATTACTAACACAAAACGTTCTACATCCCCTGCAATAACATAATATCTTCTCCCAACACTCCTGGATAGTCATATCAATTTTCTGAAGTACCGGCTTTCCCTCAACAAAAAACAAAGTAGCTCTCGATTCCGAATCATCTGTATATGTATGCTCATATCGTTCCGTCAGAAACGCGATATAACTCTCAGGGATCATGATACTTTCTCTAATAGCATCCAGCAAATCAAAGCGGTCAAGAACAGCAAGAAGTACCAGAGTCGATAGCGTAAGTACATATTTCTGACCAGTTTCATCCCCAAAAACAGGCTGTCCTGCATAAAACGCCTCGTCTTTAGCATATAAAATATAATTAAATGCATCAATATATCGATCGCTGTCCCCCATAGAAAGACAGTCAATCGGCAATCCAATGGAATTACCTATAAAATTATAAGATTCAATCAACGACTTTAAGCGTTTCTGTCGCTCCTCATCCATTTCCCTCATCTGCCGGATAAGATCTTCAACATCCTCTGTGCTGATTGTCCATACTACCCCTTTAAACATATCCGGCTTTTCCTGCACCTTGCCATATACATAACTCAGTCCATACTTAATTCTTGTCATTATCTGAATAACCTGATACTTCTTTCCACGAAAGTATCTGATCTGGTTAAGCCCACATCCGCACACCTTGATGTAATCCGTGCTTATCGGTGTAAGATGCTCCACATCCATACTCCTGTTATCCTGTTGTAAAAAATCAGGTTCATTATCAAGACATATCGTAAGCCTATCGGGATTGCCATCTGCATCCGTTTCCACAAGGCACACTACCGTTCCATTACCTACCCTTTGGAGTTGATGCTCTTGACGAGTCCATCGCATATTAAAGTTACAATAATTAAAATAACTCTTATAAATATTGTAATCATCTTCTCCGTTTAAGAGATATAACGCCTTATACGCATAATGGTCCGCAATATCTTCCCTTCGCAATAGTAACATAGCAGCCGCGATTGCCATGCAATGTTCCGGGTTATCTGAATCTTTAAGTGCTTCTATATAAGGTGCATATCTGCCCGGATCCATTTCTTTTCGATCCACTAATAATCCTACAATATTTCGTGCAACATCCACGTTCCCAGTAATTGAAAAAAGTTCTTCCGAATATTTCAAAGAACTATAAGGCAGTTTCCCTGCCCCTGCGCATAAAACCTTTACATTTAAATATTTTGCACGGATTAAGTCATGCCTAGCATCTATACCACTCTCAATATTTGCAAGCATCAGATCCGCTATACGTTCTGCTGCTTTAAAATCAGCAGGCTTTTCATAAATCTTTTCCTGCTTTATGTACTCCCGATTGGCAACCCTCACTATACCTCTGTATATTTCGTTATAAGCCAACCTGCTGAGTTCCTTTACATCTCCGACCAGGCCAAGCAGAATTTCCAAAAGTTCTATTTCTCCAAAATGTGCCAAAAGTACTGCCAGCTGTATTGTCTGTTCTTGTCTAAGTGTTCCGATTCCATTCTCCATGATAAGTTTCTTGAGTTTAGGTACGACAATCTCCTTATCCACCGTCTCACTATCCAAGAAATATGATATATTGAACAACGCCTCCAAATTATCTTTATGGAAATCTACAGCTTTCCTCAGTTCTTCCTCATAGGAAGCATCTTCTGATTTATTTAGGGCTAAAAGATAGATTGAATCCATACGAATACTCTTCTCAGGCACCATCTTATATATCTCAACAGCCTTTTTCGCCTGATCATTCAGAATACAGCAGAGCATATATCTCTCCGCAAATACCGGTTCATCCTTCCAATCCAACGAGGAATATACCTCTATCGCCTCTGTTCTATTACCATTCATTTCCAGACATAATGCATAATAGAATCTAACCGCCTTATTATTCCTAATCTTGTCCGAATAATCAGGATATATCTCTATGGCCCTTGCAAGATAGAAATTATCTGATGATACACCCAGATAATAATATGCTTCCATCGTTAGTGTAGCCACCATCAAGCTTTGCTGTTTATACTGCTTAAGCTCCTTAAATCCGTGCAACTGCTCTAACAGTGCACACAATTTTTCTGCATTTCCATCACGCCCGCATTGGTACTGCTCATTATGCATCTTAATATCCGCACATACAGAATAAAACAGAACACATTCCTCTTTTTCCTCATTATACAGCATATGCAGAGCACGGCTTGCTTCCTTGCTCTCTTGCATGTTAAAGAGTGTAAGTCCGTAATACAGATCAAATCGCTTTCTGATCAATGCGTCCGTCTGAATGTACACATCCCGATACAACATGACAAACTCTTTCCACAACATGGAAGTAAACATCTTATCCGTCACAAATATCTGAACAGCAGCATCAAGAGTCAGAAACTCTTCCTTTTCCAATCCACGAGGATGCTCATAAAAATTTATGAGCCATTTAACATCATTAATGTTCCCGTATCTTTCAGCGTAAATGGAAACATCTTTGCCATCATAAAGCCCCATAAGGAGCCGTAAAAGATCTAAATCCTCTGCCCCCTCAATGCGCTCTATATCATAATCAGAGAGCATATCCAATTCATGTCTCAAAGCATCCATTTCCATTGCATACGCATAATTCCGACAGATTTTTATTTTCTCGCTTATCAACCCCCGTAATAGTTTCTCATATTTCGGTTTAGTTTGAAATGCCGCTGCAGAAATAACAATATTTCCTGTATCCCGCTGAACCATAATGCCTGGATACGAAGTAAGCAAAATGGTAGATTCAGCCATTAAATCCTTAAAACAAAAATACGATTCTGCAATGTCGGGATATTTCTTAATCAAATCTAGCAAATCAGTATTCGTAATCGGTAACACTTCAATTCCTGCATTTTTATGAATGTTCACAATTTTACCGAATGATTTTGTTCCTGTAGACAACGTTTGATTTGAAAATAAGTAAACAAGATCCAACTTCCCTTCGTATTCTCTAGCAGTCACTCTCGCGGACTTTTCAAATAACTGATACGCAGAAGACGTTGTTTTTGTATACTTTGACTGAAAACTAATCCATTTTCGAGGCTGTCCATCTTCTCTTTCCGGTTCCATTATCGGCTGAACTTCTACGCCTTTATTATTCGCGTTGCTATGCGGAATATCCTGCCCTTTTAAATACTCTGCCGTAAATAAACGACGACACATTTCTTCGAATGCTTCTGTTGCATTATCATTACAATCAGCAAATCTTTCCCATCTTAGCTTAGGGCTATTATCCATAATTTGTCACCTCTAAATGTATTTATCTACCGTCTTTTTTCCTCCAGATCTCTGTCCCGACTTTTTTAGGCATTCACAATACTCCAATCTATTATTTTCCTCAGGTAAGGATCTGCACCATACTTACCTTCCAAATATTGCTTATCATATTTTGCATCCTTACGAACACTCTCCCCAGTTCCCGTCTTAAATTCAACAAGTGAATATAATTTTGAATTCTGATTATTTTCTTTGGCAACAAACCATATTTCATCTCTTCTAAACACATCATTATTCATTGTAGACAAGTCATGAGAAGTAAATATAAGCTGTGCTCCGGATTTGTTTATTTCCATGTTGTTGTATAACATGATCACATACTTCAGGAGCATCGGATGGATTTTTGCATCCAATTCATCAATTACCAGTGTCGTCCCAAAAACAAGACTCTTCGCAATGAACGGGAGCAAGCCAAAAAGCTTTTTTGTCCCGCTTGATTCCTCTGACAATGTAAGTTCCACTTTAAAGCCATCAACAACATGCTGCGTAAACACTTTCAGTCGATTATTTTCCCTTTCCTCGACTCTAAAATCTTCAATATCAAGATCCATTTCCCTGATCATATCCAGTACAAGATGCTTTATTTCTTCCGATGACGCAATCGCAGTCCGCAATTCCTCAAAGGGATTACCATAATTAAGAAAATCAATTCCGTTCTCAAACCAGTTCATAACATCCGCTACGATGTCATTATCCATGTAGGTAATACCTAAATATGAAAGCAGCGGCAGATTTTTTGAAAGGCCTTCGCTGATCTTCAGCCTGGCAAATACACCTTTAAGATGGACTTCATCACCCCTACGAGTAAATAAAGCTGATTTCCTGCCAGTCTCTAACTTGACTCGATCCAGGCTTTCATTCACTACAACACCATCATAAATATGAAGGACATATTTATACTCTGACTGTCTGGTTCTGAAGAAAATCTCAAACTCTGTAGGATTATTTCTGCCTTCCTCAGAAAACATAAAAGGCTTAACCGGGAATTTATTGAATTTATAATCTGCATTCCCACTCTGTTTCGTAGCATAAACCGGTCTTAACACTATAGTTCCCAATGTTTGAAGGGCTTCCAATACATTAGACTTTCCTCCTCCATTTGGACCATAAATGGATGATACGGGCAGAAATAACTGATCATCAGTATCTTTGATGATTCGATCTGTGTGCTCTGAAATAGCGGCCGCCTGCATATCGAATGTGATTTCATCCCTTATACTTTTATAATTCTTAACTGAAAACTGACATAACATGTCATCGTCCTCCATATGCCAATATCTATGATTTCCATTTAACCCATTTAACCATTTTAACCATTTTTCAGCATCATATTAACACTTTTCGCACGATACGTCAACATATATGTGAATCTTTCTCAAATATATGCTCGTAAATTGATTATTAGTCGATTTGTGAGCAATTAGCATTATTCCAATGCATTTCAATCCAATTTACATCCCTAAAAAAACACATCAAAACGCTTTTTTTCGAAAATCCTCCGCCCATGACTGCTGCTGCCAACAATTCGGTATTCAACGGAGTTAAACTCTTCAAATAACACTTGATGTGTTTAAAACAAAATCTATCGATTCAATTCAGTAACAATATACTTATTTCTTAGATAAACTAACAATACTCCCTCTTCAGCTCTTCAATAATGTCAAACGGAAAACACTCCGCACAGCCATCCGGTATGTCTTCCAGTCTGGAAATCACCTCTTTTACAAGCGCTATAGCCTCCTCGCTATGACTACCACTCTCCGGCATATGGCGTACATACCATACCTGATCATATATCTCAATCTGTGATATGAGCATGCTCACATCCGATTGAAACTCAAATTCATTCGCCTCGTTGGCCTCTCCATAATGAAAGATCAGTCTGTCTAGCCTTCTTAAAATTGCCTTCTGATTCAGATCTATCGGAACATAAATCCTGATATTATCCGCCTGTTCCTCCGGTTCCGGATGCAACATATCCTCAACCAATGATTTATCAATCATCCAAGGCTCATTTACATACAATGGTGTTTTATCTTTCGGTATCGGATATGAATCTAAAGTATGATGTTCCATAAACTATCACATCCTCATATTTCACAAGATCAACTAAGATAACCTATACGCACCGGACAAATGATTATAATTCACATATCTTCATCAAAATCTCCGGCCATAAAAGCAATTACCTGCTCCAGCGTCCTATCACTTACACGATATGCATTATACAAAGCATCCTTTATCATTTTTTCTGTCTTCTCTGGATATCGCAGCGCAAATAACTCAGCGTATTGAGACATCAACTCATCGTAATTCTGTTTATTTTTTTCTATTTTAGTTGCAAGCCGCTCCATCTTACGATCAAGAGCCGCCTGCTCCTTTTTAGATAATTCATCCTTCATTTTAATCCTTATAGAGAGCTTCGTTCATGAACCGTTCATGCTTTATTCATCCCCTGTTAGGGGGACTGACCCCCAGGTACCATGCATGTAACACCTTTGTAATATCTGTAACTTTTTCTTAAAGGTACACGGTCACCACCCCCTTTTGTTCACAATTTGTTCATGGTGACAGGCACCAACGTGGTCAACCTAAGCCGTTAAAGCCAGTAATATCAAGGCTTTGCGGCTTTTTTATATGTCAAAAAACATTATAAAAAATAGAAAAAAGGCTTGACAAATTCTCCAAAATGTGCGGCCGCTTTCGCTACTGATTGTATTTTAAGAGGTAGCGAAAGCGGCCAATTGATTAAGGCATGTTCCGCCACCGTGGTGGGGCAAATACTTATCAATTTTGGAGGTGTTTATATGAACTCACTATCAATCTGTCAATCTATCATTCTATCTATTCAGACTCTGCTTCATTCGACTGAGTTTCTCGATGCTCATCGTAAGAAGAACCGGTTTGTCCGCAGCAGCGGTAAACTATCTATGCTACACATCATCACGTATCTTTTTTATACGTCTAAGCAAGCCATGAACATTAACATATCTCAAATACGTCTGGAGCTTCCGGAACTTGACTTCCCAACAGTCAGCAAACAGGCTGTTTCCAAAGCCCGCCAAGGGATTATCCCCTCTCTGTTTCAGGAACTCTTCCTGCTCTCTACCGATATCTTTTACAAGTCGATTAAGAAGCGAAAAAGATGGAGAGGCAGGTTCAACATCTTTGCCATAGATGGATCCCGTATTTCATTACCAAATTCAAAAAGCAATTTTAAAAAGTACAGTGAAATGTTCTCAATGAAAAATCCAAACCGTCGCTGGTCTATGGCTTTATGTTCCACTATATATGATGTCTGTAACGATTACATCGTGCATGGCCTCCTGAAGCATTATCTTAGTTCCGAAAGATCTGCCGCACTGGAGCATTGTGAAGATCTTGAAAAACTCGGTCTGTTTAAAGACAGCATATTAATCCTTGATCGCGGCTATTATTCAGAGGATATGTTCCGCTACTTCTCAAACAAAAATCACCTCTGCGTCATGCGCATTCGTGACACATTTAAGCTAGCCAAGAACTGCAACGGTGACAGCATTATGACTCTTAAAGGTGATTCAAAAAAAGGGACTCACGATGTTAATGTACGGGTGATTACAGTTAAACTCGATGGCGGTGAAACCGAATATCTTGTAACTAATATTTTTGATAAGTCTCTTACCAATGAAGATTTCAAAGAACTCTATTTTATGCGATGGCCTATCGAGAAAAAATATGGAGAACTGAAAAACCAGTTTCTTATGGAAGAGTTTTCAGGCGCCACCAGCACTTCCATTGAACAAGAATTCTTTATTAACCTCCTCCTCTCCAACATTGCATCACTGATCAAAGCATCCGCTGATGAAGAGATAGATAAAAAAGCACGGTCAACCAACAGGTTCCGCTACCAGGCCAACCGTGCATACATCATAGGACGTCTTAAATGGTTCTTCCCGAGGTTCCTGTCAAAAACCTTGACCATGGATGCCCTTGATGACATATTTACCGGCGCTTGTGGAGTACGATCCCAAATCCAGCCTGGTCGTAAAGATAAACGAAATAAGCGAAACAGCGATCGGGAACGAAAACATTTCAACAATAGAAA
>Ga0247608_10004577_pt1 | contig 15387 bp, 16 predicted proteins | sample 176DNAGHGlowgp2_FD_193490 | JGI IMG/M metagenome (GOLD analysis project Ga0247608, IMG submission 193490) | Sheep rumen microbial communities from Palmerston North, Manawatu-Wanganui, New Zealand - 1766 DNA GHGlow gp2 | ecosystem: Host-associated > Mammals > Digestive system > Stomach > Rumen ...
CCAGCCGGTGCATAGACATAGCCCCAACGATACCAGATATTAGTAGTACCAGTACCCTTATGAGCACCTTCATTACGGTCGATACCAACAGGTTCTGGGATAGTCACATCAGCATAATTGATGGAACCTGGCAGCATGATGTAGGAGACCTTGGTACCTGCGATATTGACACCGTCACCAGCATTGATGTTGGTCAATTCAGTTGCAGACAGCTGTGCAGATGCACGAGTACGGATCAGACGGAACTTACCGTTAAAGATAGTGTCAAATTCGACATTACCTTCAGTGATACGATCCTGATCAACCAGATTAGCAGACCGCAGAGAAGCCATCATTTCTGGAGAAGTGACCAGATAAGCATATTCTGGTTCATAGTCTTTCCAAGCTTTACCAATAGCTTCCAGGAAAGCTTCAGCACGTTGTGCACCTTGATTAGCTGCAGATGCTGTGGAGATCATCTTGTTGGAACCAAGGTCAACATAAAAGCCATAATGAGCATTGTTAGGATCATTGTCGAAGGACTGACCACCCAGACCATTAGCACCAGCACCAACCAAAGCTTCACTGATAGCAATACCTTTCAGGATACCCATCAGAGAGGACATATGGTCTTTGGAGATAGCTTCAGCCAGATCACGACCCATCTTAGCCAGACGATCCTGCTGAGTAATGATGTTCTTGATGTTGATGTTCTTCATACCAACTGTACGAACAGTCTTGACATAGTTCAGCAGTTCATCTTCATAAGTAGAAGCATTACCTTCAGAAGCGTCGGTCAAGGATGCAACGTTAATATTTGCATCGATTGGTTTATGCCAACGGGCCTGGCCAACAAAACCTTCACCATCAGCATAGATTTCAGGATTTGGAGTAACAATCCCTGTGCCAGTGATATCTTTAGCCTGAGTATAGGCTTCATCAGTAAAAGCAGAAATAATTTCAGCTACGATGGAATCAGTAGCACCTGGGATATCTTTATAGTTAATCGCCATGTGTTATCTCTTTATTTTCTCAAAGTACCAGCTTTAGCTTTTGCAATCAACTCCTGAATAGAGTAGTCTTTAAGTGAAGCCTTAGCTGGCGGATTACTATTTTGTACAGGACTGGAGCCAGTGCCACTATTGGAAGCACCCTTCATAAGAAATGAATTTGCTGGGTCTTCTGTGAACATCTTAACAACAGTTTCAATATCGTTACCATTGAGATCGTACCAATCACCTTCCTCGTTTTTACGGAATTTAGACACGAGCTGATGAAAGGCCATTTCTCGGGCATTCTTGTTCAAGAATGTATATGAGTTAAGGGCTTCGTTCAAGGAATGATCGCGAGTCAATTCTTGATTACGTTTCTCATACCATTCGATCTTAGCATTACGGTCAGCAAGCTCTTTCTCCAAAGCTTCTTGTGCTTTTCCTTCTGCTTTGAGACGTTCAAGTTCAGCTTGACGAATCGTCTCTTTCAATTGTGCATTTTCCCGTTCAAGCTGTTTACGAGCTTCTTTACCTTCTTTCATGAGTTGCATCATCTCATCATACTTCTTGGTAAGCTCAGAAACATCTGGAGCAGGAGGGTTTGGAGCTGGATCGTCCTTTGGTGCAGGATTATTTGGAGCCGGAGCAGGTTCTGGTTCCCCTGCAGGAATAACTGGATCGTTTTCTTCAGCCATTTTTATTGTTCCCTTATATTTATATAAAATTTTATAATCAATATTGATAATAATCTTATCATTAATTCAACAGGTTTCATCCACCTATGCCGTACCATCCATAATCCCTGGAAAAATCTGAGGGTACAGGTTTAAGTATATCATCTACATAGAGTATGTCGGCTTCAGTAAGAGTTCTTCCACCGATTTTACTTCTGCCTGCCACAGGAATAAGCCCTTTATCGATAGCCTCATTGAGGTACTTATCATAAAGTTCTTTAGGTAGTCCTCTGGCACGCATCTCGTTTAGCGTCTCTAAAACTACATTACGAGATAAAGATTCCGCGTATAATTCACGAAGAGCTTGTTTACCTTTTGTCAAATCAGCAATATTTGTGAAAAACGCATCATGGATAGAAGATGTTTGAACATTGTGGTCTTTACCCCATAAATGAAATCTTTTTACTAGCGTTGCGTCATTAGAATGATTACCATTAACCGCGAAAGCCGTACGAGCCTTAGTCACATCAGAGTTATCAATAGGGTTAAAATCTTTGTTTAAAACTTGATCCCAAAAAGAAGCTTCATTCTTTTGATCGACCATTAATATATTCATATACTTCTGACCATCTACCTCATAGAATAAACGCTCCTCATAAGCCTGAGTAAAATACTGCTCTACAATTTTACCATCGAAGTTAACCCAAGGTACGTTATTCCAATGCTTAGGTACATCTTTCTGACGGAAAGAGCCAAAGAACTTAAACTCGCCTATAACCTTATCTAAAGGCCAAGGCATCTTCACTATTGTCTTAGGTACTTTGTAGCCTGTTTTACGATATGGATTAATTTTAACACCTTGAGTTATCGTAATAGGCTCTAAGAAATCATACTGTCTAGCGACTCTATCAAGTAGCCCATTAGGTACATTCGCAAACTTACCTTTCTTATATTGATCCAAAAGGCCTTTACGTACACCGAATACAATTTCCTTAATTAAATCCTGAGTAGAAAAAGCACGTTGTCGTGGATCAGCATTAAGCAAGTAATCTTCTGCAAGTCTACCAAAGAATCTCGTGAAATCTTTCAAAATTGGAACTTGATCGCCCAAATGCTCACTCATGATTTTAGCAATATCACTAAAATCTTTAGGTGTAACAACCGCACCATAACGTTTACTAAGTTTCTCCACAATCTGTCGAGTTTCGGGATCTAAGAACCATAATTCTTCAATTAAATCATCTGTGACAGGCTTACCATGATTAAATATGTCACGTACAACTTTACGAAGATCCATAAGCTCATCATACAAAAGAGGGTCGGATTTTTGGTAGCGTGCAGCTTGTGCAGATATCTGATCAAGAACCTTGTCTCGCTCTCCTGCAGTAACAACAAGCATATCGTTCTTTTTATCAAGAACTTTTGATAATTTACCTTCAACGTTCATAGCGCCAGTCCTTTCACCAGCACCATAAAATGTTACCATGTTTTGGGCTTTTGCTGCTTTTCTGAGGTCTTTTTCCGAGAGTCCCAATTTAAGATTGATTTCTTTGAATCTGGGGTCATTATAAGTAAGTGCAGCAATCTCGTCATAAAGGCGCTTCTTTTGTGTAGTTGGGACAACGTTAGATAATTCTGCGAGCTGTTTATTCCGAGTAGTGAGAGCAATAATCTGCGCACCGCTCGAGGAAGCATCTTGCTCAAGAGCCAAGGCAGTACGGTATTCAGAAAGCGAGTTAATCGCTGCTTTACTGTAATTCGAGAAACCTTTAGATTTGAGCCAATTATCGATTTTCGCTGATTCAAGCGCGAATCTATAGAATTTTCCGAGGTCTTCACCATCAATACCCTCCACAACTTTATCTTCCAGAATTGCTCGGATATCACTAGGTTTACCGCGAAGCATATGATTACCAATACGGACAAGGTCTTTACGCCAGTAAGCTTCAATTTCTCTACGTCCAGAGAAACTTAAACCATTAAATTTATGTTCGAATCTATCGTCAAGTCCACCTAAGAAAGAACCAACCTGGTCTCTAAAGTTATTATAACCATCAACTCCAAGCGCTTGTGCTTTTTCTGTATTTAAGAAAGGTCGGAAGCTTTCACCTGCCTGTGGCCCTATAAAGCCTCTTTCATAAAATCTAGCACGGTGATCAATAAAGGTATTATTGCTGAAAGCAGCATCTTTATCAGTCAACCATTCCATTGCTTTAAAACGCTCATATGTATCTCCACGAGCCATCATATAATTACGATACTCATTGAGTTTATCATATTTAGCGGCATTACCACGATCGTCTTTAAATTCAAGCAACTTACGAATAAAACTATGGAAGTCTTTATCAATTTTATATTTACTTGAGCCCATCCAATTCATAGCTTCCGCAAGATCACCATCTACAAACTCAGGTGGGAAATCTGAAAAAGAGGCAGTAGAGGTAATTGGTATACCAGTATCATACCAACCTTTGGCACCTTCATCTAAAAAGTAAGTTTTATAGCCTGGACGGGTATAAAGTCTATTTTTAGGATCTACAACTGGAATACGCATTCCAACATCGATCTCACGTAAGGCTTTCTGGTATTTTACAATACGAGGATCTGTGACTCTAATATTATATGAAATAGTGTCATAATAGGGACCAAAATATTTACCTGTCATACGACTACGTAAACGCCTCTTCTGAACACCATAGGTCTCAAGTTCATAGAGCTTTTTAACACGATCACTTTCAAGAATAGCCTTTCCAACCTTGTACCAGGCATCTTTATTGCCATTAAGATTGCCCATGTTATAAAGATCCCTGCCTAACTGTAAAGCAAGTTGATCTCTATCTGGCATTTCTGAAGCAGCTAACCTTCGTACAAGCCTTTCATAAAACTTCCTCAAGTCCGTATTCTCAAGTCTTACCTTTAAAACAGGAGGGAGTTCTGTCCTTAATATACCTTTCCAATAAAGAGGTCTAGCGATGCCTTTAATAGAATTGGGATCAGCAATTACATCTGAAAACATTTCTTTAATTACTTCGGAAGTAATTGTATTGTTCTCAAAACGATTCTTAAATTTAATATTATCTACAAATCTAGCAGAAACATCATCAAGTGTCGTATTACCTAATACAGGATCTATAAATAGATCTTGCTGTAACTTTTTGATAGGATCTTTACCTGCACGAGCAGCTGCTTCAAGCGATTCAGACACATTCATCACATCATATTTCATCTGTGATGTGCTGACTGCTTTGAAATTTTCCCAGACTTGACCTTTCTCACGGTACCTAGCAAAAAGATTACGGAGATTCTCCTGAACAGCTGTTCTTTCATTTATAGACATGTCCCTATCAAGTCCCTCTACAAACTTAAGAATAAAATCCTTATCTCGCTGTTTTAACTTCTCACTTTCAAGAACTTTTCGAGTAGAATTTTCTAAAAGTTTAGGAGCAGGCTGATACAAACGTGAATCCTCGTAACGTCCCGTGATAGGGTTAAAAATAAGCTGTTTCTCAGTCGGCAACTGTGTCAGAGTCGCCCGTCTGGTGTTCCTTTTATGAGTCAGGGAGATACCTCTATAATTGGTCAGTGACAACGTCCCGTCCAATTCTCCACTCTGTAGCAGGTAGTACTCACGAAGCGTCTTCTGCATTTCAGGATCGCTCAAAATGTCATCAGGTGTGGCCGCTCCGATGCGCATGGCATCCAGCTTCTCCTTAGCTAAAGCGAACCGCTGTGTGTCACCTGACAACACCTCGGAGGACTCCTGGGCCATTTTTGAGATAGACATTGTGCGCTTGTCACTCGCCAAAACCTGTTTGGCACTTAACTGCCCCTGATTGAAAATTTTAACAGCACGATCAGAACCTAAATGCCTTTTCTGGATAGCATAAGGTTGTGTGAGAAGCCATTCATCATAGCTTTCCCGCATATCTGCTTCGCCATCAAATTTCTTAACAAGGTCAGATTCAGCTACATCTGTAAGATTTCGTTTACGGATACTTAGAACTGCATCGGATTTGTTTAAATCAGACCATGACTTTACTACAGGTACAGAGGTAGATCTACAATTGTAATGAGCAGGTGGTAAATGCTCGAAATCATCAATATCATAAATACGACCATTTCTATGTGCGCAGATTTCTGTAGTATGACTATCCATAATAGCTACATACTGCCAGCCCTTAAGAATCTTCTTATTGGCCTTATAAACAGCCTGATCAGCTTGATTTGAAACAGAAGTAATCGCAGTAGTAACAATAGCCTTAGATTGAGCTCTAGAAATATTTAGGGCATTACCTTTACGAATAGCTAAAGCAATATCTGCTTCAGTCATCCCATCGGCAATGCCCTTTCTAATTATCGTCTCAATCCGTTTACGTTCACCTACGCTGATACCTGACCAACTTGATGCAAGTGTCGCTTCTTTGTAAATAGGTCGTTTAAGAACAATATCTTCGGAGACTCTCCTTGTAGGCTTATTAATCTTAAGAAAATCACCACAAGTAGTTTCTAAAGATTGGTATGCGTAACTTACAGAGTTACCTACTAAATCAAGTAAGCTTCTTTTAGCTGTATTATGGACCTTTTTATAAGTTTTGAGGATTTCTTTATCGACTTTTTCCATAAAGTCATCAAAACTTTTATTTGAAAGCTTACTTTCCTTGATCATTTCATCAAGTTTTAACTCATGTCCTTGAATTACAACACTCACAGACTCTTGCAACTTATTCTCATACATCTTTTTCATATGTGTACGAGAAAGTTGATTATCAAAAAGAGAAGTGTTTACGGATTTCATATTTAATCACCTTACTCTTTAGGTGTAATGCCCTCTTCATCTACACCAGGTGTACCACCCTCATCACCAGCCATCATAGCAGCTAATGTAGAAGGATCCTGCATCATTTGCATTGCTAACATCTGATCAGCTGCAATTTCCATACGACCTACATTATCATCATAGCCAGCAGGTAACATATCATTAGCTTTAAGTGTATTAAGCCATGCCGAACGTGGAATAAGATACTGCTGATACCATTCTGTAGCCATGCGTACCCATTCAGCACCAAGAGGACTTACATTAAAGTCATCAGACATTGTAAATGTAACATCTGAAGCTTGGAATTCTTGACCATATCTCCAGTTAATCATAAATGCGATAACACTACGCATAGTGCTGGAAATACGATTGTTCATAGAACCAAGCTGAGCCGTTTGTGATGCATTACGAAGTGTTAATGCGACACCTGATTGTGCTGTTTCTGGTGAAAGCATTCGTACACCAAGCTTCGCCATTTCTTCAATAGCGGCAGAAATCGCCCTGTCCATATCTGCTAAGGCTTCAGTAGGTGTCTTAAGGATTTCAATTGTTGCACCATCTGGCACTCGCAACCACGAACCTAGCCCAGCATTAGCAATTTCTTCAAGAACCTCTTCAGTAATACCATTACCAGACACGTAAGGTGTATAGGTTGATGCCCCATAAAGCAGATGATTACGGCGAGAAATCTTGTTATAAAGATGAATTTCCTTAGATACTAGAGTATTTAAAAGAGGTGCTTCAGGCTCAATACAACCATTTACAGGCCATATAGGGATGAACCGTAAGCGTTCACCATTCATTAAGATATTCTCATTAACTTCAATAAGTTCAAATGTTTGACGATCACGCTTATAATTAATCAGTTGTTGCCCAGAAGATACAGGCAGAGTAGCTGTTTGTGACTTAGCTGCCCATTTTTCAGTATAGTAATAGCCTTGTTCATCTAATGCATGTACAGTAACAACCTCCACAATACGTGGATGGAAACGATACTGACTATTATCATAAACTTCCTGATAGCCTCGTTCAATCAACATTTCAAGCTGATTCTTAGCCATCGAATTTTGACCAACATGCCAGTTAATAACAGATTCAGCCTTAAGAACTACAGGATAAGGTTTAATGCGATCAGAATCTGCCTTACTAAGTAATTCAGGATGTTCAATGGCAGGATAATCTACTTTAATCCAAGTACGATTGGTCTGAATTTCTTCCCATAAGAGATTATCAAGAAAACTCAAAAGAGTATTATCATCTTGTCCAAATTCATCAAGAATCCAATCAGTTACCTCTGGAGGAGTACCTTCTGGAAGCTTCAATGTAGGTTCTTTGCGTAATAAAGCACCCACAAGCATTCTAGCAAATTGTGCTGTAATGCCTGGAAGTTCAGCCTCAGATTTAAAGAAATTATACTGAGTCTGATCCATCGAAGCTGAAAAAGGTAGGAGTAAATTTGAAAAAGTTCTAGTGTCACAGAACGAATCATAATCCTTGACAGCCTGCTCACCATTACAAATCACCCTATTCTTTGTCCAGAGAGGCTTAAGTGAATTGTAGACTGCACAAGGATCAGAAACATCCTTATATGCAGTCTGAGCTGCATTTTCAATCATTTGACTCTTTCATTAAATTCTTTAATTGTGCCTACAAATACTTCACCTGTAAGTGAGCTGCGTGCCTCAATTTGACCATTACCTAAGGGGCTGATCATATAATTACTTACATTGCTATCTCGAAATTTAAGAACAGGCTTAGCTACATCCCGTACCATCTTCTTTGGCATAGGGATCACAGGCTCTACAGGTTTTTCAGTTTTTTCAACAGGTGGTGCAGGCATTTTATTGTCTTCCATATTTACTCCATATATTTAAAAGTTCATTATGTGCCTTAGCACATCTACCATATTCATTAAGCAGAAGAAGATGAGACTCTAATATAGCCTCATAAGAATCTTCTACAGGAGGTGTGACAACAGGACAAGGCCTACTGAGTTCCTGACCCAGCGATGGCAGAGTTGGTGTCACTATAAGCTCTTTGGAGGAGCTGCAGCCTTGCAGCGCCAGGCTTACAAGTAGCAGCAGGCTGAGTTTTAACTTCATCTATAGCCCTCTCTATTTTAGTAGTAAGGACTGCCCCAGCTACTTCAGCTTTACGTTCTGAATCGCTAGCAGATACAGCTAACTCTTGCTGAGCTTCCTTTTGTTTTATTTCAATATCTTTTATCTGGGCTTCACAAGCACTCTCAGCTGCATTACGCCCCCAGTAATAAGCGCAAGCAGCTACTATGATCAATACAGCAATATCAACGAGAATCTTGATTATCTGTCGTTGATCCATCATAATGCTCCTCTACCACAATCTTTAAGCGTCTCTGGATGATAGTTTCTAGAAAGAGTAAACCCCTATTCCCCATATGTCCAGCGACGGCTACACAGGCTGCAGTAATCAGTTGAGAAAAATTGGCCCATTCACATATGAAGAAGACAACAGTACCTGTAAACATTGCAACGACAATCTCTTGAAGAAGTCTAAGAGTCTTGTATCGTGTAATTTTACGTCGACCTAACTTGTCTAAGTATGAAATAAGACCGCCAGTAGCAGCTAAAGTCATTACCCAAAGATATGTTGTAAATGAATAAAATTCAGGAGACTTCATATCTTCAGCGAGACATATAGCTGGTATTCCCAACAAAGTTAATAGTAATAATCCAATCATGGTACTTTCAAGCTAATACGCTAGTTTCCATGACTTCTTTTAATTCTTCTAATGTGGTACAATTATTAATTCTCTCAATTTGCTTTTGTCGTAAACCCATATAACGTCCAGAAATTTCAGAATAGGTTTCAGAATGTCTTATAACCTTTTCAACCAAAACTTCAATAGTAATACCACGACCGAGAGATATGCTATTTAAAAGTGGAGGTACATATGATGAGTCCTCCAGATACTGTCTTGCTTCTGCAATTTGTTGAGGAAATGAAGAAATTTCTAATTCAGGGTAATCCCCTATCGCTTCTTTCATTCGAGATTCACACAATGTATTAACTGTATTTAATGCACGTAATTTATAAGCTTCAAAATCTTCTTCAACATTTACTACCCGAATTTCGGTATCAGATTCAAAAACATGAAGATTTGGATATTTAAAGATCATGTTTTGAATACCCCGCATAATTGTATCAGTAACAGGCTTTTCATAAATTAAAGGAAAATCATACATACCAAACTCCTGTTATAAATGTATATGTGAGTTTCGCCACAGCTGCTGTGACTCCGATACCGAAACCTATAAATAAAAACAGAAACAAGCTAAATAATAATGCTTTCATATTGTACTATTTTTGCATACATATCTTGTATTCAGCTTCTCTACGGCGTACTAATCCTTTGAGAACTTTACCTCCAGCACGATTCCATGAGAGCATTGCTTTACAAGAGCCTGGCTTATCGCCTGCATTTGCCTTTCGGCTTACAGTGCTTTGTTTACCAGAACGAAGTGTACAGAAGCCATCCTTAACACCTTTCTTCCCGCCTCCTATATTAAAGGCGAGAGAGATAAAGGCGGCCCTTTGATATACATCAATCTTGTCAGGATTTACACAACTCATAACGACTTTATCAGCCTTCTCTAAATCACCATTAAGCCATTCTTTACGCTGTGCTTCTGTGTAGTATTTCCCAACAATAACATCAGGGCCAGTATGACCGACACCTGCTGTGGGAATGCCTATGGGATCTTTATAACCCTTCGGCACATCCCCCTCAAAATGAACTACAGTAGCAGTGATAATAGCAATTGCCACGGCCGCTACTGAACCGTATTTATATTTGTTATTATCCATAAGCTACTTCCATAAATAATGATAAATTGTATAAACACCAGAAAGTATACCCGCTGCCCATGCTATCGTATATCCTGCATATTTACAGAATTTTATAAAGCCAACGATTGTATGGTATGCTTCCTCAAGCTTACTAAATCTATCTTCAAGTGATTTGATTTGCTCTGCCTGTTGCCCATCCATGCGATATAAAGACTTGATTGATTCATGAAGGGCAGCAAACTTTGCCTTTACATCGTCTTCCATTTTATTATCCAATTAACCAAAAAGACCTTTAGCTTTATATTTAGCACCCCTTGGCTTATAATTAGTATCACGCCAACCTAATTTAGGTGAATATGTACCAGTCTTCTTGTTAAATTTAACAGGAACTATCTGATTAAACAGATAGCCTTTACCATGATTTATTGATTCGAGCATAGAAGCTGAACCTGCTGGTGTTTGCATACGAGCTAAGTGCTGTTTAGAGCTTTCTACACCAAAAGTTCCATCATTATTGCGCTTACGTTTAGCAGCTATACTCTTACGTTTTGAGGTTGATAATCTTGGAACCATCATTTACTTCTTTTTCTAGACTTCCATTTATTGTAACCTACCATAGCCCCAGTAGTCGCTACCGAGCCTACAAAACCGCCAAGAGTATTACCTACAGCTGCTGCTGTTTTCTGCTTACCACTCAGAGTATTACCAGTTTTCTTATTTATATAATGTGAAGCAAGCCCACCAGCAATACCTGAAGCTGCACCAATAGCTGCACCAGCAAGTCCGCCACCAGCCATACCGCCGAGAGCACCTGCAGCGCCCATTCTAGCAGCCGTTTTCAATGACTGGGATGCACCATAGGCAGATGCTAAGCTCAAAGCACCCCCACCAATTCCAACCACAGGTATTGGGGATGCCCCTAGAGAAGAACCAACCATTTGTCCTACGTGTTGCCAAGCCATCTTTTTAGCAACTTGATGTGTAGCATAAGCAGCACCAGCTGCCCCACCTTGTATCATGCCTAAAGCACCGTGAAATTTAGCGGCCATCTTTGCATGCCTACCGACAGTAGCACCAGCCCCTGCAAAAGTACCATCACTGTTACGTTTACGTTTACTTGCTATTTCTTTACGTTGAGCAGTACTCAACCTTGGAGGACGACCAAACATATAAACTCCTTAATAATGCCAACCCTTAATCCAGCGATTTTTCATAGCAGTTGTAACATTATAGGCACTGGCTGGACCAGAACCTAGCCAAGCACCTATCTTCTTACTTCTACGTTCCTGTTTCGGGGTAAATTTCGTTTCTGTATCCCAACGTTCCCATGCATGACTTACACCAGCACCTGCTCCAGCTTTTAATCCAGATACAGCACCTTTAGCAAAACCAGCTGTACCTAATGCTGCACCCATAGCAGCTGCTAATGCGATATTACCTGACATATAACCTAGTGTAGCACCTATACCTACGCCTGCTAATCCTAAAGCAGTACCTCGTACTTTAGCTGCGTATTTGGCATGATCTTTCACAACACCTACTGAACTACGATCTGAGAATGTTCCATCGGGATTTCTTTTACGCTTACTAGCTATCTCCCGCCTTTGCATTCTAGATAGCCTTGGTGGTTGATTTGCCATAAGCTTCTCCTAATTCTATTTTACTTATTTCATGAGAGGATTTCTATTACAGGCACTTTCAGTGAACATTTTACGTTCTTTATACTCTGCTTGCTTACCTGTATTAAAATTCTCTACACAACGATGGTATCCCATCACCAATAAATATTCCACACGTTTCGTGACTTCGTGCGCGGGATTATACCCAGCTGCATGTCGCCATGCAGATTAGACTATATCATCTAAGTGTGCCGTTTCGAGCCACTTGGCCCTACGTCTTTCGACTAGTCGTTAGAGACAGTTTTAGAGAATTCACTCCTCAACCTTCCTACGGTATTATCTCAGGGAGACGTCCACCGTTTAGACACATTTTAAACGCGCAATTGGGACTCACGCGTCCAGATCTCACATTTCTGACGCTCTGAGCTATGCTCTTTCAAAAACTCTTGTTTATCCATATGTAAAATCTGCATTTTTAAGGCTACCCTGAAAAGAGTAGCCTATTACATTATGGCATCTTCGATGTAGGCGATGGTAAAGCCTCATTCGCTTTTATACGGGGCTTATTATTATTGCTTACAGAAGATTCCAGAAATTTCAAAGCATCACTACGCCACTCATCCAGGAACTTAGTGAGCTTTGGGTTAAGGACGGGCATTGCCATGGCCCATTCCATAATAATCTTTGTTACACCATCATACTTGGCTCGCAGATATTTTTCACCTTCATGCCCACGCTGTAGTAATCTTGTATCAATATCAGCTTGTTCATCTGAACGTTGTTCTGCAAGTTTAGCTTCAAGTTGCGCTATGCGGTCTTCTAATGCCTTAGTACGTTGTTGATCTGGAGTCATAAAAGGATTCGGTGGAGGAATAAACCCACCAACAGTACCAGTGACATTAGGAAAAGTATTGTTATTGAATGTAGTCATAATAGCGAACACCCTGAGTTGCCCCAGGGTGTCTCCTTAAATATTAGGCACCAGTACCGATTTTACCTTCGATAGTCTTCAGTTCATATGCCTGAGCATTAATCTGATTCTGAAGCTGTGTACTAATAGCAGTCAGCTGAGCCATGATAGCTGCATCACCGGAATTAATGGTGTTCTGCAGAGAAGCTGTTTGAGCTGCATCCCGCAGCTGTTCATTCTGCTGAGTCAGATTCCTAATCTGGGCTTCAAAGGACTGTTCACGGATCAATGCACGAGTCATATCACCCTGACGTTCCATTGTTACACCCAGCTGGAACTGACCTTGCTGCAGAGTATTAGTCTGTTCACAGATAGCTAACCGATTTTCACAGCAAGCACGCTGTACAGCATTCATAATACCACAGTCACCAGACTGGATTGCATTGATGACCTGCTGAGTATTCATACCCATCTGGCCTGCAACCTGAGTGATGCTGGTATTAATTGCATTCAGACCGTTCTGAACAGTAGCTGCAGTAGTTCCAAAGGCAGTAGCCAGGCGATCGAAATCACGCTGACTTGTAGCTGAGCTATTATTGATTGCATTCATAAGCAGATTGGTTGTTTCAGCGGAGTTGGCTGCACCCATAGCTGCTACAGCTGCACCATTCCCATATCCATTGTTACCCCAGCCATTACCAAAGTAACCATTACCACCAAACATTGCCAGCAGAATCAGATACATAAAAGGATTATTCATCCAGTTATTGTTCATGGCCCACAATGCGGCATCACCGCCGTAGCCATAACCACGATTACCTGCATTCATGCCGACCAGATAGGGAAGTGCGCTGTCCATATTGCCTCCTTTGTTACCATACCTAAGAACATCAACATCTTTGTCGATATCATCGACTTTCTTCCAGATGCTTTTCAACATTTCGTGAGAAGAAGTATTTCCATTCTCTTCAGCCATGTTGTTCTCCTTAAAAATACTCTCGGAGAAGCGATCGGTAGAAGTCAGAGTATAGTAAACTTCGGAAGGCATATAACCAACCCAAATAACCAATCTAAGGCATTTGCCCCTATGTACATATAGCTTAATTATCTCGCATTAAACTACAAACATACATAGCACGCTGGCGACCATTTACAATATCACAAGGTTTGTCATATCGGAATAGTTTCCAGCCAAACTTGTACTTAAGCTTTAAACCAAGTACGGGAAGCACAAATTTATTACGCCAACAGAAGTATCCGTCGGACTGTAATATGTCTGTGACTTCATCTTTATTATAATATTTAACGAAAGGTTCCTTGACCCAGCAGCCTAAAATATAGTGCTGGAACCCATAGATGGGATTGCGATATATCCACCTTACACGGCTCCAGTAGACCTGTATTTTGGACGACTTGTCAATTACCCAGTACTTTCCTGTACGATGACCAGCATCTAGGTCAGTATCATGGGTTTGAAGATACACCAACCAGCCTTTAAGCATAGGACGAGGCTCATCAGCCCAAGGAACTTTCCTCATTTCGACAAAGAGAGGAAGTATTGGACAAATAAGCCAAGTCAGCAGTGTAGCTATTATGCTGATTGGTGCGTAAAGTATAGCTTTTAGTTTTACATTCATCATGAATCCTTTAAAGTAAGGATTCAGGCATTAAGTGAGGCATATGCCTCTCAATTTATGAATCATCCTGTAAAGAGTTATAACCACGCCAAACAGGGTTAAGCATAGGAATTTGCGGCCTTTCTATAATACAATCAGATGCAAGTAATTGTCCAGCAAAGCCCATGAAATTATAGTCCTGTCTGTCAATACTGCAACCAATTCTCAATTCAGATAACCATGTCTGAATAATTTCATAAGAGTAGGGCTGTCTAAAAATTTGTTGGCTACCATTATTACTACTATTTAATACTACCGCTACACCGTAGTAATTATCCGGCGCAGGAGAAATTTGATAAATTATTGAGAATGGCTCAGTAAATGATAAAGATGGTCCAAGCACTTGATGAGAATAATTTATAATAAACCCGCGTTGACCATCATAGCATAAGCTTTGTGGACCTTCCGTTGAAGAAATTAAGTTTTGAGATTCATTTGTCCAGTATTGAGGCTGAAATTTTAATGTAATCTGAACTGGCTCAGGCAAAATTGCCATGATAAGGTCAACAGTTTCAGTTTTAAACTTAGCATATCCTGGATAACTATAACTATTCAGAAAACCAGAAACATGGCCACTCTCTGTATCGACGACTCTACAAGAATTATACAATTCAAAATTACAATTTACATTAGGATCAACAGTAATTGTATTGATAGTATTTGCTAAATTAGAAATATTCTTAATAGCGGGTAATGTGGCCACCTTAGCTTCAGCAGCAGTATAAGCGTTAGCTACGGCTGTTTTAATACGATTTACTTGATCAAGTATACTCATTTATACCTCCGAGAGTGCTTGTTCAAGACCATCAAGTGTTTCTTCTAGTGCTTCTATTCTCCGCAGCAGCTCTATAAAATTATTATCTACTTCAGTAGCCGTAAGCAATTCATCTTTG
>Ga0247608_10004578_pt1 | contig 15383 bp, 11 predicted proteins | sample 176DNAGHGlowgp2_FD_193490 | JGI IMG/M metagenome (GOLD analysis project Ga0247608, IMG submission 193490) | Sheep rumen microbial communities from Palmerston North, Manawatu-Wanganui, New Zealand - 1766 DNA GHGlow gp2 | ecosystem: Host-associated > Mammals > Digestive system > Stomach > Rumen ...
GATTCTAACGAACTTGTATTACGAATAAATGAAAAAGTTAAAGAATTACCAAATAAAGATGCAGATGAAATATTATTACAGCTCAGAAGAACTTTTGAGGATGTGAAATATCAATCAATGATAAGTTCTGTAGATTCTGTTTGAATTGTTCATACTTTGGATAATTTTTGAGTTGATACTAGTCTATATTACGATGAAGACTGATCTGAAAAAGTAGAATGGAAACTTTCATGAAAACAACAACCAAATTGAAAAATTTCTTTAACAGCAGTAGTAACGAATTGAGAGACTCATAAATATGATAAGTCTTTATATCTCGAAAGTTTTACACAATGGGAAGATGTAAAAATAAATTGACATACACCTAAATTTGATATGACAGAAGAGGAATTTTATAAGTTTGATAGTATTTTCAATGAATATTTGAAAAAATGAAAACAAGAAATGCAAAAATTATCGGAAAAGATAAAAAACGAGACTGATGAAGAGAAAAAGAAAGAATTGAGAAAAAGTTTTAAAGATAAAAGAGAATATTACAAAGATGCAAGATATGTAGAGATTCTAATGTCTAGACTTATTAAACAGCAAAAATTAAATCCAAGATCAAAAGTACCACCAAGAAATCCAAATTATATAGTACTTGATGAAGAAAAAGAAATATTGAAAACGTTATCTGCTAGACTTAGATGCCAAAAGAAATATGGATGAATTGATATATTAGAATGATGACCTGGTCTTTGAAAAACAGTTATGTGTGAATTCCTAGCCAATGTAACAAACAGAGAAATAGTTGTAGTTGCGTGTGGGAAAATCGATCCAGAAACAATGATTTGTAGTCCGGGTATGAAAGGTAATGAAACAATTTGGGAGCAATCAGATTGGGTTAAACTTATGCAAAAACCTTGAACTTTAATTGTATTTGATGAAATTGATAAATTACCTCCTTCAGCTATTGCAAAACTACATTCATTATTTGATACTAGAAAATCTGTATATCATGAATTTGGTGGAACAATAAAAGCCAATCCAGATTGTCTATTTATGGGTACTAGAAATTTATATGACACGTTAAGTAATCCTATTGCTAGTAGAGCGAGAATACTTAGAGTAACTTATCCTTCAGCAATAAATGAAGCATATAAAATATCAAAATATGCGGACAAACCAATATTGAATGTGATGAAATATGAAGATTTTTGTGCTTTATATGATAAATATATTGTTCGTCAGGAACCTGAGCCTAAAAACTCTAGAGAAAAAGAGCTTTATCAAGAAATTATCAATATAGATAAACTATTACAGGTGTTTACTAAATTAAGAGAATTATTTAGTGAAGATTCTTATAACTATGAAATATCTTATAGAGATGCTCAACAGGTTTATATAGATTATAATAATTGAGTAGATTTTAAAACAGCTACAATGAATGCTTTATTATGGTGAGCTTGAGCAGTAACTGAATGAGATAAAGAAGAAAAACAAGAACAAATTAATACAGTTAAAAGTGTAATAGATTCTATAATGTAATTATTTAAAGGATTGGATATTATAAATAAAAACAGTTCTATAAGTTTGGAACTGTTTTTTATAAAAATAGTTTAATTTTATATTGCAAAAATAAAAAGAAGTTGTAAATTTGACGGCATGTTTATTTCTATTCAACCAATGGAAAAAGCAGAATTAGAGTCCTTGGTAAAGGAATTAAATGAGCTATCTGAATTTGAAGCACAGAATAAACAAAGAATGTTGGAAATAGCTCATGTGCTGGTTATGCACTACAACTGAAAAAAAGCTTAACATTTTGATTCATAAAAAATTTCTTATAAAAAAAGGACAGATTTTTCTGCCCTTTTTATTTTAGATTTACAAGTCTTAGAAGTAGATATATCCAATAATTTCTCCACGATTAACTGATTCTACTCTTTGTGTTACTACGAATTTTCCAGCATAGTTCATATCTTCAACTAACATCTTTGAGCTATCTCCGTTGTAAGGATATTGTCTTACGATTCATACGTGACCTGCTGCAGAACGTAATTTAGAATATACAATGATTGAACTAGCACGTGGTGTCTTGGATACTGTGTATCCAGCAGCCTTAGCTGCACTATACCATGTAGAAGCATTTCCTCCAAATGGTCTATTCTGAGTTGTATCTGAAGTATAAGTGAAGATTGAAGGAACCTGAGTTGCAACATACCAAGTACAGTATCCACGGTAGAATCCGTTAGTTATGTTAGCATTATATGTCCATTTCTTGATAATCTTACTTGAACTAGATGTAGTAGTTGTTGTTGATCCACCACCTTGTGAAGTATTTCCTCCTGAAGGTTTAGTAGTTGTTGTAGGTTTAGTAGTCGTTGTAGTTGGTTTTGGTTTAGGTTTAACTACAGGAATACTTAGATCAGGTTGTGCTTTATCGATGAATCCAGGAATATTATTAGCTTTTTCTTCTGAAAGGTTAATGAAGATTTCCTGTCCTTCGTAAAGAATTTCGCTATCATCAGTAATATAGTTCAATGTCATCAAATCTTTTAGATCCAATCCATATTTGTTTGCGAATACCTTGATATTCTGATTTTCCCTAACTTTATAAAGAATTCAGTCTTCTTCGTTAGTTACAACGATCTTTTGTCCTGGCTTAATTTTAGAAATTCCGTTTATCTTTTTAAGATTTGAAACTGTCGTTCAGAATTCAGTTGCGATAGATTCAAATGTATCTCATTCCTGAACAATATATTGCACAACGGCAACATCTTCAGATTCCATTGAGATACTCATCGCATCTAAGTTAATGGCTACGTCCTTGGATCATTCTGATACAAAAGTAGGATTTACATACTGTAAATCTGCAGGAGAACAATATCTATCTGCTACTGTAACAAGGACACCGAATATTAATAAACAGGCAATTGTAAGAAATATTCTTAATTTACTTACCTTATGAGTTCTAGTCATACAATCAAATAACATAAATGGCGGAGGGGGTGGGATTCGAACCCACGAACCGAATACTCGGTTAACAGTTTTCAAGACTGCCGCGTTCAACCGCTCTGCCACCCCTCCACAAGAGAATTCATTTCACGCTTTAATAATGAAACACAGGAATTCACTGCGGCTGAACTTTATTGCGTTTATAATTATATTCATTTCAGATTGATTTTCAAGTCTGATATGATTATACTACTCTCTGAGAGAATATATAATATTTACATATTATAAAAATAATGTATAATTCTATAGAACAAATAAAGGTATTTTATCCACTTATTACCTGAGAAAATAACGAAATTTTGAGAAAAAAATCTGAGAAGGTTGACATTTTTGATGATGAAATCAAAGAATTTTCTGAAATTTTGTTAGATTTGATGTATGCGTATGATTGAGTTGGATTAGCTGCTCCTCAAGTGGGAAAAAATATTCGCATTATAGCTACTACTCAATGGAAGGAAGTAAAAAAATGACGTAAAAATAGTAGAGAAATAATTGGAGAAACGGCTATGATAAACCCAGAAATTCTGGAGCATTCTGAAGAAAAGAAAAAATGAGAAGAAGCTTGTCTTTCTGTACCTGGATTATGCTGAGACGTAGAAAGATGGACATGGATAGTAGTAAAATATCAGGATAAAAAATGAAAAACTCATGTACAAAAATACACATGATTTAGTGCTGTGGTAATCCAGCATGAAATGGATCATCTAGACTGAGTATTATTTACTGATAAAGTCGTAGGAGAAATAAGAAAAATTAAAGATCAATACTAATTTATATTTTTTATTTCGAATAATATGATAAAAAAATATTGGAAAAAAGTCTGATTTTTTTCCTTTTTGGCCAGTATTGTTTTTTGAAATTTAACTTTTGCAAACGAATTTGATGTAACGAATTATGAAGTTAATGCAAATATTAGAATTGATGGAACTATAGATGTAAATGAAAAAATCGATGTGAATTTTTATCAATATATGCATGGAATTGAGAGATTTTTCCCAAAATTTTATGATGTAGGAGATTTAGAATTTCAAATATTATACAATAATATTAAAGTAAATAGCGATAATTATCAGAATTTTGATGAATATAATGAAGTATATACTAGAGTATGAGATGCTGACAAAACTATAATTTGAGAGCATCAATATAATATAGATTATACTACATACGGATTAATTAGAAATTTCTCATGAATGTGATATTCAGAATTGTATTGGAATGTAATATGATATGACTGGTGAAATAATATAAATAAAGTGAAAATCCAGATATCATTACCAAAATCTTATACATGATTTACTGAGGACGATTTCCTAATTTCTGTTGGATATTCATATGAAAGTAATGAAGACTTTGGATGAGAAATCAGCTGGGATGAGAATAATATTTATATTACATATGATAAAAATCTACATCCTTATGAAGGAATTACTTTAGCTGTAAAGTTTCCAAACGATTATTTTGAGTATGATCATGAAAGACAGGCTAGTTTATTTGTGGGATATACTCGTGATTACGATATAGAGAAGTATAAAATTTCATGAACAATACAGAAAGATGGAAACGTCAAATTTCAGGATGAAATTGAATTAAATATACTGAATGAGAATCCTTTTATTAGATGACTTCTACCATATAGATATCAAGCGGATGGAAATCCTTATTTAGTCAAACTGAAAGATATTATCATAAATTGAACAGAAATATCATGAGATGAATATGATACATCAAATAGTTATAAAATAGTTTATCCTGAAGTCTTTAGCTGAAAATCGAGTATTTCGGCAGATTATTCTGTCTATGGATTAATTAGACCTTTCTCAGGAGATTTCAGCGACTGGACTTACAATTCATTTGCGACTTCTGGAGATTTTGATGAATGGAGATACAGATTATATTTGAAATTACCTATGTTAGATTTGAATGAAAAAATCAAAAATTTGGAAATAAATCTGGATATTCCAGGTGGTTGTAGTGCAATTTATTTGGAGGATATATATCTAAACCTCTGAAATTGATTTATAAATGTTAATGAATTTACTGAAAATTATGGAAGTATCTGATGTAATAATGATAAATTGATGCTAGTTTATAGCTGAGAAATCGATAATTATGAAAATATACAATTAAACATAAATTTCGTGAGATGAACTTTTGATTTGGATGAAGACTTATTGGATGCTTTGGCTAATCTTGGAAATTGAGACTTCTATTATAAAGATAAAATGAATACTCCATCACGAATATTTTTGATTTGAATGCTAATTTTTGGAGGACGATTCGGAATTTTTATGAATAGAAGATATAATAGTAAATGTAAAAATGATAAATATATTGTCCAATACGATGCACCAAAATGAGTAGAACCACCTGAGGCTGGGATTCTAATCGATGATAAATTGGATCCAAAAGATATTACATCTTTGATTTATCGATGGGCATCGAATAGGTATATTAAAATTTGTGCTGAAGATAGTAGTAATAAGAAATTTTATATCAAAAAGCTGAAAGATTTACCAAAAGATACTAAAGAATATGAGAAGAATTTATTTAAGAAGATATTTTCTAATGGTGATGATTTTTATTTCTCTGCAAATAAAAATAAATTTACTACATACTTAACAGAAACCGAAAAAGAATTAACTAAATATATTGATGGAGAAAATCGATTTAAAACTACACTTCCAAATGTAAAATTAGATGCTTATTCTTTCAAAAGTTGAACAAAAAGTTGGATATTTTGGATTGCTGTATTATGGTGTGTTGGGTACGGTTTTATTGTCACTTGAATAAACGAAACTCTAAATTCTGTACGATCATGAATGAAATTTATATTCCGAGTTTGATTAATCTGAATTATTTGTTCATATAGAAAAAAAGAGAAAGAACAATGAACTAAAAAATGAATAGAATTTCGTAGACATTGCTTGTGATATAAAGAATTTTTGGAGAAAGTTGACAAAAAGAAGATAGAAGAATTAACTAGGAAAGATCCGTTATTTGTAGAAAAATCTCTACCTTATGCTGTAGTATTTGGAATAGAAACTCAATTTATCAAAAAAATCACACCAGAAATGTTGAGCTGGTATGATGGAGATATGAGTAGTCTTTTGTCTTCTGTAAATTATATTAGTAATTTCGCTAGAACATCAAGCTATTCTAGTTTTGGTGGTTATTCTAGCAGTGGTGGATATAGTTACAGTTCATCTTCATGACATAGCTGAGGTTCATCATTTAGTAGTGGATGATTCCATAGTTGATGAGGTTGAGGTGGATGAGGATGAAGATGATGGTAAAAAGTATTTAAAAATTTGACAATTTTTATTGAATTGACTATAATGAATATGTACTTTTATATATTCATATTAATATTAAATGACTATCAATACTCCTAAATGAAATAATAAATTAAAATCTAAATTGGAATGACTAAGTCCTGAAGAAAAAGATGAATTACTTGAAATATTAAAGCAAGATAAAAAGGAAAGAGAAAATATTGGTAATGAATCTTTGTACTGAAATAAAGATGCTATTTTGGATGATTTAATAGAAAATCATGTATATATTGATGAGGATATAGAAATAGAAATGCTTGGAAATAGATGAAAACTTGTTCACATTAATTTACCAAAAATAGGAGATTTTGAATGATTCAAGTTTGATTGTTTTGTCTCAGATTATATGTACAATAAGAAAGAGTTTGAGTCTGATCCGGAATATGATACAAGGCTTTATTCAATGAATGAAATTGCAAATTTATTGAAAGCATTGAATAGATATATGCGTGCTTATTGAGTAAATATGGATGAAAATATAGATTTTAAGAAAGATTTATATTGAAAAAATAAAAAAATAACTACTGATACTTGAGATTGTTTGAAAAAAATTATGGATTTAGATACAGATTATTGGTTGAGAAATAAAGATGTTGATGGAAAAAAATGAACACGTGCTTGCTGGTTCTGTGGATACGATAGCTCTTATTTCTCTGAATATAATGATTACAATGATGATGGTGCAAAATTATTAATGAAACTATCCAACTAAAAATTTTTAGTTAATAAATACTCCACAAAAATGTGGAGTTTTTTTATTGTAATTTTATCGTTATAGGTACCGCTTAACTGTATAAACTGTCGCAAAAAATCTTGTGAGTATTTTGTCATTTCAAGATAAAGCCAACTATTTCTTACTCTTTTCATAATAATTCTTAGCTGCGGATTCTTGAGCTTTCTTTTTGTTTACTCAGGTTCATTCTGCGGCTTTTTCATTATTAATAAATAATTCTGATTTGTATAATAATACGTTACCTTTTTCATCTGTTTCTGCTTCAGTTTCACGATATTCTGGAATCTGTTTAGTGTCTCTCTGAACTAATTCTTGAACCAATGTTTTGTATGATTTAACTGGATGTGTAGAAATTGTAGCCATGAATGGATAAAGATATTTTTCTACGAAACTAAGCACTTCATCTGGGCCAAAATCTATATAAAGATATCCAAGTAATGCTTCGAATGCATCTCAAAGTATTGTTTCCTTTTCACGTCAATTGTTGTTTTCCTCTCATTTGGAGATGAATAACTGGTAATTTAATCAGATTTTTTTGGCAGCTTCAGCTAAAGTTTCTTCACGAACGAGTGCTATTTTATATAATGTCATAGTCGATTCTGCCATCTCTGGATGATTGAGAAAAAGAAGTTTAGCTACACATGCTCAAAGTATAGAATCTCCTAGAAATTCAAGTCTTTCGTTGTGAGAAGTGATAACTTTAAAATCTGCTGCATATGATTTATGCATAAAAGCAACTAGAAAAAGATCCACATTTTTGATTTGTGTTTCATCTATTCATAGTCATTTTACATATTCACGTAAGATTTTTTCCTGCTTACGGACTTCTTCTGGAACTAATAATTCCATACGTTGAAATTTATTATAAAATATCACTTATAAATAGATTTAGGGATATTATTTTCAAGAGCAATCTTTTTTTATTAACAAAAAAGGCACACCACCGGGTTACGGTATGTGTGCCACCTATATGGCGCCCTGATACAGAAGCGCTCATGCGAGATATCACTCTTCCTCTGTTGTCTTTGACCTACGAAGAAGCCAAACCACGAAGATGACGGACAAGATTTTTGTAATCCATGACCACCAAGCCTCCAATGAGGAGATGAATGGGAACCAGGCCTCAAAACCCTCTGGATCGAAGACCAGACTTGATTTTGAGCCCTCTGACTCAAAGTTAGTCATAGCCACCATCATGTGGACAAAGTCTACTACTTGGAAAGCGAAGATCACGACCGCACTAATCGCTACGACCAATGCGAAAATTTTTACGATGTTTTTCATTTTTTTGGAAGTTTATGTTGTTAATTTTGTTTTTACGTTATATGTATATATATTTTTTATAAAAAGTCAAGTATTTTTACAAAATTCACAAAACTATCTAAACATAAAGTAATATTGGATGATAAACATTTCTGAAATACAAAAAAAATTAGATTTTAATGGTTGAAAATTAGATTACTATTTACCTTTATGTATATGTTCCTTTATTATCTTTTCTGCTTCTTCATATTTATCCAAAAATTTATACCTAGTCATTTCTTCGTTACCTGTTTTGATTTCCAAATGTCAAAATCAAAAAGCTGAATGAACGTTTATGCTATTGATTTTATCATAAGGAATTTCTTTTTTATCCTTTACTATTATTCAACTTTCAATTCTAATTCAGTCTTTTCATACAACCAAAATATTCATATATTCCTCGAATACAGCTATTGCAACCAAAACTTCTACCAAAAAGAAAAACTGTAGAACTGAACTATTTCATATAGAACCTAAATTCAATGTAAATAAACACAAAAACATCATCAATAAAACAAAGAAAAATATTATCCACAAAAAGATATAAACAGCTCTACACTTTCCAAATGTTATTTCTTTTTCTTCAGTGGATTGTGATATTTTGCTATGTTGCATAATAGATGAATGGAATTAAAATCTATTCTTGATTTCCTATATTTTCTGGTGATTCTTCAGTTTTCTCTTCTTTTGGTAATGGAGGAATTGGATCTATATCCAATTTATAACTAAACTTCTTTTCTGATAATCACGGAGCGTATTCATTTCATAATACAAAATCATCTCACAAAGTAACTGTTACATAAGCTCTATTTGTCCAATATTCGATGAAATTTCATTCAGAATCATATTCTGCTTCTACGCTTCACGTATCTACTCTGACATCATAAATAGGGAAGAAAGTCTGAATAGCATCTACTGTTCCATCAAAATCTCATACCATATTAATAGTGATATAACTATGTTCTGTTGGTTCTCAATTAGTTACATTTGTCACATTTAGTCAATATTTAACCATTTTAACTCAAAATCTTGTGGCTATTTGTGATTTTCATAATCAATGAGAAGCAAGAACTGATGGATTAATTGCATTTACTACTTCTACACTTGCTCATTCTGTTAAGAATTTACGGTGAGTAAGTAAGAATGTAACGAAAGTTTTCATCTCATCGTAGTAATTTACATTAGTACTAGTTGCTCCATCTGGAAGCAAAACAGACATTCATCCAAATTGTGCCATTGGAGGATTATACAGGAAGCATCCTGGAACCATTCTAGTTACATCTCTATCCCCACATGTAGATGTATAACCAAATGATGAGAATTCTTTTATTTCTGGCAAAAATTGAACTGTTCGTAGCATTTCTTGTGCTGATATATTTGTCTGAACATACTTTTTGTACTGATCATATAATTCTGTCGCTGTTGAGATACTCAATCCTGATTCTAGCATCTTATCTTTGATGGCTATGATAAGTTTTTGCTGACGTTTAGCACGATCAAAATCTGAAGTTGTATGACGAGATCTAGCATATTTTAGGGCAGTATCTCCATCTAAATGCTGCTCTCATGCATCGATATGGAATGTTATATAATCTATCATATTGTCAGCTGGATATGATGTGTCATGAATTGTCTTATCCACATATACATCTACTCATCATAGTGAATCTACAATTTCTTTGAACGTCTGAAAATCTATAGTTGCATAATATGGAATATCCAATCCTAACATTTCTCATACTTTTGAAGCAAATCAAAGAGCTGATTCTTCTACAGATTGAGTTCTACTATAATATTGCTGAAAAATTGCATTAATTCTTCCATATGAACCATTTACAGGGCTTTTTACGTATAAATCACGAGGAATTGAGAATAATGTTACATTATTTTCATCTGGATTCCAAGATGCAACCATTATAGAATCTGTAAGGAATCATCATTGATGAGATGCTCATCCATATCAAAGTAATAATACATTTACACTATTATATTGGTCTCTTTGCATAGGAGTTCATACTGTCCTAGAAACTGAAGAAACTACATAGTGTTTTACTGTATCAAAGAATCATTTAAATCATGATATCATTCATACAGACAAGAAAAATATCACTCATACACATACTAATGTCAAAATAACTTTCAAAAAATTTTTTCATGCTTGTGATTTTCTTCTACGCTGTATTGATCTTTTTTGTGAAGATAAATTTGAAGAAGTAAAAGTTTTATCAGACATTTCACACTAAATATTAAAACAACTAAAATTCAGATTATAATGAAGATAATATTTCACTGAGCAAAACGATATCTCCTGTAACTTCTGGGAATTCTTTATTTCATTCTCATGATTTTTTTGTTATATTTCATTTTATATCTCATGAAATCTTTTGTCCAGATATTAATTCGAGTGGTTCTAGAACAAAATCAGCAGAAAATTTCATAGTATCTGCATATTTTATTTCTCACTGTATATCAGCTACTTTTTGCTGATACTTTATAGATTGGAAAATAACAGAATATTCAGAATTTTTTTCTTCTTGTATAGATAATAAGAACTCTGAATTAGAATCTTATAATCCTGAATGTCTTCATCATATTCCTTTATATTGTATATATGAGCTTCTAATCATTTTTTAGATGCTGCGAAAGATAAATCAAAAGATGAATCTTTTCATTTGAAAGATCATACAAAATCTTTTTGGATAATTTCGTCTCATAACTCAGAATATTCAATTTCCTGAGTAAGTAATGTAAGTTCGTTAGTTGAAATTCATAAATCAATATGAGAATTAATTGTTTCAATCATTTCTGCTACGCTGTTTAAGAAATCTGGGCTAGATTGAATATTCTTTGTTTCTAGAATATTTTTTAGTGTTCAAACTGTATAAGGAAGTTTTTTATCTTCATCCTCATTAACTTCAATAATTCATCCATTCTGTGCCTCCATATCAACTCGTTTATCAATCACTAAATCTCATAACAATGAGTACATTTTAGCTGTCATATTTCACTCTCACATATATAATCCAAATCTGTGTAAGTTAGCATACATATCGTTACCTTTGTACAAAAGAGTAAGACTTCATGATAAATTAAAAGGTTCTGTTTTTCCTTTTTCTTCAGCTTTAACATCAAATTCAATTTCTGAAGATTCTAAATCATGTGTTTTTGATGTTTTTTCATGGGTAAATTCTATTCATCATTGGATTGTTGATTTTTCATCAAATTCTACAATAAAAGAAAAATCTGAAGTATAAGGTTTATCTTCTGTAATTGATAGTATGTTATATGAAATAAAATCTTCCAAATCCTGGATATATTGTGTTTCATCCACTTGTTTATTGAAAGCTTGTTCAACTGGAGATCATTCTTCTGAAACTCGACTATCAGCATCAATTTTTACAGGCTCCACATCAGTACACCCTGCTATAACAATTGTAGCAATTGAAAGTAATGCAAACAGATTTTTTTTCATTTTTATTAAAAACTGTGTAGATAAAATTTTCTCTTTTTACTTGTACTAAAATATATCCAAAAATCAAAGGAAAAAAAGAAAAAAACCTGAATCTATGTTCAGGCTTTCTCGTACGGAATTGGTTGTTCTATAAAGAACTTACTCTTGGTTCGATGACAGAAACATCAAGGCACCTGTCGGATTCGAACCGACGAACCAAGGTTTTGCAGACCCGTACAATAGACCACTCTGTCAAGGTGCCATTGCATGTGGGCAAATGCATAATAGTGAATAGATTAGTAAAATCAAGAAAAAGATTAATTTTTAGATTACTCACTATCTCATTCATCATTTGAACTATTAGAAGATTCTGGTAAATCTTCTTCCTCTATTGAGAGTCAAAGTCTTGCTCTAGTCTCAGCGTCCACAAATTCTCTTCTTCTTCAGTATTTTTTAGCTGAATATTCTTTGAGGATTGGAACAATTTTCTTATTCTGATAATCTTTTGTATAAATTGAATTCATACTAAATACACGAGTTGTAGCATTATCGATATTTAGTTTTATATATGATTTATAGTTAGCTATTCATACAATATCTTGTCCAGATAAAACTGGAGAATATTCTTTCTCTAGGAATTCGGCATCTGGAGCACCGACCTTAAATGACATCATCGTACCAACGTTACCAAATACGGCTGCTTTTACATCAGATTTTCATCCTCATGAATCTCCAAGTCATTTAGCTGGATCAAGCTGTGCAATATACTGGTGTGCCATAATTAATCCAAGTCTATATTTTCTGGCCTCTGATAAGATATCAGCAAATGTTCATGATACAAAGTTCTGGAATTCATCGACGTATAGATAGAAATCCTTTCTATCTTTCTCTGGAATTGAGGCTCTAGCCATTGCTGAGTTGTATACCTTTGATACGATAATCATACCTAAAAGCTGAGCATTCAATTCTCAGATTTTACCTTTTGAAAGATTGATAAGCAAAATTTTCTGGTTATTCATAATATCATCAAATTGGAAAGCTGATTTAGTTTGTCAAATAATATTTCTAATAAGTCTGTTTGTATTAAATGATACGAATTTAGAAGAGAAGTATGGAATAATCTCCTGCTTTTCTCTATCTCACATTGAATTATAGGTTTTTTCCCACCAATTCTTTACCACAGCATTTGTTACTTTTTTGAGTTTAAACTCACGATATCCATCATCTGTAAAGAGTCTAGTTACATCTAGCAGTGTTGGTCTATCTTCAAAATCCTCAAGTAAAGTCAAACTTCCATATTTGAAGTATTCCTGGATTCTTGGTCAGAATATTTCTGGTCAGAACATCTTAAGGAAAATTTCTGTGGCATCATTTACTGTTCTATCTGCTTGATCAAGATTATCAATTTCATAAAGATTAAGTCCCATTGGCCTCTCTTCATCTCACGCTTCGAAATATACTACATCCTTAGCTCTTTCCTTTGGAATATAGGCAAGCATATCTTCTGCAAGATCTCCGTGTGGATCAATAAGACATATTCCATCACCATTCCAAATATCTTGTCTAGCTATAGTTTGTAAGAATACTGATTTTCAGGTACCTGATTTTCATATACAGTAATGATGTCTAGTTCTATCATCACGTTTGATATATACTGGAGAATAAACGTTTCTGTAAATATTTACTCACAAAAGAACTCATCATTTGAAAGTTTTATATCATTTAATTACCTTTTCTTTCGGTATATTTAGAGAAATTTCTCCATTTGCTCATAATACAATATTATTTTTTGATAAATCTTTTTCTGAACATTCTGAGATTGGCTTCTGAATTTTCTCTTTTTTTACGAATCTTATTGCTATATTACCATCCTTTTCTGTAATATTATTTTTCGATTTTTCTTCTTCTGAACATTCTATAATTGGTTTCAAGTTTTCTCATTTTTCATCCATTTTTAGATATATAATTCCATCATTCTCCACAATATTATGTTCTGATTTTTCTCCTTCTGAGCATTCTGAAAGAATCTTTATTTCTTCCTCTTCTTCTGTGACTTCAACAAAAATTGTACCTCCTTTTTCGGTAATTTTGTGTGATTTTTTCTCACTTGAACTACATTCTGAAAGTAGTTTTAAATTTTCAATTTGATCTGTTCTTGTTCATACTGCCCAGTGATTTGGATATTCATCAAGAATCGCTGAGAGATTTCATTTTTTATACTTTTCTGCTAATACTCATGATATTACACGACCATTTCGTCCACTATCATCAAATATTGGTAAATTACTTGGTGGAGCGATAACTTTATATTGCATCCATTCAATAGCTGGTGAACGGTTATATAATCCATCTGGAAAATGGTATAATGAACATAATTCATTAGTTGAAAAATATGAATATTTAGAGAAGAATCATGTTAAATACATCTGAACTGCAGCTCTCCATAGTGTTATGTAGAAAAAACCAAATATATCGTGTTTAAAATTTGATGATCAAAGAGCATTACTATATTCATCACTATAAACATTGTATGCACTTTCCAGATTATTTAAAATTTCTTTTGGTTTTCATTTTACGTTACTAGATGCAATTATTGAAATTGTAGAACGAAATGTTGGATTTGCTGCTTCTTCTCACATTGCATTTCTACTATCTTCTTTAGCCTTTACCATACGAACCATTGTTATATCTTTTTCTTCTTTTTTACTAGATATTAATTGATTTCTAGGTCAGAATATAGCGTATTCAATCCATTTAAATGGATTAATTAAATTTTTAAAACTCCATCGTTTTGATTCATATAAATCAAGATTTTTATATAATCTATCGGCTGCTATTTCTCTACGAGAATTAAAAGTTGAATTCTCTGGTTTAGCAACTAAAACTATACTTACAGTATCTTCTGCACTTACCTTACCCATCGAATCTATGATGTTATTGATTGGATCATCTGGTGTATTTTTATAAAGTTTAATGGTATATAATGGATCTTTTGTTGTCTCAAGAACCTGGATATCAGAATATTTTCTCTTGAAAAATTTTGGCCTAGCTACCATTTCGATTGATGCAGATGCATATTGTGATGCTATCGCACTTTCTACCATATCTTGGTATTCTGGATATGTTCAAACTAAACATGTAAGTTGTGCATCTTCGTATTGGTATATAAAAACCAATTTATGTTTTCAGAAAATCTTTCACATAATTTTTTCATGTGTACTTATTTCATTCATTTTATGTAAATTTCATAGAACTTGGGACATTCTACCAATTTTTTCTTTCATATCCTTAGCAATTTCTTTCTCCTGTTCACGATCAGATTTTCCATCTCATCTTGGTAAAAGTACTTTTAAGAATATAAGCCTATGTGAATTACAAAATGCATATGCATATCTAAGAAATATTTTTCATACTCTAATAAATAAACTTATTAAAAACAACATAAGTAGAAAAACTAATATTCATTTTCCTACTAATCATAAAAAATTTAAGATTTGTTCTGGACTATTAATATTATTGAAATCAACTGATTCTACAGATGCTTGAGATCGATTTCAACTTGATTTTT
>Ga0247608_10004581_pt1 | contig 15377 bp, 20 predicted proteins | sample 176DNAGHGlowgp2_FD_193490 | JGI IMG/M metagenome (GOLD analysis project Ga0247608, IMG submission 193490) | Sheep rumen microbial communities from Palmerston North, Manawatu-Wanganui, New Zealand - 1766 DNA GHGlow gp2 | ecosystem: Host-associated > Mammals > Digestive system > Stomach > Rumen ...
CAGAACCATTGAAAGTAGCAAAAAGTAATAAGTTAGATAATGTGATAGAACGCTTTAAGGATGATTTACACGAGGCTATACAACAATTTGTATCGGGTTTAGAATATAATATATCATATACATTTGATATAAGAGAACATAGAGCCGTACATATTGGTAAAAGCTCAATGGGCTGGTTATTTAATTTCCAAGACCAAGACACTGAATTAGCTGGTGTGCATATAAAATGGCATAGTTATGAAGATGTAATGTCATTTTTGGAAGAATGGGTAAAGGTTAAAAAAGAATTTGTTATTGTTGATGAATATGATGAAGAAATGCCTTATGAAGAATTTAAAGATTTTGTAGATGTAAAACAAGCTGACCCACATAATTTAGAAAATCCAGATAATTTTACATACTGTAGAAATGTAAATGGATACAGATTTAGTGAGGGTGATTTTAGTTAGGGGGAAATATGACAAAAAATGAGTATAAGAAATTAGAAGATAATAGATTAATCAATTTAGATAAGTCATCTTCTAACATATTTAATATTATGAAAGTTACAAATGATGTTGTTGTAAGAGGTAAATTATTAACATACCTTGACAACGAAAATTTGGATACAGTTAGTTTAAGTTGTACAAGAAAATTAGTTAATGGTGAATATGACTATAAATTTGAGATTATTAAGAATGGGGTAGTAGAAGAATGGAAAATTTAACACAGGAACAATTAATAGCTTTACACGAAAAAGCCAAGCTGATTGAATTAAAACCAGTAGTATCATCAAATATAGGTGGTATAGGATATGATGCAGAAAATAAACTATTAAAAGTTGCATTTAAAACTAAAACTGGTAGCAACATATATTTATATGAAAATGTCGATATAGAAACTTATAATAATTTATTCACAGCTGATAGTATAGGTAAAAAATTAAACGAAAGTATAGTAAGACAAAAAGAAAAATATAATTATATTAAAATATAATATTTAACACCCTGATTTGACCTCAGGTTAAAATCTGAGGCAGTTTACATATCGGGGTGTATTTTTTATAGAACTAACAATATAAAACTAAATATGGGGGTTTAAAATGAATTTAGAATTAAAATATAATAGATTATTAATATGTGATTTTAGTCACGCATTACATCGTTCTATAGCACAGCCTAATTTATGGGAGATGAGGGATAAATATGGTAGACGTACTGGAGGTGTATATGGTTCTTTAAACACATTATTAAAAGAGTGTTCAACATATAACTATTTTCCAATAGCAGTATTTGATGGGCATTTGTCACAACGTAGGTTAGAATTATACGATAATTATAAAAAACATAAAGACAAACAATTATTAACAGAAGATATTGACAAAATGTCAGAATTAGAATTATTACAACAAGAGCAAAGAGCAGAATATAATACACAACGTGAACTAGTAAAAGATATATTACAGGCATTCGGCATACCCGTATTACATTTAGAAGATTGGGAAGGTGATGATTTAATTTACATACTAACAAAATTAGCTAAGGATAGTATAATTGTGTCAGATGATAAGGATATGTTACAAATGATTTGTGATACACCTGAAAGAAGATGTAGGGTGCGTAGAGGTATGAGAGATGAATTTTGGGATATGAATACTTTAAAAGAAAAAGGTATTGACCAAAATGAATTTATAGCTTGCAAAGCAATAGTAGGTGACCCATCGGATAATATACCATCAGCCTGTTTTCAGGTAGGAGAAAAAACAGCATTAGGATTATATCAATTATATTGCAAATCTGTAGAAACAAGTAGACCATTTCCAACAGATGAAAAACAATTAGAAGAAAGTAGTAAATTATTTAATACACCTAAAAGAAAAGCATATCTTAATTTTAATGAAAATCAATTTTTAATAAATGTGCTGTTGATGGATTTAAGACTTGTAGACAATGATATAAATGATGAAGTGTTAAATAAAATATATACGATTATAGAGGATAGACATCGATTAACTGATTATAATTTGGCAAATATATTATTGCAAGATTTGGATATAAATTCATTCAATATAGATGGACTAATTAGAAGTTTAAATAAAACTCAAACACGATTAGATATATCTACATATTCAGAAAATGATGATATGTTAGATGTAAATACAGTATTAACAGGTAAACTATTTTAAAAGTTTACCTTTTTTAAATTTTATATTGACAACTGAAAATTTATATGATATAAATTTATCAGAATAGGTCTAAATTAGATGTCAAAATATAGTTCATAAGTAACTGAAAGACTTGAAAAACCTAGAAAATTCAAAATTATATCTGAAACATAAATATAGTAACTAATGAGTTTAATTGCGGTAGGTGAGCCCATACGGTAGGTGCAATATCCACGGCAATTAGATAGAGTTCAAATAGTAGATGTGAAAGTTTAAATAAATATAGTAACTGAAATAATAACTCAGACATTTTTGTCATAGTAGTTAAAATATAGTTCAAGAAAACTAACGAGGCGTGACGGCTCTGAGAAAGAGTGCAACGTAAGTAATTTAAAATGGACAGACACTCTAATGGTAAGTGTCATATAATAAGACCCTAGAGATGGGCAACTATTCTTTGGTTCGACAGATAAATAAAATAAAGATACATATACAATAATTACTAAAATCCTAGTAAAAACTTGTGTAGAGATATGTTTACAAAATTAAATAGATGACCTGTTTAACTATGTTTTCAGGGTTAAAAGCCACTATTTTATAGGGTTTATTAACTTTGTCAAAAAATAGGCTAAAAACAGTTTATTAAACGATGGCTAATTGTACCTAAGTATAAAATTAATTATGACTCAAATGAACCAAGTAAGAACAAACAATCATATTATATTACCAATTTTGTATAATATGGTTCATAATATCTCTTTAGTGTGTTTTTAATTATTGTAATGTATAAATAGTAGTAATTACGTCCTATAATTGCTGTTGTAATTTTGTTATTTTAAAATACATTACAATAACTAAGAACATATTAAGAGGAAGCTGTTGACCGACAAATCAGCTTGACCTATATTAAGGTCATATAAAATAAACGCTATGTCTATATAAATAGTATTCAGGTAAAATATTTTATTTATATTGCAGATAACTCTATGGTAAGGGGGAGTTATTTAAAGGGAGACTAAGAGAGCCGTTAGATGGGGGCATTCTTTTTGTGTCTTTGCACGACACTGTGTAGTTGTGAAAGTGATGAGATTGGTTTCCCTTTCTCCTCTCTTCCCCCTGCACCCCTATCTCTCCTCAAACCCTTCCCACCCAGCAGGAGCAGGTGCACTATACATATGTTAACATAATAACTTTACTTTCTAAATATCCTATTGGTATTATTTCTTTGGTTACTTTCTTTATTCACCTCTATCTATTGGTATTTTTAGTAGTTGTCATAGCACTACGTGCTATGACCCTACCCCCTATTCCGGTCCACCCCCTCCCAAATAAAATATATTTAAAATTAGTATTTACATATTTTAATTTATGTGTTATACTAATGGGTGATAAAGAGTATTAGTTTAAGAGAGGTAGATTATGGATAAAAAAGTGGAGTTAAGTGACTATCAAAAAGCCATTATAGAATATGTTAGAAATACTAATAATAATATATTAGTTGATGCTAAGGCAGGTAGTGGTAAAACATTTACATTGATTATGGTTGCAGAAGAATTAACAGCTAAGGGTAATCAATGTTTATTTTTATCATTTAATAAACATATAGCTGATGAATTACAGCAAAAAATAACTAATCCTAGTTGTATGATTAGAACTGTACATAGTTTGGGTTATTCGTTTATAGCATCATATCTATGTAAGGTATATGGATTTAATAATTTTGATTTAAAAACAGAAGAGTCAAAGTTGCGTAATCTGGTTAGGGAATATTATGATAAATATTTTAGACCTAGGATTGATTTATATAATGCAACAGGTGTGTATACTGAGGAAGATTTAGAGAAGTTAAAATCATCTCAAGAGCCCTCGGAAAATGGTGAAGCATTAGATGATAAAGCTCTAAAAGAATTACACAATAATTTAATATCTGATTTTGTTGGAATATGTAATTTTAGTAGGTTATATAATGTTAATTATAAAATGGAAGGAAGTTTGTATAAATTAGTTAAAAAGTTTAGTTGGTATTTAGATGCTTATATGGACGATGTTTTATCAGATTATCAAGATTTAGTTATTGCAGTTTTAGATAAAACTAAAGAATTATTTGAAAATCCTCAAATTGGTCCAGACGGTAGACCTATTATTGAGATAGATTATACTGATATGATATATTTTCCTGTATATTATAATATGGGAGTACCTGCTAAAATAAGACCATATTTAGATACCATTTTAGTAGATGAATGTCAAGACCTAAGTATATTACAACAAAAATTTATACAGATGCTATCAACTAATTTCAATCGATTTATATTTGTTGGAGATAAATTTCAATCGATTTATGGGTTTAGTGGTGCGGATACATCAGCAATAGAAAAATTAAATGATACATTTATATTAAATCGTTTGCCACTTAATATTTGTTATAGATGTCCAGAAAACATTGTAAAAATAGCAAAGCAAATAGTGCCTACAATAGAGTGGAATGATAAAAGACCTGATGCGGGAGAAGTACATTTTATATCTATGGAAGAGGCTGTGAAACTACTAAAACCTAATGATGTGTTAATTGGGCGTAGGAATAAAGATTTAATTAAAATATATAGAATGTTTGTACTAACATTAAAAAAATCTGTTAAGTTCAGAAATAGAGGTCTAGTAGATACTTTGGTAAAAAATATAGAATTAGTAATGGTTGAATATATGAAGTTATATTCAAGAGGTGCTAATATACAGAAACCATTGAGTGACCATATGAAAGAATTTATTAAGGAAACAGGATTTGTTAGTGGTACAGAATTATATGAGGAGGAGTTTAAGCGATATGGAAAACAACTTGTAGATGAAAATTCTGGTAAATCTTCGAGAATAGCTAAAGCAAATCCATCTATTTCATATTTAAAAAAGAGTATGCAAGAATATAAGGATTTAGGTACTTATGGATTAGATGAAGATGACCCTTTAACTGAGTTTTATAGTATTATTGAAGATTTTATAAATGATTTTACTAAATCATCATCAAAAATACTTGTTGAGGATTTGAAGAAATATATACGTACATTCCTATCTGGTTCAATGTATGACCAAGTTCCAATAATATCATCTGTTCATAGTATGAAGGGTGGGGAGGCTGATAATGTATTTATATATGATTATCCTAAATTTCCATATGTAAGACCACATATGTCAGATGATGATGAACAACAGGAGAGAAATTTGCAATATGTTGCAGTAACAAGAGCTAAAAAGAAGTTGTACTTAATAGAGTGTGATGTTTCAGCAGATGAAAAAAATTTAGCATTGAACGCTGAATGTGAAGCATCAATTAATCATATTATTAAACCATTTTAGATTTAATTTAATATAGTTTTTTATATAAAACTAATTTAGAATTTTACAGTTATACTAATAAAAATTCTAAATTAGTTTTATTTTTTTTAAATTTTTACTCAAAATTGAAGTCAATTTGAGGTATATTATAGTAGAGGGATAGTAAATATTAGATTTAATGTTGTTATACAAGATATATGAGAGGAGTAGTTTTATATGAGAATTTTACTTTATAGTGATGTACACATAAGTAAAACTAGTTCAATTTTACCTTTAACATATAAAGACTCAAAATTTTCGTTTAGACAAAATATGATAGTGGAAACGGGTAAATATTTAGCTAATTTAGCAGATGAGAATAAAGTAGATATGATAATTAATTTAGGTGATACATTTGATGTACATACTATAACAAGTTATGATATTGTTACAGCTAGTGAATTTTTTAAACAATTCAAATATTTAAATGTGCCTCATTTAGTATTGGTTGGAAATCACGAAATGATAAATCAGGATTTTAATGCTGTTGAATTATTGGATAATATAGATAATATTACAGTTATTTCAGAACCTTGTACTGTAAATACTGATGTTATAGTAGGGATAAGACATCCAGATGCAGATTTATCTAATATACCTAAAACGGATGGTGCAAAATTTGCATTCTTGCCATATTGTAATTATAAAGACATTATGGAATTACCTGAAGGAGATTTTTTATTTAGTCATCAAGATATACAGGGTAGTTTACTTAGAGGCGACATTACATTAGTTGATGGTATTTCACCAGATGATTTAAAGAAGTATAAATTAGTATTTAATGGACATATACATAAACCTAGTATTAAGGGCAATATAATAACAGTTGGAAGCATTATGACACATAGTTTTGCAGATGATGCTGTGTCAGTTCCTCAATGTTATATTTTTGATACTATTACATTAAATTTAACTACATTTAAACCAGCAATTTGCCCATTATTTAGAAAGTTAGATGTTGTGTCTATAGCAGATTTAAAGGATAAAATTGATGGGTTATGTGATGCTTATAAGTACATTATTAATTGTACGTGCCCATTTAATATTAGAGATGAAGTTAAATCATTTTTAAGTAGTTGTGATAAAGTGTTAAATCATAGATTGAATGTCCAGTTAAATGAGGTTGTTACTAAAACTGATAAAGAGGATATTATAGTTCAACAATCTAATTTAGATATAAGTAAGTCATTTGAGGAATTCTTAGGTACAGCAGATTTGAAATATCCAAAAGAACTATATTTAGAAGTGTTAGAGGAGGTAAAGAATAATGAATGATAAAGAATATGAACTTCGAGAGGAATTACATAAACAAATATGTGATGATATGCACGATTTATATGTGAGAAAGAATAGGGATTATGGAAGTAGTGTGACAGATACATATAAAAAATTTGGTATAACATCTTTTCTAGTAAGAATTGCTGATAAGTTTAACAGGGTAACAAATTTAGTGGGTAAAGACGAAAATTTAGTCAAGGATGAAAAGATAGAGGATACTTTGATGGATTTAGCAAATTATGCAATTTTGGCACTTATTGAATTGAAAATGGATAAGCCAAATATTGGACCTGAGAAGTACTCTAATGGTGTGAATGATTTACAGATACCTAATGCAGTAAAAGGTTCGTTTATTAAAAAGTGAGGTTATTAGATGAATATAAGGTTTGATAGAGTTGATATAGAAAATTTCAGGAGTATAGAACACGCAAATATAATGTTGTCTAATCAGGGTACAGTTATAGTAAAAGGTGTAAATGAATATGAGGAAAAGGCTACAAGTAATGGTAGTGGAAAGTCAAGTGTATTTGAAGCTATTGTATTTGCATTATTTGAAGAAACATCAGCAGGTGAGAAAGATGTAGCAAATCGTATTATAAATAAAGGATATACAGTTACATTATATTTCAGTGTTGACCAAGATAACTATATAATATCCAGATTTTCAACTGGTGGTAAGTCCAATGTAACAATACATAAAAATGATATAGATATATCTGCTCGTAACAAGACAGATACAAATAAGTTAATACTTGAAATATTGGGTATAAATAAATCTATATTTTTAGATAGTATATTTTTATCACAAAATGCAAATACAAATTTAGCATCATTAACACCGACAGCTCGAAAAGAACGATTAGAAATATTAACAAATACTGATTATGCTGTAAATACATTTAAGGATGAGTTAAAGCAGTTACAGGTAAAATATGAAGCTGAATGTATTAAATCACAAATGGAAATAACTAAATTAAGTGGTAGAATAGAAGGTTTAAATAAACAAAAAAATGATATAAATAATAAAATAGCTCAAATAAATATAGAGAATGAGAAAATATTGGGATTAGGAAATATAGAAGATATTGAAACTGAAATTAAATTAAATGAAGAAGCAATAAATGGTTCAAAAAAATTAATAGTCGAATATGAGAATCAAGTAATTAATATAGATGGGGAAATAAATAAATTAAGAGACAAAGAGTCAGAAATAAATAGTAAGGCGTTAGAATTTGAAAAGGAAAAGAATATTATACAGCAAAAATTAGATGAACATAGTAATAACATAAGTCAGCAATATACATATATAAATATGAAAACCCAATCAATAAAACGAAATGAGAAAGCTATAGAAAATATAAGAAATAGTGATAAATGTCCAACTTGTGGTAGAAAATATGAGGATGCAAATGAGGAGCACATACAAGCAACAATAGCAGAATATCAGGTAGAAATAGATAAGTTAAATACTGAAATTGCAGAACATACTAAGATAATTTTGGATGAACAGGCAGAGCAGGAAGATTTACAAGTTAATTTGATGTCTTTAGGTGAAGCTATAGATGCGATACAACCAAGTTTGATAAAAGTTAAGGCAGAAATAAATCAACAGGAAAATTTAAAGGTTAAATTAAATCAGGATAAATTACTAGAACAAGATAAACAAATTACTTTGAATAGTAATATAGATAGTTTGAGGGTGCGTAAAGAAGAAATTTTAAAAGCACAAAAAGTAAGTACGGAAGAATTTGTTAAGATGATAGAAGATATAGATAAACAAATAGTAACTATTACAGAAGAACAAGCCAAATATCAAGAAGAATATAATAAAAATAATAGTTATATAGATGTTTTAAAGAGTTGTATACAAATGGTTACAAAAGAGTTTAGAACCTATTTATTACAAAATAGTATAGCATATTTAAATAAATTATTAGAAACATATTCCAGAGCATTATTTAGTAATGCAAGAGACCTTATAACTATTAGTAGTGATGATGCTAAGCTGGATATAAAATTGGGTAGTGCTACATATGAAAGTTTATCAGGCGGTGAAAGAACTAGAGTAAATATAGCTTTATTATTAGCACAGAAATCCTTAGCCAGTATTATAGGTAATATTTCGTGTAATTTAATTATATTGGATGAAATATTGGGGTATTGTGATAGTCAGGCAGAAAGTAATGTAATAGATTTGGTAACAAAGGAATTAGAGAATTTAGAAAGTGTTTATATGGTAAGTCATAAAGAAATACCTATAGGTTATGATACACAGTTAATAATAGTAAAAGATAAAGATGGGTTAAGTAGAGTTAGAGAATATTAAAATGTTAGGAGAGTGGGCTATTTGGATAAAAATTTTATGTGGCTTGTTCTAATAGAGTTGTTGATTATTGGTATTATTGTTTTAATTAAGATTATAATTGAGCATTATGAGAAGAAGAAGATTGAGAAGATATTAAACTACTTTGAGAAAAGAGCACAAGAAAACTCAAACTATGAAGAGAGGGTAAATATATTAAAACAAATACTATCGGCTAAAAGTAATAAATGTTAATGGAGGTATATTAAATTGATTAAGTTTGAATTTACAGGTATATTAAAAGAAGCAAGTGAAGGTGGTCCTTATAGAAGGTTGCCAGAAAGGAGTACGAAGGCTTCTGGTGGATATGATTTTTATAATCCAGAAAAAGTGGAAATTGAACCACATACTATTAGGATTGTTAAAACGGGAATTAAAGCACAGTTTCCCGATGATTTTGTATTAAAATTATATAATAGAAGCTCTAATCCAAAGAAAAAGGGAGTAATGTTAGCAAACGGCGTTGGTATAGTGGATGCTGACTATTATGGTAATCCGGATAACGATGGGGAGATTGGATTTCTATTTTATAACTATACGGATAATGCAACTGTATTTGAAGCTGGAGATAAATTAGGACAAGGAATATTTGAAAGATACTATACAGTATCAAACGAAGATGAAATAACTACAGAAAGGGCAGGAGGATTTGGTTCTACTGGTGTATAGGTGGTGTATATGGGAGAAGAGTTAAAATTAAAAAAACCATATCCATTATGGAAACTAGAATACGAGGAAATAGAAAGTAGGGGAGAAGCTGTAGGTACATATAACATATGTGTGAAAATAGATAAGTATTCTGAATGGGCAGAGATATATAATACTTTTTCAGAACCTTGGGCAAAAATAGCACTAAAAAGATTACAGGAAATATTTGATATTCATATATATAAATGGTTAATTTCTGAGAATAATAATCCTATGATGTTTGAGGTAAATGACCAAGTATATAAAACAACTTTTGTGTTACCATATCAAAGTTGCATATGTGGCGAGCAAATAGCGGGTAATCAAAGATATGGTGAGCTTGCTATAGGTGATATAAAATTTGATTATGTTAGGGACTTGATATTTTTTTATAATAGTGGTACAGTACTTGTAAAAAGTAACCAAGTGTTTTTAGATGGTGAGTTGATAATGACTAGTAAAGTGTTGTCTGATGTTTGTGATATGATAGGTCAAAGTATGTCTATGTTAGATAGTGACCCTGCAAAATTAATCAAATATATTAAAGCACAATATGATAATGTAGATGAATATGTATGTAATGGTTATACAGCATATAATTTACAGGAACAATATTGAGGGAGGTGAATAGATTGGCAAAAGTAACTTTTGAATTTGATGATATAGAGGATAATGATGATGTCAAATTAGTTGTGGATAGACATAGGTTAATGAGGTTGGCATATGATATAGATGGACTATACAGGAAAATATATAATGGAAAATTATATAATGATGAAACTATTTCAGTAAAAGATAATAGAGTTTTAACTGAAGAAGATTATAAAAAATTTATGGATGCTGGAGAATATCCAGTTAAAGATACTAAATCATATTTAGATAGTGATTTTATAGAAAACGAATTAGATAGAGCATTAGAGGATGTCAGACATTTATTAAATTAAGGAGGTAGTTATGAGTTTATTAGAGTTTTCAGAAAACGAACTTAAAAAACTTGAAGTTAATTGTGGGGATGATGAGGAAGCATTAAAAATGCAACAAGTTGTAACTAGGGATGTTATGCAAATTGTACAAATATTTACAGAACAAACACATAGTGGATTTTCAGGAGCATATATATTAGATTTGATTGAGAGACTTTTAAGATATAAGCCACTATCACCATTAACAGGTGAGGATGACGAATGGGAAGATTGTTCTCAATTTGGTATAGAAGATAAACAAAATAAAAGGTGTCCAGCAGTATTTAAAAGACCGGATGGTACAGCTTATTGGGTTGAAGGAAAAATTTTCTCTGATGATGGAGGTAAAAGCTGGTATACAAGTGCTGATAGTCACGTTGATATAACTTTTCCATTTGTAGTGCCATTACACAGTGAAAATGTATATGTTGATGTGAAAGAGGGGGTAGAAGATGAAAAAGAGTGATGTAGAATTAATTTTAGACACATTGAAAGATGTTAAAACGATTGTAAATAGGTTGGATTATAACACATCATCAGCACTAAATAAAAGGATTATGACAATATATCCTCTAATTGAAAAGGAGTATGATAGATTAGATACAGAAAAAATTGAAATTAATAGTCCTAAAGTAATGTTAATTGGGTTAAAGGATGCAAATGAAGCTCAGATGAGTTTAACAGATTTTACTAATAATACTTTGGAAGATTTAGTTTCTAAGAATTATAAAATAATTGATTTTGGTCCAGTTGTTAGTGATAATTCGATTGTAATGTATATAAAATATACAGATTAATAGTTATAAGGTAATTTAGATGGAGGTGTAGGATGCAGTATTATATAAAAATTTTTAATAAGTCAACTGATGAATTGGTTGGCTATTATAAAGAAACAGGGGTTACTTGTATTACTAAATTGCCAAAGGGAATGAAGTATTTTAATAAATGGCAAGATGCAATGTGTAAAGCGTTAGATATGGATGATGGATTTATTAGAGATAAAGATGGTAAATATTATGTAGGGCACGCTATTGTCTATGGAGACAGTAAACGTGAGCCGACTCAAAGTATTTATCGTAATAGTAGATTGGAAGGAGATGAGTATGAAAATGCACTTGATGCCTTTATACGACAAAATCGTGGTAGAAATAGATGATAAGCAAAATATGCAATCAGAGACAGGATTGACTTATACAAGGGATATGAGTTTAGGAAGTAATACTATAATGGCAGGTAAAGTAGTTGCAGTAGGTAATGGTAGATTAATGAGTAATGGAGAAATTGTGCCATTAATAGTAACTATTGGAGATAGAGTATTATATTCAAAAATGCAAGGAGAAAATTATAATGATGGTATAAAAGACTATACCATACTTTCTGAAAGTTGTATTTTAGCAATAGAAAAAGGAGAATAATAAGGTTATGATAAAGATTACAAGTATTAGAATTAAGAAAAATTATAAGCAATCAGAAAACACGTTGGGAATAGCGAGTATTAATTTAGAGGATTGTTTGATAATACATAATATTAAGTTACTAGAGGTTGATGGTAAGCGTATGGTAGCTTTTCCAAGCGTAAAAGTTAAAAAGGTTAGTTATGTGGATGGTAAGTTAGATGAAAGATGTAATTATTCAGATATAGTACATCCAGCAAACAGAGAATTCAGAGAGTATATAGAAAACGAACTATTTAAAGTATATGATATGGAGGTCAATAATGAGTAAAGAAGTAAAGTATGGTAATGAAGCCAATAAGGCGATAATAAAAGGTATAGATACAGTTGCAAATATAGTAAAAACAACAATAGGACCAAAGGGTCGTAATATATTAGTTAGAAATCAAATAAGTCCACCAATAATTACGAATGATGGTGTAACAATAGCAAAGGCAATAGAGTTAAAGGATAATACAGAAGATGCTGGGGCTCAATTAATTATACAGGCAGCAAATAAAACTAATGAAGTTGCAGGGGATGGAACATCATCAACATTAGTATTAGCTCAAGAAATGATACATCAGTATTTAGATTATCCTGATAAAGAAGGTATAAATGTAGTACAGGTGCAAAAAGATATGTTGAGGGCAGCAAATGAGATAAGTGATTATTTAAAATCGATAGCGATACCTGTTACAGATAATGCTAGTATAGAAAAGGTAGCTACAGTATCAAGTGGAAGTGCAGAAACAGGAAAATTAATTGCAGATGCATTTGAACAAGCTGGTGAGTATGGTTCAGTTATTGTAGAGGATAGTAGAACAGGAATGGATAATTTAGTATCAATACAAGGAATGAAATTAACTAATGGTAGTGTCACACAGTTTTTACTAAAAGATAGAGTAAATGGTAAATCTGATATGTTAGATGTTAGTGTTTTAGTTACTAAGGATAAAATAGATAGTGTGGCTGATATGTTTGCTGTTTTAGACGAGTGTATCAAAGCAAATAAAAAGTTATTGGTTATATGTGATGATATTGAGTTTGAACCATTAAATATGATATTGGCAAATAAAGCAAGAGGAATACCTGTAGATATATCAATAATTAGGTTACCAGCATTTGGAGAATTAAGAGAACAATTAGTTGAAGATATTTGTATAGCAACAGGGGCAACATTACTTGGTAGAGATATTAGTAAAACATTAAAAGATTTTTCAGTCGAGTGGCTAGGTGAAGCAGAACAAGTAATAGTTACTATGGATGATACAGTTATAAAATTCAAAGATGTTGCATCCACAGGAGCGAATTTAATGGGAGCAAGACAAGAAAGAGTCAGTGCTCTAATGGAACAACAAAAGAAAGCAGGCAAGGACCAACAAGAACAATATAATAGAAGAATATCAAATTTGATAAGTGGTATATCAATATTAGAAATCGGTGGTAATTCTGATGTAGAGGTAAAGGATAGAAAACTAAGAATCGAAGATGCATTAAATTCAGTACAATCTGCTAAAGAAGAAGGTATAGTATCTGGTGGAGGATTTAGCTTTTTATCAGCAGTAATAAATGCTCCTGATAGAGAGGGGTCTATAGGTGAAAATATTGTATATAAATCTTTAGAAGCAGTAACAAGACAAATAGCAGAAAATGCTGGATTTGATGGACCAATGACAGTGGCTGAGTGCTATAATCGTAATTTAGGATTTAATGCTATATCAGGTGAATATGAGGATTTAGTTGAAACAGGTGTAATCAATGCTGTTAAAGTAGATAGATATAGTTTATTGAATGCAACGAGTGTAGCATCTACAATTATTACGATGGGTGGAACAGTAGTGGAAGAAAATGAGCCAGAGGGTAATGTATTACAATTACAAGCCCCAATGTCAAGTATTATATAATAAGTTGAGGTATATGTTATGAGTGACGAACAAAAATATATTAGATGTAAAAGATGTAATAGATTTTTAAGAAGTGATAAAGCAAGAGCTAGAGGATATGGTGACCACTGTTGGAAGGAATACAAAAAAGAAAATAGAGAGCTCGTTAGCTTATTCAGTGCTCAGAATGTTGGAGGTTTAAAAAATGCCAATTAGTATATTAGTAATTTTTGGTATAATTTTAATAATTTTACTTTCAGTTTTGTTAATTATATGTTATATTAAATATAGGGGAATAAGGAAGTTATATGAGTTGGATAAGGGTGATTGGTTATATTCAAAGAGTCAGTTTTCTATGATAGAGAGCCATTATAGAGCATTTAAAGAGGGTAGAAATCCATATACTGTTTTAAGAGATATAGGAGAAATAATATATGCTGGATTTCTACCAGAAAGAGTTAATTCAGATGCCAAGGTCAAATAAAATTACCCCAAATATAATATTAACAATAGATGTGCATAATTATTTAAATATACCATTTATAGTAACAAATAATACAGGAACAATTTTGTGTGCAACACACACAGATAAAATTGGTTCAAATTATAGTATAAGAAAACAAGTAATTAATAAGATACAACTATTACATAATGAATACAACATTGACACAATAATATTGGAACAAAGTAAGTTGTTTTTAGATAAGATTGATAGGTATCCAGACCCCTATATTTTACGAGATGTTTTATTACAGTTTGGGATACAAATATCAATAGAAGATGCTTTTTGGAATACGTTTAGAATATTATCATATGCAGAATACGAATGGAAATCTGAAGTATTAGGTAAATTTAAGGCAAAATATGCTATAGATTTATATAAATCGCACGTACTACACAGAGGGAATATACCAAAAAAGCAACTTATTAATATAGATGAACAAAATTATTATGAGGCTGTTTGTTTAAGTGAATGTGTATTATCTGATAGATTAATGAATAAGAAATATCAGGTAAACGAAGGAGATTAGTAAGTTGAAAAAAGATGAATTAGGTAAAAAAATAAACAAGGTATTAAATGAGAAGGAAACATTTTTACTCAGTTTAATTCTATTAGTTCATATGAAGGATGATGAAAAGTATAAAGATTTATCAGAATTAATATTTTTATTTGATAATTATGATGGGTTTAAACAATTTATCAAATATTATGAAGGTCATACAATAGAAGTGCCTACTGTAAAGGAAGTGAAGGGT
>Ga0247608_10004582_pt1 | contig 15377 bp, 10 predicted proteins | sample 176DNAGHGlowgp2_FD_193490 | JGI IMG/M metagenome (GOLD analysis project Ga0247608, IMG submission 193490) | Sheep rumen microbial communities from Palmerston North, Manawatu-Wanganui, New Zealand - 1766 DNA GHGlow gp2 | ecosystem: Host-associated > Mammals > Digestive system > Stomach > Rumen ...
GATTATCGACCGTTCCCTCGAACCTTCAGATGGCGATATCGTGGTGGCGTATGTGAACGAGGAATTCACCATCAAATATCTGGACCTTTCGCACAAGGAGGAAGGATATATCGAACTACGCCCTGCCAATAAGAACTTCAAACCGATTCGCATTGATGCGGATGATGACTTCGAGGTGTGGGGCGTGGTGGTATGGACGATAAGGAATTGGAAAAAATGATAAGTGATAAGTGAAAAGTGAATCAGGGATTTAAAGGATTTAAAAGGATTCTTGAACCTGAAACTTGAAATTTGAAACTTTAGCTCGGCGTAGCCAAACCAGCACAAAGTGCGTGAAACTGTCGCGCAGTGCCCTGCCCTATGTACGGAATTATAGATTGTGACAACTGCTATGTGTCTTGCGAACGGGTGTTTCGCCCCGACCTGAAGGACAAGCCAATCGTTGTGTTGAGCAACAACGATGGATGCGTTGTGGCACGTTCCAATGAGGCGAAGAAAATGGGTATCAAAGCGGGAACTCCTTATTATCAGTTGAAAGAGCTCTTTCCGAACAATAAGGTGGTGATTTTCTCATCCAACTACGAACTCTATGGCGAACTAACAGCACGGGTGGTGGGAATCATCCGCAAGGAAGCACCTGCCTATTTCCGCTATTCCATCGACGAGTGTTTTGTGTATTTCGAGAGCGATACGAATATCGACTTTAAGAAATGGGGGGAAGAACTGCACAAGAAGATTCGCAAATATGTGGGTATTCCTGTCAGTATCGGAATAGCGCCCAACAAAACATTGGCAAAGGTGGCTTCCCACTTCGCCAAGAGGCATCAGGGGTATCGCCACTGCTGCGTGATTGACAACGAGGAGAAACGGAAGAAGGCGCTGAAGCTCTTCCCCATCGACGATGTGTGGGGCATCGGAAGACGCTATACTGCCCGACTGCAAGCGATGGGGGTGAATACGGCATACGACTTTGCTATGCATCATCGCGATTGGGTGAGAATCGCATTCAGAAATATCGTCATCGAGCGTACTTGGCGCGAACTGAACGGCGAGGATTGTGTGCCGAACGAGGAAATAGCCAGCAAGAAAAGTATCTGCACGAGCCGCAGTTTTAATGGAATGGTGAGCGATTTCGACACATTGCAAACCCATGTATCGAACTACGCAGCACGCTGTGCGGAGAAGCTGAGGAAGCAAAGGACGGTGGCATCGGTGGTGTCGGTCTTCATCCAAACGAATGCCTTTCGGGAAGACCTCGAGCAATATAACAACTTTCTCGACCAACGCCTGCTCACCCCCACTAACTCCACGAGCGTCATTGCGAAGACTGCTACGGAAATACTGAGGAAGATTTACCGACAAGGCTTTCAATACAAGAAGGCGGGAGTCATTGTGATGGGCATCAGTCCCAATTCACCTATCCAGCAGGACCTTTTCGATTTCAATGCCGAACAATTCGAGAAGATGAAACAACTCGATGCCGTCGTGGACCGAATCAACAAACTGAACGGTTCGGAGACCATCGTGCTGGGTTCTCAACAATACACACAGAAAGACGGCAAGGGCAAGGCAAACGTGTTTGCCAACGCCATCAAGCACGATTTCCGCAGTCCCAATCCTACCACCCGATGGAACGAAATCATCAGATTGAAATGATTTGCCATGATACTTGAAGAAAGGTCAAAGGTCTAAGGTAAAATATGCTCAGCAGATAAAAAAAACGATATAATCTATGAAACAAAGAATCATTTTGCTATTTAGCATGAATTGGTGCTTGATGATAGCATCAGCACAAGTGCAGACTCAGTCGTTGGCATGGGGCGACCAAGGGAATGGAACGTATGTGAATCCCGTACTCAACGTGGATTATAGCGACCCCGACGTGATTCGAGTGGGTGAGAAATACTATATGGTGGCATCCGATTTCAACTATATGGGAATGCAGGTGATGGAGTCGGACGACATGGTGAATTGGAAGTATATCAGTCAGGTTTATGACCATTTCGACGTGGAGGGATGGGATGAGATGAAGCACTATGCAGGCGGTTGCTGGGCTCCTGCTTTGGTGGAGCACAATGGCAGGTACTACGTGTATTTCTGCACTCCCGACGAGGGACTTTTCATGAGTTCCGCAACGAATCCTCGTGGTCCGTGGTCCCCACTCCATTGCGTGAAGAGCATCAAGGGATGGGAAGACCCTTGCCCGTTCTGGGATGAGGATGGACAGGCATATTTGGGACATTCTCGTGTGGGGGCAGGACCTATCATCATTCATAAGATGTCTGCTGATGGCAAGCAATTGCTCAATGATGGACTGACGGTCTATACGGGTCCTGTGGCAGAAGGTACGAAGTTTCTGAAGCACGAGGGTTATTATTTTCTGATTATCCCTGAAGGAGGTGTGGGAACGGGATGGCAAACGGCACTCCGTTCGAAGAATATCTATGGACCATACGAGAAGAAAGTCATCTTGGAACAAGGTGTGACCCCTGTGAATGGTCCTCATCAAGGCAATTTGGTTGCCACACCCGAAGGGGAATGGTGGCTTTTCCACTTCCAGGACACGCCAGCACAGGGACGTGTGGTGCATCTGCAACCCGTTCGATGGTTGGAAGGATGGCCGATGTCGGGAGTGGACCAAAACATGAATGGCATCGGAGAGCCTGTGTATGTGTGGAAGAAACCGAACGTTCGAACGGAAACGAAAACGATAACGAAAACGATAACGAAAACGATAACGGAAGCCATGCTTCCCGCTCATAGTGATGAATTCAGTGGAGAGGAAATGACTTACAAGGGAGAGCGAAAGGATGGATTGGGACTGCAATGGCAATGGAATCACAATCCTGTGCATGAGAAGTGGAGCTTGACGGAACGCAAGGGTTGGTTAACACTCGAAGCACTGCCAGCACCACAGTTGATGTTGGCTCGCAACACACTTTCGCAGAAGGTGATGGGATATGCAGGAGAGGCAACGACTCAGCTCGATGCCAGCGCTTTTACGGAATCCACCCGCGCTGGATTATGTGTGTTGGGTAGCCAGTTTGCTAGTATCGGTATTTGTAAGAAAAACGGGAAACTACAGTTCTACACAGAGGTGAACGGACAGGTGCAATGGTTAGGCAATGCCAGCAAGACAGCGTATTTGCGAGTAAATGTAGATGGGACTCGTTTCCAGTTGGAATACAGCAGCGATGGCAAGCACTTCGCGAAGGCTGGCGATGCTATCGACATCCATGCGAAGTACTGGAAGGGTCCACGCTTAGGACTTTTCTGCTATAATGAATCAAGCGCAAGCGGGAAAGCAAGATTCAATTATTTCAGATATGAAGTAATGAAATAATCCTCTTTCCACAAAAGAATCAATACGCCAACACATCCCAAAGTGCACGGATTCGCTGCTCTGGGTCCCATTTCCCATCGAAAGTCCACTGAGCAGTAATCGTGTGAAACTCAGGACTGCCTGCCGCCGTACTGAGATTGTTGTTGAGCCATCCGCTATGTCCTCCATCACGCGTACAACCATAATAATACACGCGATGTCCCCAAGGGCATGGGTCGATGGTCCTTCCCTTTGCCAAAGCCGAAGCAGGGTCCTTCTTATAAGCATGTTCGATGTTTGCATCGATGATGTTGCGGGAAAGACGACAATTGAGCAGATAGAACTGCGAATCGTGGTGATAGCGTCCGAGCGGAGTTGGTTTGATAGCATCGAATTCGGAATTCGTCACCACGAACTTATTGTTGATGTCGCCACGTCCGTCATGCCAAAGGATGGCACGGGTGTCGCCGAAGAAACGGCAACGAGTAGCATAGCATGTGCCACGCGGACAGATGAAATCCACTCCAGGACAGCGGATGAAAAGGTCGGAATGATAGTACATGCCACCTGTATTGCACCAAAGGGAAAGTGCATCGTTTCCATCCGAAATGATATTGCTATTGATGATGATGGTACGAGTTGCCTCGCCATACACAGTGAACTGATGGGTGGTCGTATTGGTGACAGTCGTACCATAATTGTTTATCATCGTCAGTCCCGAAATCACACAGTCGTTGGCATCGGATGTGAGCACCACAATGCCATGCAAGGTTTTCTTGCCTCGATATTCAGGACGCATCGACAAGTTGTTTGCCTCGGCACCCACAATGATGCAACTGTCGCGATGCTCACCCACGAGCACGATGTTTGGTCGGTCGATAATCACCTTTTCGTGATAGAGTCCCTTCTTGATAAGGATTTTGAAAGGTTCCTTACCTTGCTCTGGCGCTTTCTCAATGGCAGACTGAATGCTCTCGCCACGCTTCACCACAGCATCGAAAAGGCTTTCATCCACTTTTGGCACCACGCCCAAACGGATGGTGCCATTTTCATTTGCACCCTTCGTCGTGAGACTGATATTGACTTTGTTCTGAGGGTCATACTTCTCTGCCCACGCTGCATAGAGCGGATAAAGTTCTGCAGGTCGGGAGCCATACCAAGCATAGCCGTTTCTGCGTTCCGAGCCGATGTCTTCCAAACGGCGACGCGGAATGCCATCGCGGTCGCAAACGTAAGGCACTGTGTTTTTCAAATCGTAGTAGCGAGCCCATAGTGGTTCGGTAGCGGTAGGGTCAGTCTTCAACACGGCTTCCCATTGGCGATTATTGGTCAGAACGCGCTGATAGCGAAGTCCCGTCAACTTATATTTGTCAAACCAAGCCATTGCTCCATGCACGGCAGCTTTCACGCGCTTATCGGGGTTTGGCAACTGCATGAGCAGACGAACGATGCTGGCACTTTCCTGTGAACAATAGGAAGGCAACTCGTAAGCACGAGCAGGTGCAGGCAGATAAGTTTCTCGGTCATGCTGCTGACACCAAACCGTGAGTTGTCCGTCCGTCTTGATTTGAGTAGCAAGGATGCACTCCACACCTTTGTCGAACGCCTTCTTCAGTTTTCGCTTCAGCGATGGTTCACAGAGCGAACCGCCGTAGGGTTCTCTGCCCTCATACATGTCACGCAACATCTCCAACGTGTTTACCATCGCATCGTCGTTGTAAGTGATATGCACCTGATAACCACGAGTGACAGGCCAAAACTGAGGCCATCCCCCATTCTTGTATTGTCCACTCAGCAGATATTCCACCCCTCGGCGAAATCCGTCGCGGTACTTTGCTTCGCCAGTGACTTGATAAAGACGAGCCAAGAATTTCATCTGCATGGTCGTGGCACCGTTGTCGATAGTGGAATCGTCACGACGTTCCTTCTCCTTGAGCACTTGTTCGCGTTGCTCGTCGCTCATGGGCGAAGCCATGTCGATATTCTTGGGCCAGCCTCCAGTAGTACGTTGCCACAAAAGCATTTGGTCACCGATGCGTCGTGCTTCCTCTGTTTGGAAGAACTCAGCATCAGTTGCCCTCATTTGACCTCTCCAATCATTTGCCCTTCCTGTTGATTGTGCCATAGCCACGGCACTCATCAAGGCAAAAGTCAGTAATATTAAAGTTTGTCTCATAAAAAAAAGGCCCCCTCCCGTCCTCCCCGAGGGGAGGAGAATACCATCCGGATGGCTTCCCTCCCCCTCGGGGGAGCTGAAGGGGGGCTTTCATTTTACATGCTTCACTTTTCTCTCTCCCCCTCGGGGGAGCAGGTGGGGGGCCTTACCTCACAACCACCTTCTTGCCATTCACGATATTGATGCCTCGCTGGAGTGTGCTAAGGCGACGTCCTTGCAAGTCGTAGATGACATTCTGGTTCGAATGGTCGTTTGCTGAAGTTCTCACCTCGAAGATGTCTGCTTCCTCATCGTTGTAAATGAGTTGCACATCGTCAACACAAAGCTCTTCACGACCATTACCCTCACCAGGAATGATGCAAGTTGAGAAGGTCATGAACATAGCTCTTGGAGTAAGATCAGTTTCTGGATAGGTGAAAGGAACGCTTACACGAGTCCATTCGGAACATGGTTCGATAGTGGTAATCTCAGCAATACCAATCTTGTTGGTGTAAACCGTGTCGTGAGGAAGAGGAATCTGGCAGTAAGTTCCATCCGTAATGTATGCACCCATACCTGCTCTCACTCCTTCAGCATTGGATCTATACTTCACCCAGAATACCACAGAGTCTGGATGAGCAGTGAAAGTCTGATAGAAAGGATCACCATTGCGGTCCACATCCTTGATACTCATATCGAGACGCGAATGGTTTGCAGGTTCGTCTGGAGTCATAGAACCACAAACCATACGGCCTGTTGAAATCGTTCCATTGGCAATGGCAAGACCCATGATATTGGTTGAAATAAGTCTCACACTATACTGCCCACTATGTGCATCTTCATTTTTGAAACAATGGTTACCCACAAACTGAACGAAAGGACCCGTTGCACTGCTGAATGAATGCCAATAGCGAGGCTCAGCAGGGAACATGATGCCCATCTCTTCATCCACTCCCCAATCCTCAAATCCAGAGTTGAGCAACTGAGGCTTGTCATCCTCTACCGTTTCAAAACCTTCTTCCGTACCGAAGGTGGCAACCACCATCTGCCCAAGCTGTTCCGTCAAGTCAATATCGACTACTGCATAAAGCTTTTCATCATTGAATTTAGCCTTGATGTTCACGGTCAGACCAGGAAGCATCTGTGCCCACAGAGGGTCACTAATCGTCACAGGCACCCCCGTCACATCCAAAGTAGTGATACCATCCGTTGTCGTACCAGGGATGTTATCAGCAATGATGTCACCCATCATGATGGCATCCATCTGGAAGTCCTTCATCACAAACTGGTAAACATCGTCACCAGTCTTTTCAATCAGAATCGTGGAACTTGGCACTGTTGTTGAATCACCGTCCACAGATATAATCAGCACATCTGTATATGCCCTTGCAGCAAGCGACAGGACAAAGAGCAACATTACAGTAAAAAATTTCTTCATAAATGCATTTGTATTAAATTGATTCATTACTTTTCACCTTTTATCATTGAAACTTGAAACTTTGAAACTTGAAACTATTCTTTTATCTGTATTTAACACCTATTAAGAGAAACTAAAAAATAGTGTAAAAAACACAAAACAAATCATTGAGCATCAAAACGCCAACTATCAAGAAATCTGATAGTTGGCATCATTTTCCGCTGCAAATTTCGCAAGAATTATTGAAATATGCAAGGTTTTATTCAGAAAATGCATCCATCATTCATGAAAATACCACTTCTCGCACCAAAATCCATCGTATGCATTTGCAAAAAAGACACAACATTGTTAGCTCTCAGTTTGATGAAACAGATACACTCCTTCGATCTTACAGCCACTCTTCTTTGATTTTGCTGACTCTCTCCTTTGATTGAACTGATTCAATCCTTTGGTTCCACTGACTCTTTCCTTTGATTCTACAAACTCTCTCCTTTGCTTATACTGAACTTTTTCTTTGATTTTACTGAAATGTCGAGCCTTCAGCGTTTTTATAGCGAGCCCTCGCCATCGCAACGACGAGCGCTCGTCATCGAAACGCCGAGCGCTCGGCAACTAGTTGAACCTTCAGCTCGGCGTTAGCCAATTCAAAGGAGCGGTTCAGTCAATCCACAAATTCGCTTCTAAAAATCCCATAAAGCGCTTCTGTAAAGTTGAAAAAAACCGAAAGAAAAGTCGATTTTCAACCGATTTCATCATTATTTATTCCATGTTCGCACTTCTTTTAAAATAAAAATGTATCTTTGTCACATAATCCATAAAGAAATGGAACGAAAAGCATCAATGTTTGTGCTGACAAAAGAAGAATTGCTATATTTGCGGTCGAAATTTTCGTCCACAAATATTTCATCCAAAAGTCGTACGCTTCCGAAAGTCTTTACAGAGAAAGGACTTTATATGCTTGCAACCATTCCGAAATGTGACCGAGCTACAGAGAAAGAATCTTTGTTATAATTTTGTATTTATATGGCAGAGAATAACGAACATAATTTAGCCCAAAGCAACAGAAGTCTAGAACTTTGCAAAAGGGTGGTTACGACAGAATCGTTCATAGCAGAAGCCAAAGAAATATATGGTGACCGCTATGATTATAGCAAAGTCGAATATAAGAACCGTGAACACCGTGTTGTGGTGACGTGTCCTATTCATGGTGACTTCCAAGTCTATGCTCGTGAACATCTTGACGGGAAAGGATGTCCGAAATGTGAGAAAGGTGAGAAGTTCATTACCAAGCTAAAAGAAAAGTTTGGTGATAAGTTTGGATTAGATGAGTTCGTATACGAGAGTTCCACTTCACCTGTAACGTTGATATGTCCCATTCATGGTTCATTTTCTAGATTACCCAATCAGATCCTTAATGCTCCATTAGGATGTCCCCTGTGTGGTAATGATTTATTGGTCCAACGTCGAGAACTGGCTCATCAGGATGCTATTGAGCATAAAGAGGAACGAGACCAAGCAAGAAGAGAGCGTGAACGTCTTCGTAGAGAAGAAAAAAGGCTTAAGGAAGAAGAAGAAAAACGTCAAGAGGAAGTACTGGCAAAAGACAGATGGATTGAAAAAGTTCGGGAAATTGTTGAACGTGGAGAAAAAAATAGGCCTATCAATCTATTTGATGAAAAAAATAGTCCAAGCAAACCTTGGTATGAAGACTTCTTTGGACTTAATTTGAATGATTTATGTAATGACGATGGTACTCTTGTAGAAGGAAAACAGTATTTATTCCTACGCCCCAAGCATTGGCCACTCAGTCAGATGAGAGTAGAAGCTATTAACGGAAAGTTAATAAACACACATATATACCTGCACTCCTTAGAACAGGACCAAGCATTTGAGTTAATGCTACTATTAGAAGATATATATTCAGGTGGCCTTATCAACTCTGTAGAAGAATTCAAAGATTTTCTACGACCATATAAAGACCAATATTTTAAATTTGAGGGGGAAAAAGATGGTTTTAAAATTGTCTTTAATACTTCATCACAAACACTTAGAATTACAAGGTTAAAAACGCAAACTTCTAAACGATATATTCCTAATCCAACTGGCGAATTTATTTCTGCCAATGATAATGAGTTCAAGAGACATCATAAAAATCATGATACCATCAAACTTCCCAAGTCTTTTGTAGGAATAGATTTCGAGACTCTTTATCCTCAACGTGTATCGGCTTGTTCTGTAGGTATGGTAAAGTTCATTGATGGTGAGATTGTTGATAGGTTCTATACACTCATTCGTCCTCCGTTCGATTATCCAGGGAAATGTGGTCGAGTACTGACTTGGATTCATGGATTGACAGAGGACATGGTGAAGGACGAAAGAACATTCGAAGAAATTCTACCTGAAATGGAACGCTTCGTTGAAGGTTTACCGCTTGTGGCTCATAACGCTTGTGTGGAAAGAGCATGCATAAGAGACGCAAGTGCATTCTATGGAATTGAGACAAAACTTGATTATGAGAACATATTTGACACACTTTTGCTTTCGAGACAGGCTGAAGCTAAACTAGGAATCTCTGAAGAAGGGCCAGGTACCCATCAACTTGATATAGTATGCAAGCGGTTTGGCATAGCAGGTAACAATCATCATAATGCTCTAGCCGATGCAGAAATGAGTGGTAATCTGATGGTTCTTTTCCAAAAGATACTTAGCGAAGGAGAATCCGTTGAAATTGCAGAAACATCAGCGACACCTAAACAGAAGTACAATCCTGAGGATAAGGTACAACGCAAAGACTTGGATTGTGTTGCTGAGAATCCTTTCAAGAATCAAGTAGTTGTACTTACAGGCTTTGCCAAAAGTGATAGTCAGGAATATGCACACAAGCTGAATGAGCTTGGTGCCATCATCAAAGAAGGTGTTAATAAAAAAACAAATATACTAATAACTGGCTATAATGCTGGACCATCTAAAATGCAAAAAGCTCAGGAAGTTGGTGCTCGTATTATGTCAGAAGAAGAGTTTAAGGGAATAATCAATGAATTAAAATAAATAAATATGAGTAGTCAACAATTGGATATATTTGGCGATAACGCCATTGAACAGAAAAATCCGCTTACCAACCGCCGTGTAGGTTTCATCGGAAAGTTTAAGAACCGTGCTGCTCTTATTCGAAAAGTGAAAGAGTTTGGAGCCTCGGAAAAGAGTAAGGAGGGTCTGACTCGTGACACTCAGATTCTCGTAATAGGCGATGAGGTGAAGCAGGGCATTATGAATCGCTTGCTTTGTTATGAGCACGACGGATGGAAGCCACTGAGGATAAGCGAAACTGAACTGCAAGAGATATTCAAAGGACATTATGCAGGATTTGATACATCACCTGTTCCAACAAAGCAGATAAGCATAGATATGTCATATTATAATTGGACGCCGCCTGTCTTTATCGATGATGAGGATGAAGATAATGCTGATACAGGCATACGTTGCTCTTCACCGTTGGTTTATGGTGATGACAATCCAATATATGGGATGGAGATTTATGTTCCCGACAGACCTAATACAGACATGGGAGTGCTTCGACAAATCATTGGCAACTATGGAGGCTATGCAAATACGGAATACTTCGACGAAACAAATGTCGTCATGTTGAGCGCAGAGACTTTACGACTATTGGAGATGGGCATCAAAGACGATGTGATTAGAAATATAGAGAAACAATATAATGAAAGTTCAACCATGTTCTTCAACATTCAGTTTACAAGCGAGCCAGACTTCATAGCATGGGTTAAGAAAAGGTTGGAAAAGTTCCCTGACGAGAGTACGATAGCATTGTTGGAGAAATACGAGAAACAATAAAGTCGCAAATCATAATGTTCTTGTAATAATCTTAAGTTAAGGTTAACTTCACGAGTTAGTGGGTAACTTGAAGAACAATGATTAACAATTAAACTACCATTATATGGATAAGCATAAAAAAGTAATATTAGTCATAGGGAATGGATTCGATATGGATCTAGGGTGGCAAACAAGTTATAAGAGTTTTGCCGAAAGTGATTTTTGGCCATTTAAAGGTCAGGCCAAAAATCTAGGTGGCTATTTAGAGAATCACTCAAAAACAGACAAATGGTTTGTAACATAATAATAACGACATTACATTGATCGATAAATTATATTTTCGTAGCAAGCAAAAGAGTATGAACAAAGAGGACGTATTATATACAAAAGTGCAATTCAAAAAAGAGTTTGCAAAATTGATGGAAAAGACGTCAATCCTTAGCAATATGCCCGATGCGGAGATAATAAAACGTTATACAGAACTATTTTCATTTGTCGAGCCATATATTCCGAATAAGCTTTTTCGCTTTCGTAAATGTGACATTAATAGTATTATCTCATTTGAACAGAACAATATTCCTGTTTGTGCAGCTTGTAAATTCCCTGATAAATATGATTCGACTGTATATTATGATCACAAAACCATTTTGCAAAGAGCAAGAAAATCATATGATCAATTTATGCCAAATATACTTCTAATATTGAAAAGTAATCCTTCTGCTTTTCCGTCAAATCCAATAACATCGAAAGTCTTGGAACTTATCCATAGTTCTAAATCGGATGAAGATATTCTGAAGTTGATGTGGCCTGAATTCGAGAAAATGCAGTCCGATTGGAGAGAGCATATTACTAAGCAAGAGCAATGGCCACGAGCAAACAAGACAACAAAAATAGCATGCTTTACAGAAACGGTTAAATCAAAATTCATGTGGGACAGCTATGCTGATGGTTACAAAGGATTTGCTTTGGAATACGATTTTAGAGGTTGGCGTTCTCTATCGATTAATAATCATGCGGTTATGTTATTTCCTGTCATCTACTCTTCACAAAAGATGGATGCAACGGAAATGATTGATAGGTTGGGAAGTCAAAATTATATGGAATACAATAATGTATCTGAAGACTTAAAAAAACTATATGCCGCAACAGTTCCAATAGATCGCTTGTATTTTCAGAAAATATATCTCTATAAAGATAAGGCAGAGTATTCCCATGAAAAGGAATGGCGTCTTTTAGATATGGAATATATTAATTCACCAGAAGCAAATGAAGATTTCTTCGCGATAGATGATGCTAATAGTTTAAAAGCAATATACTATGGTCCTGAAATGAATTTGCTATATAAAGCACATCTGCGAAGTATAGCAAAGCAAAAAGGAATAAGAGAATATGATGTTGTTCTTGATATTGATAGCAAGAAATATAGTTTAAGAATTGTTCCTCTTGGCAATAATAGATAAACTTTGCAAATGAAATATGAATAGGCAGTGAACATATACGAGATATTTTATAATCTGCGTTATCATCATGAGAATGAGTTGATGGAATTTAAGAAGGTGGAGAACAGTTTCGACTTCGATGATTTAGGAATGTATTATTGAGTAAGAAATATATATGACCATACAGGAAATACAGACCCGAAAGGAAGATCAGACATTTGACTGCAAGAGCATTCAAATTGAGCCGAAGGCTTTGGCTGTCCCTATTGTGGCGTTCGCCAATGCTGATGGTGGTGTAATTACCATTGGTGTGTCGGATAAGACTCGGAAGATTGAAGGGATTGACAATCATACAGAGAAACTCAACGAACTGTTGCGAGTTCCGATGGACTTCTGCAATCCATCAATTCCTGTTACTTGTTCCTATATGCCTTGCACAGACAAGGATGGGAAAGAAAACCATATCTTGCTGATGGAAATTCCTGCAAGCATGTATCTGCATACTAATCAGGCAGATGAAGCATTTATGCGAGTGGGTGACAAGAGCCGGAAACTGAGTTTCGATGAACGGGTACAGCTTATGTATGACAAGGGTGAGCGCTTTTATGAGGATACGGCTGTATATGGTGCAACCATTGATGATATTGACATGGATGCCGTTGCAGATTACACAAAACTGATAGGGTATGGAAAGGGTCCACTGCAGTACTTGCGAGAGAACAACGGTTTTGTAACGACCAATAAGCAAGGAGATGAAGATGTCAGCACAGCGTGTGTTCTTCTTTTTGGCAAGAACCCTCAGAGGTTCTTTCCTCGTGCCCGCACTCGTTTTATCAGATATGAGGGCGTTGATGAGAAGGTAGGAGCTGAGATGAACGTCATCAAGGATGTAACTTTTGAAGGAACTATTCTGAATCAAGTCAAGAAGACTATCGAGTTTATTGAGACTCAGGTTCGTGAACATACATTCTTGGGACAGCATGCTCAGTTTGTGACTCGTCGAGATTATCCAGAATTCGTCATACAAGAAATGACGGTGAATAGCGTTTGCCACAGAGCGTATAGCATCAAGGGTACGGAGATACAGATTAAGATGTTTGACGACCGTCTGGTGTTTGAATCACCTGGTAAGCTTCCAGGAATGGTTAAACCGTCTAACATCCGCAATACCCATTTCTCTCGTAACCCGAAGATTGCAGCTTTCTTGAAGGCGTATCATTATGTCAAGGAATATGGTGAGGGTGTTGACCGTATCTATAGGGAGCTTGAAGCCAACGGAACATCTTCTTTGTCCTTCCGAACTGATGACTTCATATTGAAAATTACGGTGCCAAAGGTATCAGAAAAAGTAACTGTAAATTCAAGAAAAGTAGTAGAAAATAGCGAGAAAGTAACTGAAAAAGTAACTGTAAACGAACAAAAAGTAACTGTAAAAGGGGATGCATTAATAAAGCAACTGATAGATAGAGCAAGTTCTAACGGAGAAAAATTGTCTGCTAATCGTATTGCGATATTAGAATTAATGATAGATAACCCTTACATAACGAAAGTGGAACTCGCTAAAGCCATAGGTATTCGTGAAATCTCCATCTGGCGTAATATCGAAGCTATGCGTGGTAAATATCTCCGCCGTGTTGGTCCAGACAAAGGCGGTTTTTGGGAAATCATAAGCTAACTTCGCTTTACAGAGAAGGAGAAAAGCCCAACTGATTTACAGGGTCAGCTGGGCTTTCTCGTTAGAGGGGTTTAGGCGGTGATCAGCAAGATATGCTTTGGGAAACAAAGTTTTCGTCTGAACAAAATCTTGTTATTCTTGTTCCAAATGTCAAAATACGTTGTGTTTTAGTGTTAAGTTATTTAAAAAGTTGTTTTTTCTCGCGTTTTTAGTTTATATTTGCAGTGTAGAAATATGAAGTCAACAAATTGACACAAATTGACACAAATAGTTTTGTTGTCACAAATGAAATCAACAGAATCATCAAAATAGTTTAACGTTTAACGATAACGAAAAACGATAACAAAAAAACTCAAATAACATTAACTAAATCTAACCTCATGAACAATTCTGTAATCACATTTCCAACACCTGCCAATGAACCAGTGAAGAGCTATTTGGTAGGTTCGCCAGAGCGCGTTGCACTTGAAAAAGAACTGGAACGCCAGTCGAAAATCGTTGTTGACATACCTATTATCATAGGCGGTAAGGAAATCCGCACGGGTGACACGGGTCAAGTGACTTGTCCTCACGACCACAAGCATGTGCTTGCCACTTATCACAAAGTAGGTCGTAAGGAAGTGGAAATGGCCATCGAAGCTGCCATGGAAGCACACAAGCAGTGGTCGCGAACTCCTTGGACGACTCGCGCTGCCATCGTGATGAAAATGGCTGAGTTGCTTGCCACGAAATATCGTCCTATCATGAATGCTGCCACCATGCTCGGACAAAGCAAAAACATCTATCAGGCTGAAATTGACTCTGCTTGCGAGACGATTGACTTCTTCCGTTACAATGTTCACTATGCATCTACCATCTATCAGATGCAACCTAAGAATGGTGCCGGACATATCAACAACACGGAATTCCGTCCATTGGAGGGCTTTGTACTTGCAGTCACTCCTTTCAACTTCACATCCATCGCTTCGAATCTCTGCATGACTCCTGTACTGATGGGTAATGTGGCAGTTTGGAAACCATCGACTACTGCCTTGCTTTCCAACTACTATCTCATGCAGCTCTACAAGGAGGCAGGTCTGCCTGATGGTGTGGTCAACTTCCTACCAGGCTCGGGAGCACTCATCGGAGAGGTTGCCACTCAGTCGCGCTTCTTCTCGGGCATCCACTTCACAGGTTCAACCGCTACCTTCAACTCTCTTTGGAAACAGGCAGGACAGAACTTGGGCAAGTACATTTCCTATCCTCGCCTCGTGGGTGAGACCGGCGGTAAGGACTTCATCTTCGTTCATCCATCAGCTGATAAGGAAGCCGTGGCAACTGCTGCTTTCTGCGGTGCATACGAGTTCCAAGGTCAGAAGTGCTCGGCTGCATCTCGAATGTATATCCCTAAGAGCCTTTGGCCAGACGTGTTGGCAGACATGAAACGCATGGCAGCTGAAGTGAAGATGGGCGACATCATGGACCCAATGAACTACATCAATGCAGTCATCGACGAAACGTCGTTCGATAAGATTAAGTCGTATATCGACTACGCTGAG
>Ga0247608_10004584_pt1 | contig 15373 bp, 17 predicted proteins | sample 176DNAGHGlowgp2_FD_193490 | JGI IMG/M metagenome (GOLD analysis project Ga0247608, IMG submission 193490) | Sheep rumen microbial communities from Palmerston North, Manawatu-Wanganui, New Zealand - 1766 DNA GHGlow gp2 | ecosystem: Host-associated > Mammals > Digestive system > Stomach > Rumen ...
AAGAATGTCGAACAATTAAAAACAAAAAGATGATGAAAAGATTAGCGATTCTATTTGTGTTCTGCGGAATGATGATGACCGCAATGGCAGACTGGACTTATGGCACAGCCTACTTCAAGGGAAGCCAACCCTCCAATTGCCTTTCCCATGGAAAAGTGATGATCTGGTATAACGGCTCACTCACCCAGAAAGGACTTGAGGGAGGAGTGGAAATCTGGGAGGGCACCGGAGACATCTGCGTTGTCTATCCCAAGAACTATGACGGTCCACAGATGCGTTTCACCTCGACAGGTGGCACAGTCCAGACGCAGACGCTGAAATAGTCAGTCTGTTTTGGGTGAGAAAAAGCCGATAATAAGAGCGTATTTTGAAAAAAATGCGTACTTTTGCAAAAAATACGGCTCACAATGAACGTTTTTGCTAAATAATTCTTATCTTTGTACCGTCGTACCGAAAGGGCGGCAGACATATTGAAGAAGCGTTTAGCGCTGTTCCATCCGTTGAATCTGGACAATTCACTGTATGTTGGGATAGACAAGAAACGCTCTTCCCTTGATAGATTATATACCTATGTATATATACTGTCTGGGGTGTGAGCTGTTTTCTATATTCACATACAGGCAGTCCAGAGCCAAACGGAGAGTATAGTACTAATTGGCTCACACTTCTTTGTATGCCTAACCTGAAACAATAAGTTGCCTGCGACATGAGCCATAACGGGCAGAGAGATACCATTTATGGTTCTATTTGAGATACTTAGATACTCTTTTAGCAGTGTGATATGGGGAGTGCTCATTGCTATTTCCTGTATGGCTTTGTTTGTGTTCCTCATCAGGGGTTGGTATAAGGATGCCACTTTTTCCCCCGTCAGTTATTTGGTGGGTGCTGTATTGTTCCTTTTCTTGTCTATCCAATGCGTATTGATAGTTGGCTCTCTGAAAATCGTCAGTATGACGAATGAATATGAGCAACAAATCACTGCACTGGTGCAGTCCTACTCTCCTGAAGATGAAGTATCTCAGGCTCAGGCTTCAGAGGTTATTGACGCAATCATCGACGAGTTCCCTATCTTGGAATATTATATAGGTGGCGGTGAGTTCTCTGGCTATACGGCGAGTCAGTTGCCCGCTGCGATTGCTCAGGAACTGCGTTCCTTTATGCGTTGGTACATCTTCCGTCGCATATTGTGGTGCTTAGGCTTTGTTGCAGTAGGAGCAGTTTGTGTGATTAGATCAATGTCAAAAACAAAAAAGATAAGCAAGACAAATCTTCACCGTTCAACTGTTTATGATGATTTTTAAAAATAAATATTATGGCTAATCATTTGATTATTGGACTTGGTGGTACAGGTGGCAAAGTGCTGCGTGAACTGCGAAAAAGAGTTTATGAAGAGTTTCGTAGTAATGATCCTGGGCATGGGGTGTTCTTGGATTATGTGTATGTGGATTCCGATCCTGCATCCCTGAATGACAGGTCAGGATGGAAGGTAATGGGAAAGAGTGTTCATCTTGGTGAAGCACAAAAGGTCTCCATCAATGGAATCAATGCCAGTATGCTGCAAAACCTCAACATGTATCCTGGACTTCAGTGCTTCATAAATCAACAAGACAAACAACTGATAGATCAACATATGGGCCCATTGATTACTGCAGGTATTGGTGGACAAAGACGTAGACTTGGTAGAATATTGATTGCAAATAATCTGAGCGATAAGAGTAGCAGTGCTAATTTCAACTCTGTTGTCAAAGGTGCTGTGGGGAGACTACAGCAATCATCTGGAGATAACGATGTGACATTCCACATTTGTGCCGGTTTAGCTGGTGGCACAGGTTCTGGTTCGATTGTAGATGCAATTTCACAAATACGTAAGTCTTATCCATATCAGGAATCAACACATTCTTTCAAAATACGCTTGTTCCTCTATGTCCCTGAGAGAAATATGGTTTTTGCTGATCATGATAGTGGATTTTATCAAGCTAATGGATATGCAGCACTTCAGGAATTGAACGCGATTAGTACAGGGCATTATCATCCATTGGATGTTACTGGGGAAAAAGATGTTTTTACTCAAGAAGTACAAAGACTGTTACAGGGGAGTGAATCTTTCGAGGCAGCCTATTTATATAGTAATGTGAATGAGGCTGGCAAAATATTAGATATAAGCACAGGACTACCTTCTTCTGTAGCTGATTTTATGTTTCAGACAATTGTAGTAGCCAATATGGGAAATGGTGCAGGCAAGATGTCTAGGCTTGTTGGTTGTGAGAATGATGGTGCAGGCCCCGAGCAAGATCAGAATGGTGACAAAAATCGCAGTCGCAAGTTCCTTTCTTTTGGCATATCGCGAATAGAATACCCTGAAAGCGAAATTGACGAGTTTGTATCATATACTTATGCTATTCAGGCAACCAGGCAGTTAACCTATAACCTATGGCAGGATGGTTTAGGTTATGGTGAGTGCTCGCTTGAAGAAGTTGGGACTGGTTTTGTTGACGAGATAAAGAATACAACTAATCGTGAGCGCTTTAAATTGTCAATCTCCTATTTGACACTTCAGAAGCCGATAGTTGAATCTCAGCATACTAAACGCTGGAAGGAGTTTAGCCAGACATGGGAGGAAAGAACCCAGCAAGATGCCGGATTAGTTCAGCAACAGTATGAGAAGAAACAATGGCTTGCTGAGTTTAATAAATTGGCTACAGATTATTTTGATAAAAGCTTCCGAGCTCATGGTGTAAAGAAGTTCTTTGACATTCAACGTCAGGAACTTAAAGGATATGCGCGAAACATACGTCGTCATATTGAAGGGCTATTGTTTGAAGAATGGGCGAGTGGTAGCAAGGACAGTAAGAGTATTTTGGAGATAGAAAAATATGCTCAGTTGTTGAGGACTGATTGCTCTGACCGCATTTCCGCATTTAAGGAACAGATAGGGCGCATAGAGTCGGAAAGGGGTGAGCAAGAACTTGCCATCAGAGAGGCCAATAACGCTTGGAATAATATCGGCTGGATTAAGGATGCTTTAACCAATGCTTCTTCAAAAGTATTTGCAACTTATAAGACAGCTAAGTGTAACTATTATGTTACGTCAACAAGAATCGAGGCCTATCAATATGCAATTTCGTTATTGCAGGAGATATTGATAGAATTTGGTAATATGATTGAAGGAATCCAAGCTGTAAAAAACGAGATGAATGCAATCTTGGCAGAGGTTGTAAAGCAAGCAGGTTCCCGTTGCCAGCTAAATGCAGCCCAGGAGGATGGTCTGATAAAGAAGTACGATCCAGAAAAGGTTCAGTCATTAGCAAAACAGTATGCTATAAATCAGGAGTTCCAAAGCAGTAATGCTGCAGAAATTCGCGCCAAGATGATTGAAGGTATTGGTGAAGATGGCGAAAGAACTTTTGCCAATCTTTATTCTGTTATGGATTACGATACAGCAACGGATACTATATTGGATGTATGTACCAAGAATGCCAGGGCAGCAATGGAAGATACAGCAAAGAATGATCCATTGAGCCGTATGGTAGGCGTGAATATCCTTGATAAACTTAAAATTGAGTTGAACTCAGATGATAAGATTGAGAAGTTTGTAAAGGATGCCGTCAACTCAGCCCGTTCATTTGTTCAGTTCAATCCTGAAGAAAAAGGAAAAATCATCGCAGGAACTTCTCCTGCAATGCAGAATATGGTTCAATTGGCCTTGCCAAAAGCAGAAAACGATTCTACTCAGGCTTTCAAAAATAAACTGATAGAAGCTTTTGTCCAAAATGTTCCAGGGTTTACGCCTTCGCCTGATGCTGACCTTTCTGAGAACTACAAGCCTAATCAGATTGTTGTAGTTTGTGCAAATTCTGGTTTCCCCCTTCGTTTCTTGGAGAATATGAAGACCCTGAAGGAGAAATATGATCGCTTATTGGCTTCTCCGGAGAAAGCATTAAACAAGATGGTTCTTCATACGGAAAGTTTTGAGAAGCCGTTGCCTCCATTGTTTGAAATGGATTCAAGAGAGATATTTGAAAATGTAAAGAAGCCCTTGCTATTAGCTTTTGCTCTACAGCTAATTACACCACAGCAGAATCCTGTCACAGGTGAGAAATTCTATGCGATGAATATTCCGGATGACTTTAGTGACGTGAACTGGGTACCGCTTTCTAAAGACTTTGCGGGATGCCTTGATGTACTTGCTCATGATTTTAAAAAGTATCAGATGCTGTCATCTCAGGTGGAGAAGGAACTTCAGAAACAGGCGCGAAGTAATGACCAAAAAGCGACATTACGTAAAGCTCTTGGTGCAGTAGTTCAACAAATTATACTCCCAACGATGTGTGAAGGTAATCAGTTTGATCCCAAGTATACAGAATATAAGAATCGTGCAATTGAAATATTTAACAATGAACTTAAAGAATTATAAGATATCGTAAAAGGGAAATTTGGGAAAAGACAGATTTAAAAAAATGTATATACCCGTATTGATTTTTATTTAATATATTAACAATTTTAAAACAGTACTTTTATGAAATGCCCAAAATGTAAAATGAAGATTCCCAATGGTGCTGAGATATGCCCTTATTGCCGTTCAAAAGTTCAAGGTTTTGGATTGTTCGGTGATATGTATGATGATTTTAAGGAAGGATACAAGAAAGGAAGTCAGATACCTTCTAACAGTGGTTGTATGGTGTCTTTGACTCTTTTTGTAATTGTGGTTTCCTCAATATGCTTTTTAATTATTTAATTGATAAATAATTGGCTAAGGTTATAAAGAACCTCAGATTATAATAAACTATTTAATATGGCAAAGATTAAAGGAATATGTCGCAATGAAGATTGCGAAATGTGCGACCAAATACAAGAAGCTGAGAAATCCAACTTTAAATGCGAGAAATGTGGGAAGGACTTAATACCTTTTGGGAATAAGACTTCTGAATCTAGTGGCGGCCCAAATAAGAAGCTCATCGCAATCTTAGTTGGTATCATCGTCCTTCTCGCTATCATTGGCGGTATCATTGCTATGAGTGGTAGCGGAGAAGAAACACCGAAACAGGAACCTGTGACGGTTGTTCCTGTGGATAGCGACAGCATCAAGGCTGCACAGATGGCGGCTGAGAATCAGCGTCTGAAGGATAGTTTGGCTGCTGTTGAGGCTGCAAAGACAGAAAAGAAGGAGGCTCCTGTTAAGGAAGCACAGCCTGCTCCTGCTCCGAAGCCCGCACCAAAGGCAGGCTCGAAGAATCTTGGCTATGCCACCTTCAAGGGCACATGGCCTAACGACGTGAATGGCCGGATGGTATTTAGCAGTTCGCATGTCATAGACAGCAAGGATCCCAAGAAACGCGTGGCTGAGGCAGGCGACTATGTGATTGGTGAATGGGCTGACGGACATCTGGTACAAGGCATCTGGTATGGTGCCGACAATCAGGTAAAGGGTAGCGTGATTATTGGAAGATAATTATGAGTTGAAGAATTGAAAGATTGAAGATGGTGCATCGATTGGTTGTCATAATGTTGATGGCGATGGGCTGTATATCGGCCTCATCTCAGGGTCTGAAATTGTTCAGCCCTGAGGTGAAGGCTGCTGCCCCAAAGCCTCAAGTGGTCGTGATGGACTTCCTTGAACGTTATTTCAGCCAGTTGTCCTCACTGAAAGAGACTACTGTGCAGACAAAGATGGCAGATGATAAGGTTTATTTCCGAAAGGGGCGCCCATCCGATCTCTCTCAGGTCTGCGACACCATGCCCTTCTCCCTCAATCTTCATGACCGCTATTACGAAGTCTGTTGGATGAAGGCGGGCAGTCCTTTCATCACCATTGTATTCCCTGCTCAGTACGACCTATTGTTAGGGATGCGGAAAGATGAGGCCTTGAAGCATTTCAAGGACATGATAGTAGCAGCCCCACAGCGGACAGACTCGATGGGCACTCCGTCAGAATTGGTGCAGATAGACAGCATGGTATATAAGACACCAGGCGACAGTCTCGAACTGGCCAGTCTTACCGATGCCTTATATTATAATAAGGTACGTGAAACCTACCTGCCTGTATTCGGTAAGGAGCGTCTGGACTATTCTGCAGCCAACCTCTTTCATGGTCTCATTTCTGGTGCTGACTATCGTATGTATGTTGAGCAGTCTGTCTATGGCATGACCACCATCAACTACACCATTCAGCTCAGTCAGTGGCTCAACTACTGTGCGGAGTGGGGCATGAAGGTGTTCTTTGCTGTAGAGGAACAGCGGGAGGACGGAATTCTGGCTCTTGCCATCGCACAGAACAAGGCGCTTGGCTGTCATCATCTGCTATCCGTTGTCATCCCTGATAAGTTTGTCACAGATCAGAATGCTGTGCTAAAGGTGAGGATGACACCCTATATCCCCATTCACAACGTGAAGGACTTGTATCAGAAGGAGTCAACAACACATAAAAAGATAAAATGGCAATGAGACGACTGTTCATAGGAATAATATTCACTATATGTCTGCCCCTCTTCAGTTTTGCGCAGACAGCAGCGGATGTGGCAAAGAGCATCAATAAGGTGAAGCGTGATACGATGTATATCTATGCTGAATCTACCACGAAAGATCTCAGCGAAGCATACGCCAATGCCCGTGCTATCCTTGAGATGAAGGTAGGAGAGTGGGTTCGCAATCAACATCCTGATGAGGGTATAGAAGTGTGTATCGTCAAGGCAAAGGAACATTTCTTGCAGCTTGACACTCGTAGAGGTGAACTTTATCGCGCTTTTGTCTATGTCAGGAAGAGCGACATCATGCCTGTTGCTGACAAGAGCGAGGTGACGGTGCTGGAGGTTTCTCCAATGAAACGCCCCGATAGTATCGAGCCAGCCCCCGCCATCATTGTGACAGAAGATAACCCTGCCGAGGCAGATGCTCCTGCTTTGGAGTTGACATCAGAGGAAAAACAGATGAAACAGGTGAGAAGTTTCTACGATGTGGAACCCTATATCAAGGGACTAAAGAGTAAGGGCAAGTTGGTCAACTATGGCAAATACGCCACCATGCCCGAAGGCGAGGATTGCCATCTGTTTGTCTATGACAAGCAGGGTAATATCTCCGCTCTGCTTCGCAAGACAGGATCAGCCCAGTATAACCTGAATACGCTCAAAGAGGACAACGTAAAGAACTATAAGAACTGTGGAGCCATCTGGTTCCAACTAAAATGATAGAAGTATGAGAAAACTATTATTACTTGTGGCTTTGCTTGCCGCAATAGTAGTCAAAGCAGAAGATGTCAGCTTTACTGTTTCAGATGGTATCGACGATGCTGCTGTCAAGTCGAAGATAGAGAGCAGCGTAAGTCGTATGCTCACCGAAATCAATGCCGCCCAAGATGCAGGACGAAGCCTCAACTTTTCCGCGATGGGAAATATCGGAAGTCGTGTGCAGCAGTCGATGGCGATGCTTTGGGAGAACTGTCCTTTTGAGTGTACTGATGCGGAAATCATTGAGCATTGCATCACAACAGGTACAGGCTATCAAGTCCGAAACATTCCCCTGATGATGAAGCCTACTGGCGAACGTGAGTTTGGCGAAGATGAATACCAGGAGGCCGTTATCAGTTTCGACCGTCAGGGAAATGTGGAGAGTTTCTACCTCAGCATCTCGATGAACCTCTACATGAACGTTATAAAAAGTAATTTGGAACTGACAGACCTCCGCCGTCGCCAGTTGATTCTTGACTACGTAGAGCAGTTCCGCACGGCCTACAATCAGAAGGACATCAACTTCCTCAACCAAGTGTTCAGCGACGATGCTCTGATTATCACGGGTAAAGTTATTCAGCAGAAGCATGCTGAAGGGTTCTCTACGCCAAAAATTCAATATAACAAGCAGAGTAAAGAGCAGTACATTAAGAATCTGCGTGGCGTCTTTGCCCGTAATAGCTATATCAAAGTAACCTTCGAGGATATCGAAGTGATGCGCCACCCAAACAATGCAAATTATTACGGCGTTACTCTTTTACAAGGTTGGACAAGTGGAAGAGGGCAAGGCAATTCTTATTCTGACAAAGGGTTTTTATTCTTACTTTGGGACTTCACCGACGAGAATGCCCCTCAAATCCACGTTCGCACTTGGCAGCCGGATAAAATCGGCGGAAAGCCACTACCTAAGGATGATGTGTTCAGTCTAAGCGATTTTAACATACAATAGTCTTTTAACTTAATCGAAAAATAGCTATGAGAATAATATTTGTTTATCTGTTTTTATTCGTATGTGCCTATTGCCAAGGCCAATCATTGAAAGTCGTTAAAATGGACACGTCATCTTCTGACATATTAGCACGTACATTACCAAGATATGATATAAATGGAACTCCAGGAGCTTTGATAAAAGTTCAGTTGCCTCAAAAAGGTGCTACGTTTAGTACTCCATTGGGAGTGCTTGGTGATGTAAAGGATGACAATGGAGAGTATTTGGTATATATTCCTGAAAGATCCAAACAGCTAACCGTAAAAGTATCCAATGCTTTGCCTATTACCATTATGTTTGGTGATTACGGCATTAAGACGGTTGAAAGTAAAACTGACTATGTTATTCAGATTGTCATAGAAGATGGAGTCTCAAGATTTAAGAAAAAGAATGCTTATATCGAGCCACAAATTCAATTAGGCGGAATGACAGCATTTGGCATTTCGCTTGGTGGTTATATAAACCATCTTAATGTAGAAGCAACTTATTTGATGGGGCTCACTGAAAGTGAAGAAGTGTTTTGGAACAACACTAATGGTGCAGAATCTGGCAATCCTTCAAGTTACACTTATAAGCCTTCATTCATTGGTGGAAAGGTTGGTTACGCATTTTATTTAGGCCGGCCATTTAGGATAACTCCTCAAGTAGGAGTTGGGGTTGTTTCTTTGAATGGAACAGAAAAACAGAAAAACGACAAAGCATTAGATGCAAAAAACGGATATGCACTGAATGCTTCAGCATCCGTTAAAATAGACTATTTAATATTGCCTTGGTTGGGTGTAGGCATTACGCCTGAATATTCCATTGCATTGAGCCAGTCAGATCTATATGAGCGTGTTGCAGATGTATCCTCTAAGGTTGATGGGTTTGCTAAAGGATTTAATGTGAGATTAGGTGTATATGTAACATTTTAGTTGTATTGAGCTATGAAATCATTATTTAGAGTATATGCGTTTTCTATCTTTATCGCTTTTTTAGCAGGGTGTTCAGATAGTAATATTCCAGATAGTTATCACGCGTCTTTATCTGGTCATTCACTTAGTATCAGCAACAATAAGCTGTCATTTGATTCGGACGGAGGAGTTGAAAATGTTACTGTTTATGCCAATAATGTGGCATGGCGTTTTGCGGGATTACCCGGGTGGCTATCAGTAAATCCTAATTCCGGCTCAACTACAAGTTCTGTAGCTTTCACTGCTTCAGAGAACCTTTCTGCAGATACTGCAAGAACGGCTATGTTTTATTTAGAATCCGCAGATGCTGGCTGGAGTTTCCGAACGATGATTTCTGCAACCCAACAAGCTGCAACATCTTATATTACCCCAGCTGTAAAAGATCTGTCTTTTCAGGGTAGTGGCGGAAGTCAAACCATCAATGTCTTGTCCAATGTATCCTGGAAACCTTCTTCTTCTGCTTCATGGGCCAAGGCAGATGTCTCAACAGATGGTAAGGCTCTAACAGTAAGTGTCGATGAGAATCCATCCGACGCTTCTCGTACTGCCATTATTACACTTTCTTCTGCAAGTGGTATCACATCTTCTGTTAACGTTACCCAAGAGCCCGCTGGAGTAACTGGGTCAACGGAAACGTTGGAATTTGATAAGGATGGAGGAGCAAAATCCATAACTATTTCAGCAGATGCAACTTGGGAAATCAAAACTTCAGACTCATGGATTAGTGTAACGCCTTCTTCTGGTACTGCAGGAAGCCACATGCTTTCAATTAGCGTACAAGAAAACAATTCAACATCAGAGCGAGCGGGCTATGTTTATGTTAACATCGGCAGTTCCTCCAAGCTACAAATACCTATTGTACAGAAGGGATTGTATATTGAGGTTAAGCCAATTTCTTTGTCTTTTTCTGCTGATGCAGAATCAAAACAGCTGGAAATTAGTAGTAATACAGACTGGAGCATAACCTCATTGCCTGACTGGCTTACTACAAATTCACAATCTGGCAAGAATAGCCAAACAATAACTTTGAAATCTCAAGTTAACACAAGTGCTTCAAGCCGAAGTGGGAAAATCAAGATTGAGAAACAAGGTATGACACTATCAGTTGTAGTAGATGTTCTTCAGGAAGGAATGAATTTGTCTGTTGATAATAACAACCTTCAATTTGGCGCAAATGCTTCTACTCAGAATGTTGTTATCAATACTTATGCAGAGTGGACTGCTTCATGTTCAGAAGGGTGGATAACTCTTTCTCAGACTTCAGGTACTGGCAAATCAACACTTTCTATCTCTGTTGAGGAAAACAATGGTGATAATTCCAGAACTGGCAATGTGAGGATTATAGCAGGAGAACTCTCTCAAACAATTACAATTACCCAGCAGGGCAAATATTTCAATATTACTGAATCTGATAAAACGTTTACCTCAAAAGGAGGAACGCTCCAGATATCATTCTCCACGAATGACAGCTGGACTGCATCTGTCTCAGATAATGCGTCTTGGCTAACACTATCATCTACAAGTGGCTCTGGAGATGCTGTGATTAATATCACAGCTGGCGATAATGCATCGATGAAATCTCGGGAGTGTGCGGTTACAATAACGCCAAGTACTGGTCAAGGCGGTAAAGTGGGTATTAAACAAGCTGGACGTTATTTGTCAGTTAGCTGTCAAGAACTATACTTTGAACCAATGGGGGGTACTTCTGAGACTATAACAATTTCAACAGATGGAGATGCTTATATTAATGTATCTTCTCAATGGATAACAATCAATCGAAATGTACCTAATAGTATAACAGTAACAGCTTCTCAAAACCAAGAAAATAGTACTCGAACTGGATACATAGAAATAGGTTTGAATGACATTAAGGATAATACGAATACTCCATTATATATTATAGTTAATCAACGAAGTACCAAAATAAATGGTCATGAATACGTAGATCTAGGATTACCAAGTGGATTGTTATGGGCGACCTGTAATATTGGCGCAAATTCAGAGGAAGAAACAGGATGTTATTTTGCTTGGGGAGAGACTTCAGAAAAGAATTATTATGCGAGTAACACTTATGCCTATTTTGATTTCATCTATAGTCAATTCACTAAGTATTATAATGACTCCAAAACAGTGTTAGACAAATCGGATGATGCTGCATATGTATTATGGGGTAAAGAATGGCGAATACCTACAATGAATGAGTTGAATGAATTATTCTCCAACTGCTCATATAGTAAAACTACAAAAAAAGGTGTTTCTGGTATATCATTAATAGGTCCCAATGGTAATTCCATATTCTTACCTATGTCTGGATACAAAGAAGGAAACGAAACGTTTACTTTTGGTTCAGCCGCATACTACTGGTCTAACACTCTAAATAGCAATAATAAGAATCAAGCACGAGCATACAAGATTAACACCTCTGGTTATTCAACTGTAGATTTAACAAGATGGTGGGGATACTCAATACGTGCTGTAAGTGATAAATAGTTGATAAAAAGATAATGGTTATGGAATGTACTTGGTATTCAGAAACTCATATCAGTAAAATAAGAATCGTTTTATCGGTGTTCTTCGTTTTGATATCTTGTATGCCTGTTAAGGCTGATGGAGTTAGTTTTACTATCTCGAAGGGGATTGATGATCTTGATTTGAGGGGTAAAATAGAAGATAAAGTAATGAAACTCTTAAATGAAGTCAATGCTGCTTGTATGGATAATCGAGCTATTGACTTTGTGAAAATAGAAGTAGACGAAAGGGTGCAGCAATCAATGACTATGCTTTGGGAATATTCACACTTTATGTGTCCTGATGACGATATTGTTGAACCATGTAATATAACAGATAAAGGATATCAAATCCGCCACATTCCTTTGGTGATGAAATCAATCGACAAAGAAGGAGAAAATGATTACCAAGAGGCTGTTATCAATTTCGACAAACAAGGAAATATTGAGAGTTTTTATCTTTCTGTTCCTGCTAATCTCTCAGGTAGAATCGTCAGAACTGATTTGGATTCAACTGATTTAAAGCATCGAGGTCACATTCTTGATTTTATAGAACAGTTAAGAACCGCTTACAATCAAAAGGACATCAAATTCATAGAGCATGTTTTTGAAGATGATGGCATAGTTGAAATTAAAAGTCAGAAAGAACTAAAGGAGAAATATCTAAGGAATTTGCAGAAGGCTTTTTTGAAAAACGATAATGTAAAGGTAACTTTTGAAGATATTGAAGTCATGCGCCATCCAGAGAATCCAAACTTCTACGGAGTCACATTGCTTCAAGGATGGACCAGTGGTAAGTATCATGATGACGGTTACCTCTTCCTCCTCTGGGACTTCACCAACGAGAACGCCCCTCAAATCCACGTCCGTACTTGGCAGCCAGACAAGATTGGCGACAAGCCTCTTCCCAAAGATGAAGTGTTTAGTTTAAGTGATTTTGATATTTAACCCCAAAATTAATAGTTATGAAGAAGTGTTTATTATTATCCTTATTAATGGGATTCGGGATTTTGGCCGACTTCTTTTTATCTCAAAATTTCCTTCAAAAATACAGTCGCCCAGAGGATTATGAACAGGAAGAAGAAATGGAGAGAGCCATTGGCCCTTTTTGTAATGGTAGCTATTATAAAAAATATGAAGTGCTTTTTTATCTTTTCACAAATGCAAATGACTATAAAAATGCATGTTGGATAATAAAAAAATGTGGCAATCTTCAAAATAACTTTGACGGTACATTTTGTAGTTTGATAGGAGATGTCTATTTAAAGTTGAATCAAGAAAATGAGGCTGTGAAATGGTACAGAAGATGCATTGAAAGTGACACATATGAGAATGTCAAAGAAAATGCACGGAAGATAATCGAGAAGATAGAGAAAAAGAAGTAGTCTATAAACACAACACAACTATGCATAAGTCTTTATTATCGGTAATTTTATTGTTGGGGATGACAATCTGTCATGCGCAAGATTCTTTAAATACTACAGCCTATACAGACTCTACAGCAAACTATGCAGAAGAACCCGTAAGGGAACTGGTAGATGGAAGAGACTACACGGAGGCAGACATTGAGCAGTATATAAGGGACATGTATGATAAAATTTTCGGAGGAACTGATTATTATGCGGTAGAGGCTGAATACACTTCTGAGAGCTATAAGGCACTTCTAGAAAAGGCTGAGGAAGTAGCAAATGGAGACATTGTATTAGATTCAGATCACTGGATTGACAGTCAGGATGCAGACAAACCGTCTGTAAATTCCATATCTGTACAGAAAACGTCAGACGAAGCTGCGACAGCGAAGGTGAATATCCGAATATACCAAAACTCTGATGATTTTCACGTGATAACACTAATGTTGGTATTCGAGAATGGCAAGTGGGTTGTTGATGACTTCGTGACAGAGCATGGAGGTGTCTCACACTCTCAGAAATCATATCTCGAAACCTTCATTGCCGAAGCGGAGACGAATGATTCCCAATCGTCGTATGACGAAGATATCGATGGTTCGGAAACTCTCGTAGCCAAAGACACACTGTCAGAAGAGAAGCAGAAGGAGGAAAAAGACGATGGTCTAACCTTCAAAGACATCCTTATATACATCGTTGTGTTCTTAGGAATTTGCCTTTATGGAGCAGGAAAGTCGGGGTCGTCATCATCCTCGTTTTCATCATGGACTCAGATGTTCTCATCACCTTCTTTCTCATCTCCTTCAAAACCTAAGGACGAGTCGATACACCAAGACACATACAGGCCAGTGGCCTACTTTGATGTGGAATATAGGGAGAATAACCAGCCTTTGACGCATCGTGGCACTTTTGAGCTGCACCCAGATGCAACAATAAAAGACTTTATTCGAGAACTAGAGAAACTGGGACGCCACAACGTGACGATTGTCAGCTACCGGAGGGGTAATGACCCTCGAATAGTGCTTGAATAATGAAAAGAACCAAGATCCTATTTTTACTATTGGCGCTCTGCTGGCACAGCATAGGCTATGGACAGAGTTTGTACGATTGCTCTAATATGACACTTGGAAAAATAGATACTGACGGAACCGTTCGTGATCGCTCTAATATGACTGTTGGACGGTTCAAATCTGATGGATGTATAGTGGATCGCAACAATGTGACTATCAGAAAAATTATGAATGATGGAAGAATTGTTGATCGTTCAAATATGACAATTGAAAAAGCAGAAAAGGACGGCTATGAAGGTTTGGGCGACTGCTATTCTGCCAAAGGGAATAAACAACTTGCGGCAAACTATTACCGCAAGTGCCTAAACTTAGACTATTATGATTGTAAGAATTGGGTCGAGAAGAAATTAAAAGAATTAAATATGTAGGACGCATGAACAAGATAGGTTTTGTGTTAGTGCTATTGTGCTGCACTCTTAGTCTTTATGCTCAGGACATTGAGGTGAAGAAATTCGAGCCGTTGGAGAAAGGCCAAACGGCAGCATTGAGTCCTCGAAAGGATATCAATGGAGTGACATGTGGATTGGTGAAGGTCGTTTTGAAAGAACCTGGGGCTGAGTTTGAAGGAAGTGTGATGGGGGGATTTATAAAATGATGATTATGGTATACAAATATCGAATTGAAATATGCAATAAGGCTAGTCAAATAGCCTTGTCAATAGTAGTATTTATATTCTATTCTGTTTCTTTTTCATGCTCTTCTTTTGGGAAGCAAGAACCTCTGCGACAGCTAGAAGAATTGACAGAGGATATTCGTTTGCATCACCAGGAATACACCACAGCTGACTGGAAGGAGGCTTATGCCAGATACGAGCAGATAGCGGCTGAGATGGAGAAATATCAGTATTCAAAGGAAGAAGCAGAGATGATAGGCAAGATGGAAGGAGAGTGTGTTGGGTACTTCATGAAGAGTGCCGTTAAATCATTAGATGGCTTGGAGAGTGAGATAAAGGGTTTCTTTGATGGGTTAGAAGATGTGGTGATATAAAAAGTGAAATATGAAGAGAACGTTATTGCTGATTGCTGCCATGCTAATGATGTGCATGGCAAGTAACTCACAGGACTTGCGGAATGGTTCAAATATGCTCATTGGTAAGATTGAGTCCGACGGCATGGTGCGCAACCACTCAAACGTGATGATAGGGAAGATAGACTCTGATGGTACCATCGTGAATCGGAACTACATGACGGTGGGGAAGATAGAGAAAGACGGTACCATCAGAGACCGCT
>Ga0247608_10004585_pt1 | contig 15371 bp, 22 predicted proteins | sample 176DNAGHGlowgp2_FD_193490 | JGI IMG/M metagenome (GOLD analysis project Ga0247608, IMG submission 193490) | Sheep rumen microbial communities from Palmerston North, Manawatu-Wanganui, New Zealand - 1766 DNA GHGlow gp2 | ecosystem: Host-associated > Mammals > Digestive system > Stomach > Rumen ...
ATTTTTGACCAGATATTATCATTTTATTTATTTTTCTATCGTCATCATCTAAATATTTAAATAATGAAAATGAAGATATAAAAATAATTAAATAACAAAATAATGTTTTCATATTTATTCTCCTTTATTAATTATCTTGCAATAAGGTAAAGCACTTTCTTTTTCAGTAAGTAATGCGACAGATTGTATAAATATTTCAGTTACATTATTACCTTTTTTCTTTACTTTATTTGCATAGAAACCCAAATTTGTGTATATTTCTTTTTCTATAAGAGTATCTATAGTATTATCCATAATTTCACCTTGTATAGATAAAGTATCATCATTTCTAATTACTTTGGCATTACCAACTACATTTCCTGGTTTATCAAAATTATATCCAATTGTTATAGGAATTTTATCAGGATAGTCAATTTTACAATCTTCAGAAAATACATGTCCATTTAAATCTTCGGTTCCAAGTTTTAATATGATTCCTTCTATTTCTTTCATATCATATATTCTCCTTCTCCTTTATTTCTAGCCCTTAGAAACATTTCTTTTACACAGCCATCATCATCTGTAAATTGTTTAACATATTCATAATCATCCATATTAAATAAATAATGATAATGGTAATCTGCGTCATCGCAAATCAAATGGTAATCTAATATGAGCCAATGAATATGATTTTCATAAATATGTCTATAACAATCAGACTTTTGTTCTTCTATATACTCATCGCATTTCTCACAAAACGTATACCATTGTTCAAACTCTCCGTTATTCATACACTTACTCCTGTTTTAACTTGTCTATATATCTTTTGATGTAATCATAGTTCAAATTATAATACTCGCCTTCTTTAGGTAAAAGGTCACTTGAAAATGTAGTACTATCGTATTTAGTAAACTTATAACAATTATCAAGCCAGTCATAAAATACTTTAATAATTTCTTTTTGTTTTCTAAATGTTTGTTCCATAGTAATTCTATTTTCAAGCATATCTATTAAATCATTATTAGATATTTCTACCATATGATAAATACTTTCAGGTACATATGACATAACCAAATATCTTTTCTTATTTTCATCAATTACGGTAAACAAAACAGGTTCATTACCAACTATGAATTCCTCATCCATATACAATTTACCTATACGTTCAACAGTTAACCATACCTCTTTATTATCTTTATTCATACACTCACTCCCATGCACTATATTCTGGATCTTTTTGTTTATCTTTCCATTTCTCAATAGATTGTTTAAACTTACCTTTTGAGATTAACTCTTTATCACAGTTTTCACAAAACTTATCTGAAACTTCATCCATCGGACATTTATCACAACGTTTCTCTTTCATAAAGTTATTCTCCTTTACCTATAACTATGTAGACATACTAAGTAATTATAAGCTTCTTTTTCTGTCTTAAAGAAGTGAATACCAGGTGCACAAACTAAATTATCATTAGTATTTAAAAATGGATAAGCTACCATAAAATCATTTAGTTTAAGAATATCAGAATCAATAAGATCGTCACTAAAATGAGTAGAATAAGTATGTATACTACAATATTCAATATCTTTACTTTTATTGTAATTAATTACTTCTTTTTCGCTTAATTCTACTAGGTATTCATTTATTGTACTGTATATTTTCGATTCTGATTTATTAATTTTTTCTTCAAAACGTATATAACAATACTTTACTACTTCTACAAATTTTGCATCTTCGCAACGTAATTTATGATAATCTAAATCACCATTATTTTCCTGTTCAATTGGATCTACAATAGTCGTTCCTTTAGGTATTTCTATTTTTATTACAGCGTATATAATATTAGGACTTCCCGGAATTCTAAGTAATGGACATAAACCCCTGCGTTTATTCCATTTACAAACAAAAACTACCTTATAACCATACATTGCATCTTCAGTTTCGTATACCATAAATTTTTCTCCTTTTATATAATATCCCCAACCACTACGTGTAGACTCATATATACATATGCCTCTGTAACGCATTAGAAGCCTCATTTAGCCCGGTTTCATATTTATATGACCAATTATGCCTAGAAACCCCCAAACAGGCCTAAATGGGCATTCTGGTGCGTTCTAGGGCTATTCTAGAATATCTTAAAGTAAATGCATTGTTTGACAAAGATAATGACAGTTGGTTCTGCCAATAAGCTTTTCAGAATAATCTTCATTTAAATAAGGAAGATCTTCTTTTAATAATTTAAACTCATTAGTTTCAGATATTATCTTTTCATATTTTTCACGAAACGCATTAGCTTTATCTTCAGTATCAAATGCGGCAACATTTTGTTCCTGATATGTTCCTTCATATGTACTTGAAAATATTACTACATAAACCATTTTATTCATAACTTATTCTCCTTTAAAATGCCCACTTTGTTGCGAGGGCTGGGCTTACCCCGGATATGACTGTTTCACCTAAGTTACAGTCCCAAGTGTCTATTAGGTTTCGTTCCATCTTGCAAAAATATCTTTAGATTTCAGGAAATACCTCTGTAACGCACCAAAAGCCTCATTTAGGCCCATTTTGTATTTAGATGGTCAATTATACCACTTTATACCCAAACAGGCCTTTACGGGCATTCTGGTGCGTTCTAGGGCTATTCTAGAATATCTTTAATCATTCAAAAGGAATCTCTTCAGCATTCTCATCTGCATGGTCATCATACATAGCATACTTCTTCTCAAACTCATCCTCTTCGATATTTACATACATATTTACACAATATGCACTAATACCTGAACGACCAGCTGCTGTATATGCCCAAGGAGTGATAGTAAGGTCAACAAACTTAATATCTGCTCTATCTACAACAGATACTGTATTAGGTGTAAGTTCCTGCTTACTTGTTCCGTTAATCAAGTAGATATGAGGAGCAATAAGATTGCCGTCGTCATCATAACGGAAGTTAACCTTAACCTTAAGATAATACTCACCAGGTTCACCAGTTTCTTTATTGATGAACTGCTTTACATCAAATCCTACTGCAGAAAGCTGCTCTGCTGATTCAGGATTAAGAATAACTGCAAATGTTCTCTTACCACCAGTCCTATCGAAGTCTGTAGGACGACCGCCAAGATTCCTAAATGTGATTTTGCAATTTTCAAGTTTAAACTTCTGTGCCATTTCTTTTTTCTCCTTTTTAATACTTTTTTAAATATCTTTATTACTAATATACCCTTCTGACGCACTACAAGCCTTATTTAGCCCTATTTCATATTTAAACATAAAAATATACAATGAAATACCCAAACAGGCCTTTATGGGCATTCTAGTGCGTTCTAGGGCTATTCTAGAAGTACATCTACGAATTGTAAAGAGTAGGCGTGTAGTTCTAGAGGCATTCTATGAAGCTTATTCTATAAAGTCAAGAGAATATTTCTCTATAGCGTCTCTTGCTTCTTGAACTTTAGCTTCAAAATAACTCATATCTATTATATCATATAAGTTATTTTTCTTAATGTAATCTGCTTCCATCCATAAGTATCCCTTTGTTCCGGTTACAGAATTAAACTTATTGTTATTAAGACATGCTAACTCTGCACCACCATTACCAGGAAGTACTGGACAGAAATTACCAACTTTACCTACAAATACCCTTTGATGTCCTGTACTAATCAAGTCTTCGATTTCACCATCAGATATCTTTAAGTTACTATTGTACAAATCCATATCTTTTCTAGACCAAAAGTCTTTAACATTATACCATTCAACTTCAGAGAAATTACCATCATCTACAAGTCCTTTAGTTATAGCATCTTCTCTCAATTGCTTTAATTTCTCCCACATGCTAACATCCGGAAGACCTTCCTTGAAGTCAAGATATATAGCACCTTTCGAAATATTCTTTATCTGATAAAGATCTTCAAACTTAACTTCTTCTTTACTAAACAATGTCTTAAATACATAAGGCTCCTGGAATTGTGCGCCCGTTGCTGTCCATCTTGTGGGTTCAGGTTTACCTTCAGCCTTTGCTTTTTCACAATCTTCTAACCATTCAGGATCATCTGTAGTTAACTTAGCAATATATACAGCATCATTAACTAAACAAATCTTTTCGAATATATGTTCAACTTCAAAACTATATCCATAACGAAGTCCAAAGTCAAATATAAATTGTTGGATTTCATCATCAGGATTCTCAACTTTAAGTGAATCTGTCTTAATATGAAATACTTTATAACCTTTAGCAATAACCGCATCTCTTAAATCCATCATGAAAAGAGCTCCACGTTTTGCTACAATGTTATCGATATTTCTTTCATCTCTACATTTATTATTAAACTTAGCTGCAGTTAAACCATACACTGCATTAATAGGTGTCTTAAGAGCTGTTGACAACTTCTTCATTTCCGATTTGTCAGTAAGATACTTCATTAACTTACCATCAAACATAGTCTCAAGAATGTCAAGTCGTTTATGCTTAATCGCTTTTCTTGCTGCAACCAAGCTATAATAAATCTTTGTGAATTTACCAAACAAATATTCAGCTGCCAAACTATGAGGATGCTCCGAAGTAACATCAAATGTCTTAGAATATCCTCTAGCTCCAGGTTCTGCTCTAACTAATCCACCTTCTCCAATATACTCACCCTTATACATACTCTTTTCATCAGCCTTTGCATGAGGGTTAAACGTATATCCAGGGAAATAAGGAAGATAACTCTGTGCTTCGCCATGTCTTTGAGCCATCATCTCCGGGAAGATTTCCTCTAAGAATTCCTTTTGATCAGGGTCCAAATGCATAACTGGTTCTGCAAGATTACGATAATAGAAGAATTCTTGAGGATTCTTTTCATTACCAAAAATTAGTTTTGCAGTTAACTGATTATCTGTATCATTAACACAACCACCTGATATGTCTGCCAATATCTGACGAGTTGCAAAATCTGTCTGGGTAGCAAACCATACAGCCTCAGTTGCATCAAGATCATATCCATTATATTCAATGACCAAAGGCCAATATTTTTCATCAATCGGTTCATTCCAATCGAATTCAAGCTCTTTATGAGAAATTCCTAATTCGATTTCCCATTTCTTCAAACTTTGTTTCTTCTTGGAATAATCATAAATATCCGTATAACTTAAGTTGTATGCACTTCCAAATAAACCGTCGTTTTTACCTTTTTCACTATTAATTATTCTTTGTGATAATCTAAACAACTCAAGTTCACTATATCCTTGCATTCTTGCATAAGTTATATGATTATCATATTTTCTACAGTTAAATCCGACTAACCTATACTTTACTATTTCCTCGATTTGATAGGGCTTAGGATTTACTAATATATGTTTCTCTCCTCCTAAGAACTTATAACCAAATATAAATAAGTTCGGGAAGACTTCAACATCATAAAAGACTATCGGAGCTTCATCATCAAACTTGGGACCCGCCTCAGTCTCAACATTTTCGCTTGCTTTTTCGGCTTCCTCAATATCTTTAGATTTGAACTTAAGTTCTTCAAGTAATTCCATACATTTCTCGGATTGATTACTAGAGCCCATAGCGAACTTAAGAACATCATTATACATATCAGACACATCATAAGTAATTCCAGATTCATATGCATCATCCAATATCTTTTTGATAAAATGCATCTCTGGAGTTGTATGCCCATGATGTTTCTTTAATAAACATTGTGCAATATTCTTACGAATACTTTTTTCTGTAATTAGAATATCTTTATCGTACACGTTACCTCCTTTATCTACTTCTTTAAGAGGCAAACCATCACTTATTGTAGCTATATCGTAATTACAGAATTTACTTAATTGTCTTCTTAGAGCCGAATCACCAGTATATATCTTAACTTCTATGTCATCGGATATCTTATTATCAAGTAATGTAACATCTCCAGAATAAAAGTAATGCAAATGTATACCAGCACCAGATTTACTTAATTCTGCATAAGTCGCCGGCCATTTACGAGCTGCCTCTAAGTTAAGATCAAAATCTTTCTTACCTTCTTCATTCTTTATATCAAAATCAATAACTACCAAATTTGTAGGTGGTTTAACATAATGTAATTCATAAGTATGAATATCTTTAAGAGTTGTTTTGCAGTTAGTCCATTTATACTTCGGTCTACTTCCACCTTTATCATCTGTCGGAATTGCTATTTGCGCAGGACAATCTTGCAATACTATATCCAACTTTGATATATGCCTTTTATTAACATCTGAATCAAAATGTAACCAGTTGTTAACATTCTTATCAGATTTATCTTCAGATTCTTTATACCTTGTCTTTTCCTTTAAGTTAGCATCAAATATTTCTTTCTTAAAACCAACATATACATCTCTTAGATGAGAACCATCTGGCAAATCAAGTTCTCTATAATATTCATTAAAGAACTTCTTAATTTGCTCTCTAAATCGCATTCCTTCAATAGGATTCTTAATATAATTAATTTCTATATATTCTTTATATTTTCTACGTAACATTGTTAACGTTACATATTCTTCATTTGCAAATTCAAAATAATTCTCATATAAGAAATTATATAAAGCATTTGTAAGACGATTCATCTTCTCAGAATCATAATCTTTATAATACTTCTTACCTAAAGTCTTATAAACATTAAAACACTTATATGCAATTGCTCCACGTTCATAATTTAATATATGCTCTAAAACCTCATCATATTCTTTAGGAGGTAACTTATTTCCAGTTGGTTCAACTACTATTAATCTTCTCTTAATACCAGATTGTTCATCAGTTATTCTTACAGGACTATTTGTACCTATAATTAACATTGACTTAGGGGTAAAAGGATACGGATCTTTACCCTTTGTATTCATAGATAATGTTTCATGAGAAACTATTGAGTTAAGTTTTGAGTTATCAATAACTCTACTTAAGTCTCCATCATGTTGTATAGCAATAAGTGGGTTTGTTCTAAGAGTGTCTAATGCAAATTCACTTGTACCAGTTACTCTAGCCGCATCAAACGAACACCAATACTTAGGAAACATTGCTTGAATAATGTTAAATATAGTTGACTTACCAGTTCCTTGATCACCATAGAAAACAAAGAACTTTTGTATTGTTTTACTATCTCCAGAGATAATAGAACCTATCATCCATTCTATTTTCTCTTGTTCGTCAGGGTCATATAAAACACCAAGTAAATGATCCCAATATTCTGTAGAACCTTCTTCAAAATTATAATCCAAAGGACCAGTTGAATAATCCTTCTTCTTTATTTTTGAGTTTAAGAATTTTATAGATGAATCTGTATCGACATCAGCATTGCAATCATTAATAAGTTTAAAATATTCTTGCATGTTTTTATAATACTTTGAACTCGCATATCTAAACTTATCAGTTGCTCTATTATTTTTAAGGAAATATCCTTTATCATTCTTTAAAACTTTATTATATTCTTCAGTTAATATATGATCTAATCGTCTTATCAATAAATTTAAATCAGTGGACCAATAACCTGCTTCCTCATCGAAGAATGCCACGAATTTACCTTTTTTAACGATGAGGTCTTGAACCCCTTCGACAATAAAGTTCGGCACAACTTCTATGACGGATCCACTTCTATAATTATATGTTATTTCAAAGAAATCCATACATATTTTGTCTCCTTTCCACAAATATTTTTAATCATAGCAAATAGCTATTCAAATAATAATTAGCTTGCATGTATAAATCTTTGTCTAAATTGTTATAAACCTCTCTACAAGGAAATAATAAAGGTGGATTAGCATCAGCAGGATTCACCTTCTTACCATATATAAATGCTTGTACTATACTATTAACTGCCATAGGATTATATGAACTATCATTATAAACATTTAAACCTAAATTATCTATAAACAACCAAAAATAATTAGACCTATCTAATGACGATACTATATAAGTTAACCTATCTGCAAGTGCTATCATCATCTCTAGCATACTACAAGGTTTATTAAACACTACTTCTGAAAACATATCAACATCTTGAGGAGACAATAACTTTGCATACGATGTCCGCAATTGAATACCATCAATAGCTCTGTTTTCATCTAATGGTATATTTGATAACCAAACAAATTGACAATTGTATAAATATTCTAACAGACAGGTATATTCAAATATCTTTCCATCAGAATCAATTAAATTCGTCAAGTAATCGAAGTATAATTTGTTAAAACCATCCATAACAAATCACCTCCTTACTCCAGTATACGAACTGTTATTACATTGTTTCAATTCCAACTCCTTTCTGCAAAAAATTAAAGGAAACAGAATTTCCCATTATATACTATTAATATTTTTTGCGAATAGTAAAACTTTATATTTTGTTTTATATTTTTGTTTCTTGATCAATCATCACAGCGCCTTTTAATTGTGTGTCATCATTTCTAAAATATATAACGTATTGATTACAAAGAATATCTATATATGGATCTCCACCATTAGATAAATTACCAAGTAAAACGTAATTCTTCTTAGCAGTTTCTTCTATTAAAGTTCTTAAAGAATTATACTCATTACCATCTTCGCCAACTATCTTATTATATAAATTAATATAATCGTGATTATACCAATCATTTAAATCAGTTAATCCTTCATCTGGATTATGAGTAAAATATCTAAAGAACTTGCAATCAAATCCGTCTTCATCAAAGAAAAATTCATGACTTTGTATTTGTCGTAAAACTGTCATACTTTTATCCCCACATTATTCTCTTGTGTTTGCCATTTCGTTCTTTAAAGCTCTAATCTCTTGTTTAAGTATCTTTATTTCTTCACATAAGCAATAAAGACCAATAGCATCACTTGATACAACACCGAGTTCAACTTTGTGCATTAACTCATCAGGAAAAGAAATAGGTTTTGTAAGTTCAAATGAAAAATCTTTATCAATACCAATAGATTTTACTTCAACCATTAACGTTCTCCTCCAGTCTTTGCGAGAACCTGTTCAAACGTTTCTGTACCATTATAGTAAATCTCAAAGTCGGTCTTTGTTAATTCATCACGGAGATACAACATCCATGCATCATGACCCATACCACTATTACTAGCTGCACCTATTTCACATATGTTGTGTATACCAAAGTAATCTTCTGTATAATCAGTAGGTTCATCTCCTAAAGTAGCAAATGTTGAGTCAAGTTCATAGAATACCAGAGATACTTTCTTATAATTAGCATCTTTACGCCATTCATCAAAAGTAATCTTGTGAGGATATGCATCCATCTTTATATCTTCTCTGTTGTCTATAGTTCCGCATTCACAAGACATTACATATGACTTATTATAAGGTTTATAGTTTGCTTCTTTTACTTGTGGTTGGTAATCTATAACTTTCTTTGGTTCACCATTTTCATCTAATGCTTCTACAGGAACATTATCTCTTTTTGCAGCTTCTAATCTTTCTTTTTCAAGATTCTTAGAATACTCCATAGCACTCTGATTTACCTTTTTCATAAAAGCAGCTTCAGCATCAGGTTCTTCTACTTGTTTCTTAGTTCTAAGAATTTCTCTTATCTTATCATTATAGAATTCCTGCATTTTATCCATTTCTACAGTATTCTCTTTTGTGATATATTTCTTAAAAAGCTTATAACCAACAAAAGTACCTATTGCTGAACCTATTCCCAAACCTAAAGCAAATCCCCAAGGTTGATCTAAAACACTCATTTCTTTTCCTCCTCTGTTATTTCTCCAAACTCAACAGCTTCTCCATAAGGAGAGTTATTCAGTGAATCGTATTCAGTGTTCTCTTCACCATAAGCAGAAGCATTTACATAACCGAGGAATCCATCAAGTTTATCGTCGCCTTGCTTAGAGTTTATCTTCTCATCGAGATAGTATGCATTCTCTGCTTCTTTACTAACTGCTCCAGCTGAGTTAACTTCAAAACCATTATCCCAAGCTTTTTCTTTTTCAGCTTCTTCTTTACTTACTTCTTCTCCATTATACCAGGCTTTTTCACTAGTATCTTCAAGTAACATTGCACCATCGATACCAGTTTCTTCTTCTAAGAACTTTTGTTCATCCCAGATAGTTTCAAAGAAAAGTTTCATATCTTCTTTTATAAACATTCGAAGCATTATAGATTTTTCATCATGACTCATTTTTGAGAAAATATCTTTGATGATTCTTTGCTTCTCTTCATATGTTGATGCTAAACTCACTGTTCTTCCTCCAAAATTTTCTTTATTCTTTTAAACAATGATTTACACTGCACATTAGATAAATCTATATCGCCATTAGTAGGTCTTACAAGAATATCTTTAAACACAGACTTATCATTATTTGCACAGTAATACCTATACATATTTTGCATAATCCAAGCATAATTATTATTAACCAAATATCTTATTTTATCAGTTTCTGTAATACATTCTCTAGGCCATATATTAGCCCTTGTTACTCCCATTGGCATATTAGAAGGTTCTAGTTCTCCAACATTACCATCAAGAGCAAGTTTATACCAATCTTCTAAGAATTTCTGGCGTTCCTCTTTTGCCTGTACTATGTAAATATCTTTATATTGCTTACCGTCTGCAAATGCACCACCGTAACGATATAAATACGTTTGTATAGGTAAAAATAAAATGCCCGAACAATTATAAAATATCTTATGTGTCATAAAGTTGTCTTCATGCGGACAACCTTCTTTAAATCGTATATTAAATACTCCTTTTGCATCATCATAAAAAATACTTCTACGAATAAGTTTATTCCAAGATGCATTGAACTGAAGTTCATGAGATTTATATATGTTAGATGGTACTTCTGAGAATGAACAAATCTCTTTAAGAGCATCATATCTATCATAGTAGATTGGTCCATTACCGGTTTCACTTCCTAGAGGAATACGTGCACCTGCTCTTACACAATCACCTATAATCATATCAAGTCTATAGTCGGTTATTGCTTCCCATAAGTTAACCATTTCGAACATCTTTTTAAGAGTTAAACCCCACATGTAATCATCGGAATCGATAAAGTATATCCATTCTCCTTTAGCTTTAGCAATACCATAATTTCTACAATATGCTAACCCAAAGTTTTCAGGATTACGATGAACAAGGAGTCTCTGTTCTCTTAAATCAACATCCCAATTTGTTTTGAACTTCTTAATAAACTCAGTTGTTTCTTCATTAGTACTATGGTCATCAATTATAATAAACTCAAAGTCTTTAAATTGCTGACATGAAACCGAATTTATAGCTTCTTCTAACTTATTTCTTGGAGTATTATGTACACACATTATAACACTTACCGAAGGATTTTCAATGATACGTGGTTTTAAATCATCAATTTCCATATTAATCCTCCAAAAGGAGACCTAGGTTGTGAAAGGAGAATTTCAAAAGCCGCCTAGGTCTCGTACGATAATTACTTATCCAACAACGACAGGTTCATTACCAATAGTACCACCCATAACTCCACCATCTGCTAATTCACTATTTCTAACATCGGCTTCATAAGTTCTATCAACATGAACACAGTCATTAAGATAAAGCTTTGCAATAGGTTCTGTCTTTCCATCATAACAGATACCTCTTATGAATTCCGGATTGAACTCCTTATTAATCTGGAAGTTTATTTCAGGAGTACATCCTTTATACCAACACCACTTCCATCCACCTTTAATCTCAGGATGACCAAAGCATCTCATAACTTCATTTACATAAACTCTCTTATATGCATGATACTTAGCATTAAGTTCATCCTGTCCACCACGAATTAAATACTCACAAGCATGCGGATTATGAGGCTGGAAGTCAGTACAATTTTCATTGAATAACAAATACGAACCATTAACAAATGTCTTATTGCTATCGATTGACTTTCCTTCAGAATACTTTAACTGAGATTCAGTCATTATGTTCTGCTCGGCTTCTTCACCATAACGTTCTCTAACAGTTGCTCTATACTTATTGAATAATGTTTCCAGACCTATATAAGATGCCATTAAAGCTTCATTCTTTGCAACTTCAATATTATGAGCTTTAACGATAAGACCGAAACCAACAACTAATAAACCTGCTGCCGGAAGATATGTCTTAATATAGTCCTTAGCAACATGCTTATAAACCTTTGTTATCTCTTTCTTTGTCTGCTTTTCGTCTAACTGCTTCTCTGCACAGCTGTCTTTTGTATCTTTAACCATTTTGCAATGCTCTTCTGACTTCTGGTTAATCTTCAAAGTTGCTTTACAAGCTACTACAGTACCAACTAATGCAATTCCAATACCTGCTGCGGTAATGATACCAGTATGTGATTCTACAGTATTCTTTAAATCATTCCAGTTTCTTGTAAAATCACACATAAATTCTGCAAATTTTCCCATTGCGTTATTACTCCTTTACTTCGTTTTCAGCCACTCATCTAAAGTGATCTGATGATTCTTTTCATGAAAATCTTTACGAGCTTCTTTTAACTTTCTTAATTCATCTGAAGTTCTGAAGTGAGCCACGCCTACTTCGTCATAATGTATACGTCCTTCTTTTACAAAAGAATCATATATAGCATAAACTTGAAAACGATTCATTTTCTGTACTTTTTCTTTCCATTCTTTATTGTTGTAAGCTTTTGCTATAAGTTTTCTTCTCATATCTGTTGTTAAATGTGGTTTTAAACGATTCATTATTAAAAATTAACCTCCTTAGGGCTATTATGATTCCAAGTATCATTTCCTGGTATTTGCCATTTTAAATGCTTAACCGGAGTTACTATACCAGTTTCAATACGTCTACGATACTCCTCATGAATTCTTTGATTACAACTAAAGAACCAATCATGAAAGGCCATATCTTCTAGCATCAACAAATTAAATAGATCTTCTCCAAATATCTGAGAACATCTTACTGCATTTTCAAAAATTTCAGCTTCGTCTTCCATTACCCATACCTCCTACTTAATACATCTTCAATAGAAGATAAACTTTCTTCAATATTAATAGGAATAGTATCATCACCAAAATCAATTCTTTTTACTTGAGCTTCATGTAAAAATGATTCAAACGTTCCGTACCAGTAGTCAACTTCCGATTCATCAATATTATGTGCCTTTGCAAAGTACAACAATCGATCATACACATAATTTTGAGTTCTATGCACTTTTAAATATACATCTTCACCCATTGACTTCCTCCCCATACATCGTTTATATCAATTTTATGAACAACTCCAGTTTTAATTCTATTTTTCATTTCTTTTCTTAAATATTTATCGAAATCTTTTTTCCATTCATTAAATCTGCCTTGGCAAATTGTTTCCATATCTTCCCTGGATACATTCCATTTATATGCAAATGCAGCCATTCGTAATTTTTCTTGTATTCTTTCTCGGCCCATTAATAGACCTCCTTAAAATATCTTTATTTAGTTCCTTTTAATGAAACTGGATTAGGCAACTTAAGACACCAAGTGCCATCTCCATTAGGTAAATTCTGATGATTAGGAAGATCATACCATCCCCAATCTACAGTTATAACATCTGCTCCACTTACACCAGACATATCATATAAGTTTCTTACAGTTGCGACGCCATAAGTTGCTATACGCTGACATAATGAGATATATACATTTTCAGCATCCTGCCAACTTGCATATGCAAACATATAAGGATTATATACATCAGTTGATCTAAATGCTGCATTAGCCGAACCGCCAACTGGTGTTACTGTTCCAGGAATCTGTCCACCAGGAACAACCGAACCATTCTGAACTTTATACATATTACTGTAGTTTATTCCACCAAAAAATGTCGGTCTAAACAGTCCATTCTGATTCTGAGCACCAGTCTTTCCAAATAACCACATTGATAATGCGGAAGTTAAAATTCCATAAATACCATTTTTAATTGTTGGCTTTACAACACTATCTGTTATATTGCTTTTAACACTTTTAAAATCTTCAGCAAAGAATCCCCTCCAGAACTTCTTTATACCTGATTGCTTCTTAACTACTGCTGCGGTCTTAACAACAGGCTGTAAAGTTGCTGGCTGAGATAAAACCTGAGGATTATTTACAGCCGGTTTCTGCTGATCCATAAATTTCTCCTTTCAAGAATATCTTTAATAAAAAAAATTAGAGACCTAGAATTTTCTAGATCTCTATTTTTGGCGTTAAGACAAACAAATTACTTTGTCTCGGCAGGAGTATCTGCCTTTGTCTCAACGGGTGCTTCTGCAGGTGCAACCGGTGCTGCAGGTGCTGTCGTAGCGGCATTCTTTGCCTTTTCAGCATCCAGCTCTGCCTGAAGCTGCTTTTTCTGGTTCTTATTACGAATCCACAATATTGCAAAGACTATTGCTGCTATAGGTCCTAAGACCACTACAGCCAATACTCCAAAGAATATTGCCTTTCCCTTACCAGAAGGCTGTTCAGTCACTGTTGCCTCTGTTCCTACGTTCTCCTGTACATCAGTTGTCTGCATAACTTCGTTGTTATCCATTTTTATTTTCCTCCTTAAAGTTTTCATAATTTTGTTTTGGCTTTCTCGCCATTATACACCCATCAATTTTCGCGTCTAAAAAAAAACAAAAGGAGCATAAATTCCATGCTCCCAATGTCATAAGATTTTTTATTCATCAGCTGCGGAGTTATATCATTATTAATTACTTTTTATCTTTAAAGTAATCTATGATACATTTAATTCCACATGCGATAAACAAAGCTCCTATAATCAGTCCCATTTTTTATCCTCCGTTTTGTCTTTATTTGAAGAATTATTGATCTTTAATTCTCCATTATATGACCGAAGAATTTCGCGGACTAATTAATACTTATTAATCACCACTTCATTCTGAACTGTGGTTTAATACTTATTACTCCAGTCCTTGCCGTCGTACTCTGTGCCCCAATCATAATCTATCTTACCAACAAATAAACCATTCGGGGCCTTAGCACCTTCATCAAGATTAAACCGAGGTCCATTAGGGAACCTGTCTGCCGTCCAGCCAATCTTATCAAGTGCCGGATTATCATGATTTGCATCAGCTATATCATACAAGAAGTCATTTACTGATACAAAGTCATAAGTTCCTCCTCTTAACTTCGATTTAACATTTGCGAACGCATCTCTTATCTCAGCTTCAGTTGCCTTGAAATACTGATTAGATAAGTCATCACGCCATACCGGAACTGTCTGATAAATGTCGTTTGTACTTCTCTTTGATGTTTCCTTTGTTTCTCCAACTTTCTGAAGAGTATCATTACTAAGTTCATCAGGTGGCGGATCCTTTTCCATCTGAGATTTCATACGTTCACGTTCGATTTCCTTTTCCTTTTCACCAAGAATCTTCTGTGTTGCTGCCTTATACTCTTCAAACGCTTTACTTGTAAGAGCATATGCTGTACTTAATGCTGCTATCCTCTTAGCAGATATC
>Ga0247608_10004587_pt1 | contig 15365 bp, 15 predicted proteins | sample 176DNAGHGlowgp2_FD_193490 | JGI IMG/M metagenome (GOLD analysis project Ga0247608, IMG submission 193490) | Sheep rumen microbial communities from Palmerston North, Manawatu-Wanganui, New Zealand - 1766 DNA GHGlow gp2 | ecosystem: Host-associated > Mammals > Digestive system > Stomach > Rumen ...
CTTTTTCGGATCGTTTGCGATCGTATCCGAGTGCAACAAGAGCATCGATCGCATCCCTTGCATCATCCGAAAGCTTGGGATCTGCCGAAACCGTTTCCTCGGCGGAATATTCCAGGATCTCGTCTTTGTTTATCTTATCCTTTAGATCTATAATGATCTTCTCGGCCGTCTTTTTACCTATCGTGGGTGCTTTGGCTATCTTACCCGCATCACCCGAAACGATCGCGTATTTAAGGTTTGCGACATCAAATGTTGATAAGATGTTGAGTGCGCCCTTGGGGCCCACACCGCTCACCTGTATAAGCTTATTGAACATTTCCTGTTCGTCTTTTCTTAAAAAACCGAACAGCGAAACATCATCTTCTCTGACCGACATATGCGTATAGATCCTTACTTCCCCACCGATCGCGGGAAGTTCTTCGCGTGTACGCTCGGATACAAGTACCACGTATCCGACTCCGCCCACATCTATAATGATATGCCCTTCACGGTTTTCAATCAGTTCGCCCCTAAGATAACCAATCATAATCTTTAACCCTTTCATAGATCATCTTACATATAAATCCGACGATCATACCGGTAATGATACCGAACAGTCCAAACAGCACCGAAAATCTTAAAAGTCCGAAATTGCGAAGCATTACCATCGCACATATGAGCTGTCCGAAGTTGTGAGCCGCTCCTCCTCCCAGACTGATACCGGGGATCGTAAACTTACCGCTCTTTTTAAGTATGAGCATGACCGAAAAGCTTAAAGCGAATCCCGACAATGACATAAAAAACGATATCGGATTTCCGAACAGCAGCGAAGATATCGCTATCCTTAACAGTCCGATCGCAAGTGCATCCCACGGTCCCATCATAAAAAGAGCCAGCACCACAACAATATTTGCGATACCAAGCCTTACTCCCGGTACCGGAATAAAAGACGATATCAAAGTCTCGACATATGAAAATATAAGTGCGACAGCCGTCAGCGCTCCTGCGGCGGCTATCCTTTTGATATTAACCTTCATCAGTAAGCCACCGTATCATATGATGTTGCATTATCATCGGGATCGCCGGTGTTCTCACCGGTCTTTTCCGTGCTGTTACTCTTTATAACTACATAAAGTTTGTGCGGAAGGCAGCAGACATATTCGCCCGCAGACGCTATCCTGCCCATCTTTATGCAATCTCTGCCGTGACAGTCCGCTTCAACGATCCCGAGTTTATGATCGGCAACCCTTATCGTGTTGGTGCCCTCCGGCGTAGTGATCACATATTTATCATTGACCGAAAGGTCGATCGTCATATAAAGCTTATCATCTACATAAACCTCGGCAACATCGGCCGAACCCGCCGGGTTAAAATTTAAGTACACAAATCCGCGATTTAACAGTATACTAAACAACAGGATGGCGATCGCGAGGATATAATCGTTCTTTTTCATATGTATAATAATAACATATGCGAACATATGTTTCAATATGAAAAATAACAGCCCTGCGGCACAAAAATGTAAAAGTCTAAATGAAAGGTGATCAAATGAGACTTATATTTATAAGACACGGAGACCCTGACTACGTAAACGATTCCCTGACCGAAAAAGGTAAACGTGAGGCAGAACTGCTGGCAAAGCGTGTCGCAACATGGGATAACATCACGCATTACTACGCATCTCCCTTAGGACGCGCTCAGCTTACGGCCAAATACAGTCTCGATCCCCTGGGCATAACCCCGACGACTCTTGACTGGCTTCAGGAATTTCCCGTAAGGATATATCATCCTGGAGACAATACACGTATGCGTGTCGCCTGGGACCTTCTTCCCGATTACTGGCGCAAGCACCCCGAATACTTTGACAAAGACAAATGGGGAAACGCAGATCTGTACCGTGAAAGCGGTGTTAAAGAAGAATACGATCATATCACGGGTGAGTTTACCAAACTCCTTGCCGAGTACGGTATCCACGAAAAAGAAAACGTATATTACACCGACAGACCCGGTGATGATTCGACTCTCGTTTTCTTTTGCCATCTCGGCGTATCTTTCGTGCTGATATCAAAGTTACTGGGGATGTCGCCGGCCTTTATGTGGCATACGTTTTTTGTTGCCACCACTTCCGTTACTATAGTCGGCGCCGAAGAATTAACCCCCGGAATACTTAATTTCAGGATCCAGTCTCTCGGAGATACAAGACATCTTAATGACGGCGGCGAACCCACGTCACGTTCGGGTTATTTTCAGGACATTTTCCAAGGCTGATAATACAGTCATGGTTTTTACCCGGCAACCGATCTTTGCATAACAAAAAGGACGTAAATGAAGATAATTCTCACTACGTCCCTTATTTATTCTTAATTTTTTAACTCAGCCAAGTTTTAGGCTGACGTGATCTTTTATAAATACAGTCCTTCAATTGCCATATTGCGCCGCAAATGCATCTGCGTCTGCATAATCAAGTGCGGCAAGTTCGATAAGATCCTTATTATCGATGATATCCGAAATGTTTTTCTCGTAATCTTCCCGGGAAACCTCTTCGCCGTTCCAGGTCCATTTTCCGTATTCAAGAACGTCATATTCGCCTTCTGCGGGAAGAGACTCGTTATCAACCTGAAAATCTCCGCTTGCATATAACTTTTGAACACCGTTAGACAATTCATAGAAATAATCACTCGGTGCGCCGGCGGGCGCGTATACGGCTTTATCATATACCATGCGGGTTCCGTCTATGTAATAAAGCGTTCCGCGATATCCTCCTGCCGAAGCTACGCCATCCCTAAGATCTTCACTGAATACTTCATTACCGGCTTCATTGTAGAAAACGATCATATAGGGCTGAAGTCCCCACATCTGAATAGCCTCATTTTCTTCGTTGGTACATGTTGCAACAAGTTCGGGAACACCGTCACCGTCAAGGTCGACAAGTGTAAATCCGTCCCATTCCTTGGTGTCTGCATCTTTAACGATAGAGATAAAATCGTCATACAGACCTTCGGGAACATTTTCGCTCTCGATCATATGGGGTTCGCTTGTTGCGGGAACAAATACGGTAAGATCGTCCTTTTTAAGAAGATCGCCGCTTACGGACAGATCCAGTTCCATGTATTTGTCGCCGTTAACATCGTTAAGCACCGCAGTACCGTCCGCTACCTGTACATCGCCCTGCGCAACGATCGCATTAAACTGATCGAATGTGGCAAATGTGCCGTCTTCGGTGATCTGGATCCATATTCCGAGATCGTCGTTCTGCCAGAAACCGGTAAAAGGTTCCATTTCTTTGGTAACATCGATCACTTCGATCTGTTTGCCCGGGTCAACCGTCGGAGGTTCTTCGCGAACCGATTCGGTTACAGAAATATCCGAACATGCGGCCAAAGACATTACAAGAATGCCCGCTGATATTAATGATAATAACTTTTTCATAAAAACCATTTCCTCCATCCCACTGTATACTTAGAGTGGTTATAAAATGATCATCTCTTTATTTTTTAATATAATTCATCAGGCCTTCGGCGTTGATGATCTTTTGCATAAATTCGGGGAAAGGCTGTCCTTTAAAGGATTGTCCCGTTGTTTTATCATAAATGACACCATTGTCAAAATCGACTTCGACTTCATCCCCGTTATTGATCGCTTCGGAAGCTTCCTTGCATTCCATGATGGGAAGTCCGATATTTATTGAATTTCTGAAGAATATCCTTGCAAATGTCTCGGCTATGACGCAGCTTACACCGCTTGCCTTGATAGCTATCGGAGCATGTTCTCTGGAAGAACCGCAGCCGAAATTCTTGGTAGCCACAATGATATCGCCCTTATTTACGTTCTTGACAAAATCCTTGTCAATATCTTCCATACAATGTGTGGCAAGTTCAGCCGGATCCGATGAATTAAGGTATCTTGCGGGTATTATGACATCTGTGTCAACATTATCGCCGTATTTAAAAACTTTTCCGCACGCTTTCATGTTTTCTCCGTTCCGTGCAGCCCTTTGTCTGCACAATCATATATAGATCTCACAATTTATTTTTATAACTTCAGTCCTTGGGGGCCGCAATGTAACCCCTGATCGCACTTTCTGCCGCAACAGCGGGGCTTGCAAGATAGATCTCGCTTGTCACATCTCCCATACGTCCCACAAAGTTACGGTTCGTCGTGGATACACATCTCTCTCCTTTGGCAAGAACGCCCATATATCCGCCTAAACACGGTCCGCAGGTAGGAGTAGATACAACGCCGCCGGCTTCTATGAATATCTTAAGCCATCCTTCTTCCATAGCCTTAAGATAAATATCCTGTGTTGCGGGGATAACTATAAGTCTGATACCCTTTGCAACAGTATTACCTTTAAGTATCTTGGCAGCAACCTTAAGATCGTCAAGCCTTCCGTTTGTACACGAACCTATAACGACCTGATCGATCTTTATCTCTTCGCCTATCTCATCAACCGTTTTGGTGTTCTCGGGCAGATGAGGAAATGCTACGGTAGGTTTGAGAGTTGAAAGATCTATATCGTAAGTTTCATCATAAACTGCATCATCATCCGCAGTGAATATCTTATATTCACGCTTGGAATGTTCTTTCATGTACGCGATCGCAAGATCGTCCACGGGGAATATGCCGTTCTTGGCACCCGCCTCTATAGCCATGTTTGCAATGGTGAAACGATCGTCCATCGAAAGATTTTTGATACCGTCGCCGGTAAATTCCATCGATCTGTAAAGTGCACCGTCAACACCGATCATACCGATGATGTGAAGGATCACGTCTTTACCCGACACCCATTTTGAAGGCTTTCCGGTAAGATTAAATCTGATCGCGGAAGGAACTTTAAACCAGGCCTTTCCCGTTGCCATACCTGCGGCCATATCGGTACTTCCGACACCCGTTGAGAATGCTCCGAGCGCACCGTAAGTACACGTATGGGAATCGGCTCCGATGATCACGTCGCCTGCTACCGTAAGACCTTTTTCGGGAAGCAAGGCATGTTCAATGCCCATCTTACCGACTTCGAAATAATTGGTAATATCGTTTTTGATGGCAAATTCACGAACACACTTACAATGCTCCGCACTCTTGATATCCTTGTTGGGAACAAAATGATCGGGCACAAGTGCGATCTTATCCTTATCAAATACACCGGTAAGCCCTGATTTTTCCATTTCTTTGATGGCCACGGGGCTTGTGATGTCGTTACCGAGTACCAGATCGAGGTCTGCCTCGATAAGCTGACCTGCAACAACACTGTCAAGTCCGGCATGCGCTGCAAGTATCTTTTGTGTCATTGTCATGGACATATCTTTTTCCTCCGTCAGTCCCCTTCAAAAAGCGGGGTTGAAAAATATCTTTCCGCAGTATCCGGAAGTACCGTTACCACTGTTTTCCCTTTTCCGAGTTTAAGGGCAAGCTTGATCGCCGCCGCAACATTTGTACCGGATGATATGCCGCACATGATGCCTTCCTTTTTGGCAAGATCCTTGGCGGTATTGATAGCCTCATCATCGGTAACTATATAGATATCATCATAAATATCGAGATTAAGATTCTTGGGTACTATTCCGTCTCCTATACCCATCTGGAGGTGAGTGCCTACTGTCCCGCCCGCAAGTATTGCGGCATTTTCGGGTTCAACGGCCCATATTTCTATATTGGGATTCTGTGCTTTAAGTGTTTCTCCTATACCCGATATCGTACCGCCGGTACCGATCCCTGAACAAAATCCGTCTATCGGTCCCGCTACCTGTTCAAGTATCTCAAGTCCGGTATGGTGCTTGTGTACCATGGGATTGTTGGGATTTTCAAACTGCTGTGGGATATAGACTCTTAAGTCTTTGGCGGCCATATCTTCTGCGGTCTTAACGCATTTATCCATACATTCGCCGATGTTACCTTCATCTTTTATGAGTATAACTTCGGCTCCGTAATGCCTGACCAGCATCCTGCGTTCTTCACTTACGGAATCGGGCATAATGATGACGGTCTTATATCCGAGAACGGCTCCGCACAGGGCAAGTCCTATGCCCTGATTACCGCTCGTCGGTTCAACGATGATGGAATCATCCTTAACGATCCCCGCATCGATTGCTTTCTTTAACATATTATATGCCGTTCTGGTCTTTATCGAGCCTCCTACATTGAGTCCTTCATATTTCACCAGAACATCTGCGGCGCCTTCCGGCACCATCTTGGAACTGAGTTTGATCATCGGTGTATGTCCGATGGCTTCCAAAACATTGTTGTATACCATAAGTCAAAAAAAGGGGACCCCTAAAGGTCCCCTGCCCTTCATTAGTTGTTGATGAGTTTATCTTCTTCGTTGTTCCAGCTGTAAAGCTTTCTTACTTCCTCACCGACTTTCTCAGCGGGATGTTCGCTTGCGAGCTTTCTCATAGCCTTGAAGTGAACCTGCTTACCTGCGGGGCTCATTTCAAGTAAGAATTCCTTGGCAAAAGTTCCGTCCTGGATATCGGAAAGGATCTTCTTCATGGTCTTTTTGGTCTCTTCGGTGATGATCTTGGGACCGGTTACATAATCACCGTATTCAGCGGTATTGGAAATGGAATATCTCATTCCGGCAAAACCTGACTGATAGATAAGGTCAACGATAAGCTTCATCTCGTGGATACATTCAAAGTATGCATTTCTGGGATCGTATCCTGCTTCAACAAGTGTTTCAAAACCTGCCTGCATAAGAGCACATACACCGCCGCAAAGAACAGCCTGCTCACCAAAGAGGTCGGTTTCGGTTTCGGTTCTGAATGTGGTCTCAAGTACGCCCGCTCTTGCTCCGCCGATACCGAGTGCATATGCAAGTGCAAGATCCTGTGCCTTGCCGGTAGCATCCTGCTGTACCGCTATAAGACAGGGAACACCCTTGCCTGCCTGATATTCCGAACGAACGGTGTGGCCGGGGCCCTTGGGAGCTATCATCGTAACGTCAATATTCTTGGGAGGAACGATACATCCGAAATGAATATTGAATCCGTGTGCGAACATTAACATGTTGCCCTCTTCAAGGTTGGGCTCAATGTCGTTCTTATAAAGATCTGCCTGCTTCTCATCGTTGATAAGGATCATGATGATGTCAGCCTTCTTGGCTGCTTCTGCTGCGGTGTACACTTCAAATCCCTGTGCAACTGCCTTGTCCCATGATTTTGAACCTTCGTAAAGACCGATGATAACATGACATCCCGAATCCTTAAGGTTGAGTGCATGTGCATGACCCTGACTGCCGTATCCGATGATGGCTATTGTCTTTCCGTTTAAAAGATCAAGGTTGCAATCCTGCTGATAAAAAATCTTTGCCATTTCTGGTATCCTCCTAAAATGTTTTGAATATGTTTACTTTCGTATGGCTACGGAAGATAAGTAACGTTTTCTATACCTCTTGCGAGTCCCGCGATACCGGTTCTTGCAAGTTCAAGTATCTCGTATCCTTCCAAAAGACCGATAAACGCATCGATCTTTTCCTGGTCGCCGGTAAGCTCGATTATTAGCGTATGAGGGCCTACATCTATGATATTTGCCCTGAATATGTCGGCGATTGAAATAACGCCCTGTCTGTTGGAGGCATCTGCTTTTACTTTTATGAGTGCAAGTTCTCTGTATACGGATTTTTCGGGTTCAAGTTCCTTGATGTCTTCGACATCAACAAGCTTTGCAACCTGCTTTTCGATCTGTTCGAGCACATCCTCGTCACCGTTCGTGACTATGGTGATGCGGGTATACTTGGGATTTGCCGTAACACCTGCGGTTATACTTTCAATGTTGTATCCGCGTCTTGAAAAAAGACCGGAAATACGGCTTAAAACACCTGATGTATTGTCTACAAGAAGCTGAAATACTTTTCTTTTCATATTATTATTTTCCTTGATAAGTGCTGTGTATCATTGTATACACGAGCGGGATAAAAGTCAATCCTAAACGGACCTGCTTTTTTACTTAAAAACCACTGTCATTTACGCTTCATTGCACTTTGAAAGCGCCAGGGTTCCGGTGCGGGCTACTTCCACAACCGAGAAGCCCGATAACATCGATCTGAACACGGCGATCTTTTCGGGTGTATCACATATCTGCATCATAATGAGACTCTTGGACATATCCACGATCTCCGCCGAACAGATCTCGCATATCTCAAGGATATCCTTGCGATTATTCTTGTTGTACTTAACCTTGATCAGCATCATCTCACGGGCGATGGCCTGTTCTTCCCCAAAGGTCTTTACCTTGATGACATCGAGTTTTTTGTTGAGCTGCTTTTCTATCTGCTCAAGCGTTCTTTCGTCACCGGAACTTACGATCGTCATATTGGATACTTCGGGATCGAAGGTTTCTCCAACGACAAGAGAATCGATATTAAAACATCTGCGTGCGAACAGTCCGGAAACCTTGCTGAGTACACCGGATCGGTTTTCTACCATAACTGAATAGATCTTTTTCATAATAGTCTCCTATCCCTTTACGACATCGGCGGGATTGATATTGACTTCCATGATCCCCGGTCTGTCGGATCTTAAGAAATCATCTATAAAGGAAAGTTCTTCGTCATAAGTGATCTTTCGATAATCAAAATCATATGCTTCCGCAAGAAGCTTAAGATTCGGATAGTCGTTAAGTTCAACGACCGAATAGTTGTCTTTGTAGGTGAAATGCTGATATTCACGCACCATTCCAAGATATCCGTTCTTGAATACGATGATCTTGATATTGGCGTTTTCCTGCTTGACTGTCGCCATTTCACACATGGACATCTGTAAAGACCCGTCACCGCAGACAGCAACTACCTGCTTTAACGGATTGGCCAGCTTGGCGCCGAGCGCTGCGGGAATGGAATATCCCATTGTACCCATACCGCCGCTGGTTAAGAACTTACCATTTTTAACGATATGATATGCACAGCTGAATATCTGGTTCTGTCCCACATCCGCAACATATATCGCATCATCGGGAAGTTTATCCGACAAAGCCTCGATAAACTCCTTGGGATTTACATATTTTGAATCGGCAAAACGGTTGTCTTTAAGTGTTTCCTTAAGGTCCTTTAAATGATCGATCCATTCGGAATCGGAAACATCGATCTTTTCTTTGTTAAGATCTTCAAGTATCGCCTTGGCATCTCCGACTATCGGGATCGTGGGACCGCAGTTTTTACCTATCTCTGCAGGATCCACATCCATATGGATAAGCACTTTGTTTTCGGTCAGGAAATCTGGCTGATTTACAGCTCTGTCGGCTACTCTTGCGCCCATCATGACGAGTGTGTCACATTCCGCCATTGCTTTATTGGCATAGGGTTTGCCGTTATTTCCCACCATTCCGAAATAGAGTTCGTGTTTGGTAGGCATGGCGCCTATTCCCATCATGGTGGAGACTACGGGAATCCTGTTCTTTTCAACAAATTCAAGAAGTTCGGGCTGACAATCCGAGAGTGCTATGCCGCCGCCCACACAAATAAGAGGCTTTTTGGCCTTTTCGATCGCCGCACACATACGCTTAAGCTGAAGTGCGTTACCCTTGACCGTAGGTTTATATGTACGCATCTTAACTTCCGAGGGATATTCGAATTTCTTGATGACCGCATTCTGTATATCAATGGGCACATCGATAAGGACAGGGCCTTTACGTCCCGTCATAGCGATATGAAAGGCCTCTTTGAATATTCTGGGAATATCGTTTACATCTTTAACAAGATAACTGTATTTAACGAAACTTTCCGCTGCGCCCGTTACATCGGCTTCCTGGAAAACATCGGAACCAAGGAGTGCGGAATTTACCTGTCCGGTAATGCAGATAAGCGGAATACTGTCGGCAAAAGCGGTCGCTATTCCGGTAAGAAGGTTTGTGGCACCGGGACCTGAAGTTACGGCACATACACCGGGCTTTTTGGTGGTACGTGCAAGACCGCTTGCCATATGAGCGGCGTTCTGTTCGGTACGCACCAAAACGGTCTTAATATCTGATGAAAGTATCGAATTATAGAAGGGGCAGATGGCAACCCCGGGATAACCGAAAACATAATCAACTTTCTCGGCTTCAAGACATTTAATTATGGCATCAGCACCGTTCATAGCTTAGTTGTCTCCCATTGTTTTTTTATGTCTGATGTGTTACTATTCTAAAGGCGGTCTGACCGCATCAAGTAACTGTCGGAGGATAAATCCTTGAAAAGGTTTATAGTTTTAATTTCAACGTTAGTACTTATAATATCATCATTCGCAGGCTGTGGCAACGAAGCCGGCAATGACAACAGTGATTATAAAAAGCAGATGACTTCATTCTTTGAAAACGTTCAAAAGCTCGATGAACAGATGAACGCACTCGATCCGGAAAGCGAAACAAGCATATCCGATCTGTTCGCACTTCTTACCCAGCTTGAAGAACAGTTCAAGAATTTTTCCGAGATCGAAGTACCCGAAGAATATATCGTTACCGAATCGCTCGCCGATGAAGCTTACGATTATATGAAGGAAGCCAACGAATACTTCCATCAGTCTTTCTCGGAGAATTCATATAACGAATATACGCTTGAAGCCGCCATGGAATGTTATGCAAGAGCCAACAAGCGTATGCACTACGTTATAGATATCATCCACGGAAAACTTCCCGATGACGAAAATATCACCTACGAATAAACTCAAGAAAGTCTTGACTTGATAGCCGCAAAGAATTCCTTGGTGTTTACGGATTTAACGTTATCAAGTTTGCATATCCTGGTAAGATCGGGAGTCATCACACCCGATTCAATTGTATCTATTATGGCTTTTTCAAGCTTTTCACCGAATGCGGTGAGCTCGGGATTATTATCGAGTTCGCCGCGTTTTTTAAATGCTCCCGTCCAGGCGAATATCGAAGCTACAGGGTTTGTCTTGGGTTCTTCACCGTCAAGATACCTGTAGTAATGCTTCTGCACCGTTCCGTGAGCGGCTTCGTACTCAAATACACCCTTAGGCGATACAAGCACACTTGTCATCATGGAAAGTGAGCCGAATGCCGATGATACCATGTCGCTCATGACATCGCCGTCATAATTCTTGCATGCCCATATAAAGCCGCCTTCGGTCTTCATGACTCTTGCAACCGCATCATCGATAAGTGTGTAGAAATATTCGATGCCGGCTTTCTCAAAGCGTTCTTTGTACTCATTTTCGTAAAGATCCGCAAATATATCCTTAAATGTATGATCGTATTTCTTGGAGATCGTATCCTTGGTCGCAAACCAGAGATCCTGCTTGGTCTCAAGCGCATAATCAAAGCATGCATGAGCAAAGCTTGTGATCGATGCTTCCGTATTATGCATTCCCTGAAGCACTCCGGGGCCTTTAAACTCGTGAATGAGCTCTTTGGTGACCGTTCCGTCTTCCGCGGTAAATACAAGTTCTGCCTTACCGGGACCGGGAACCTTTATCTCTGCGTTTTTGTAGACATCGCCGTAAGCATGTCTTGCGAGAGTGATGGGCTTTTTCCAGCAGGAAACCACCGGATCGATACCCTTTACAACGATGGGCGCTCTGAAGACCGTACCGTCAAGGATGGACCTGATGGTACCGTTGGGGCTCTTCCACATTTCTTTTAAGTCATACTCTTTGACTCTTGCCGCATTGGGTGTAATGGTGGCACATTTAACGGCTACACCGTATTTAAGAGTCGCATTGGCGCTGTCAACCGTAACCTGATCGTTTGTCTCGTTTCTGTGTTTAAGTCCGAGATCGTAATATTCGGTCTTAAGATCCACATAAGGCAGGATAAGTTCATCCTTGATCATCTGCCATAAGATCCTGGTCATTTCATCGCCGTCCATCTCTACGAGCGGCGTTGTCATCTGTATTTTACTCATTTGAATAAGCCTCCTTAAGACCGTTTTTTACCATATTTTCATAGGCATTATGGATATGAAGCGTAGCAAGTTCGTCGGCACGTTTGGCATCTTTGTCACGGATCGCTTCCATGATCGCCTGATGCTCAGCATTGCTGGCAAGAGATCTGTCTATCGTGGAAAGTGTCTTTTTACGCACTCTCATAACGTACTGATGATAATCTCTTAAGTTATGCTCCAATATCTTTGAATTGCATGCTTCGTACATTATCTCGTGAAATCTTGAGTCAAGCTCCGACATCTGCTCAAAATGGCCTCTCTCGGCATGGAATTTGGCAAGATAAATGTTTTCTTCCATTTCCTCGAGCTGCTCTTTGGTGATGTGCTCGCATGCCCATGCTGCGCAAAGGCCTTCCAGTTTTGAACGGATCATATAGATGTCCTTGACATCGTTCATGGTGATACCGGTCACATAAGCGCCTTTGTTGGGTATTATCTGGATAAGCCCCTCAAGTTCAAGCTGTCTGAACGCTTCACGCACGGGAGTTCTGGAAACACCCAGTTCCTCGCCGATGGCTATTTCCTTAAGTTCATCGTTTTCTTTGTACTTACCCGACAGTATATCTTCCCTGACCTTATTGAACACACGGCCTCTCAATGAATACTTATCGGTAACTTCCTGCTTCAGATCGAATTCCTGCATAAGTTTTCAACTCCCAATTCTTTTGAATATCTGTCAATAGCTTCAAAAAGTTCATCGTCGGTCATTACGGTCACACGACCGCCTGCGTACTGCTCGTCAACCCAGCCCTTAACGGCCTTTACGAGATCGCAGTTTTTATCAAGTGCATCGTCGCCTGTAAGTTTAAATTTGGTATTGATCCAGTGAGCGATACCTGCAAGTCCCGAAGTATTGGAAATAGCACATATTACGGGACGGTTAAGGAATTTCTCAGTATCAAATATGTTATAGATCTCTTCGTTTTTAAGAAGCCCGTCGGCATGAACGCCCGCTCTTGTGACATTGAAGTTCTTGCCTACAAAAGGTGTTCTCTCGGGGATATGATATCCGATCTCTTTTTCGTAATACTCGGCAAGTTCGGTGATGACCGTTGTATCCATGCCGTTAAGATCGCCCTTTAACTGAGCGTACTCAAATACCATGGCTTCAAGAGGTGTATTACCGGTACGCTCTCCGATACCGAAAAGCGAAGTGTTGACTGCCGAACAGCCGTAAAGCCATGCGGTTGTGGCATTGACAACAGCCTTGTAGAAGTCGTTGTGCCCGTGCCACTCTAAAAGTTCATGAGGCACGCCCGCATGAGTATAAAGCGCATAAATGATACCCTGTACGGATCTGGGAATAACGGCACCAGAAAAGTTTACGCCGTAACCCATCGTATCGCATGCACGGATCTTGATCGGTATCTTATATTCATCCACCAGTTTCATGAGTTCAAGACAGAACGGAACAACATAACCGTAAATATCGGCTCTTGTGATATCTTCAAGGTGACATCTTACGGAAATACCCTGGTCGAGGCATTCGTGAACTACCGACAGGTAATGCTCCATTGCCTGTTTACGTGTCATCTTAAGTTTCATAAATATATGGTAGTCCGAACAGCTTACCAGAATACCGGTCTCTTTCATGCCGATCTCTTTGACAAGCTTGAAATCTTCCTTGCTGGCACGTATCCAGCTTGTAACTTCGGGGAATTTATATCCTCTTTCCATACATTTATAGACAGCATCACGGTCTTTCTGTGAGTATAAAAAGAACTCGCTCTGTCTGATCATACCGTTCGGGCCACCCAGACGGTGAAGATAATCATATATCTTTACTATCTGCTCGGTCGTATAAGGTGCTCTTGACTGCTGTCCGTCTCTGAATGTCGTATCGGTTATCCAGATATCCTTGGGAACGTTGTGAGGCACGATACGGTCGTTGAAAGGGATCTTGGGAATTTCAGAATAAGGGAACATGTTCCTGAAAACGTTGGGTTTTTTAACGTCGTCAAGGATATACATATGCTCTTCGATCTGTAACAGATTATTGTGTTCATTTAATGTTACGGGACGATTTGAAAAGATCTCCGTAGAATGATCGTCGGTATTGATGATCTCATTAAAGCTGTTATTGTTTAACATTTCCTCTCCATTCCGCGTCGGCAGGCTGTTTTTATCGCCGGCACAAAAGTTTTGATCAAAAATACATTTTTGTATTGCGTATAATTGTATACAATCATACCACGGAACCAAACAGGAATCAACAACTTGCTTGCAAATTGTTAACGGCAACGATACTCAGGCACGCAAAAAGCACTGCGGGGGTCCGCAGTGCCTGTTTTGATATCACGATGATTTTATATTTTTATTTCAGATCACTGTCCTCTTACGTATCAGTATGAGCGCAAGTCCCGCCAGGAAAAGTCCTATTGAAAGAACGGTCTTGGGATTGACGGGATCGCCCGTATCGGGTGAGGCATCAAGTCCGGTTCCCGTAGATGCGGACTGAGGAAGTGCATACATTCCGTAATGGCCGGTATGTGATATGTCGAACTTAACACACAGCTTACCTTCATTTTCAATAACGCTGTAGGAAAGATCCTCAAGCTGACCGTCGTCATCGGTACATATCACGTGAAGGTTCTGTGTGGGTATATTGGAAGGCAGCGACATTATTACGGAAAGCTTCTGTTTTCCGAACTTAGAAAGCCATACTTCACTGTCTGTTTCTTTGAGCATTATGTCATAAGTAAAGAGATTGCCCGGAACCGAATCTCCGTATACTCTCTTATAGGCGTTTCTTACCACATCGCCGTTAACGCCTTCGATCTTAAACACTATCTCATAAGGTACGGCTGAGCCTTCGAAATTGACTATATTGTATTCGGTATTTCTCTCGGGAGCGTAATTACCCTCTTTAGCCATCTGAAGTACGCTCTCAAGCTGATTCGGATCGAAATTATAGCCCTTGCCGAATATGATCATGGAATTCGGAACGCTGAAACCGGCAGCCTCTTCCGGAGTCAGCGTACAATCTATGATATTAAGTTTTCCGTTGAAATATTCGTTGTTTTCCTCGCTTATCACGCAGATGAGTCCCGAAAAGCCGGACAGACTCCGGTCAAGAACGGTACCGTTACGATCGATCTGTTCGGAATTGACTATTGCGACTTTAACGCCCTTTAATGCATCCACGCGGTAGTTTTCATTGGTAAGCCTTGAGGTCGTGGCATTGTAACTAACCGCCGGTATGGTATTGCCCAGGAATACCGCAGCTTTACGGTCTTCATCGACATGAGCCTGATCAAGATCAAATGCCTTTAATCCGATCTCGGAAACCGAATCGACGATCCTTACACTGTCAAGCGGGCATCCCGCAAAAGCTCTGTCTTCGATGATACTTAAATTGATACCGCCGTTTAACTTTTTAAGGTTAGAACAGCCGCTGAAAGCATCTTCGCAGATCCTTACAAGTGAATCGGGAAGCGACACTTCCGTGATGCCCATATGATCCTTAAACGCCTCAGGTCCGATCTGTTTGACGCCTTCGGGTATGGCGATC
>Ga0247608_10004588_pt1 | contig 15362 bp, 5 predicted proteins | sample 176DNAGHGlowgp2_FD_193490 | JGI IMG/M metagenome (GOLD analysis project Ga0247608, IMG submission 193490) | Sheep rumen microbial communities from Palmerston North, Manawatu-Wanganui, New Zealand - 1766 DNA GHGlow gp2 | ecosystem: Host-associated > Mammals > Digestive system > Stomach > Rumen ...
TTTCCTGGAAGTCTCGCATTTATTGCGCCATTTATTTGAATGTTTGGAATTATTTTCTTCACTTGTTCTAAATAATAATCTCGCAATTCTTTCATTTTTTGTATATGTGTGTCTATACTTTCTTTTGCAATTTCTGAAGCTTTTCCTAATCCCACTATTCCTGATACATTTTCAGTTCCTGCCCTTTTGTTTTTTTCTTGATGTCCACCATTAATAAATTTTTCAAACTCTATGCCATCACCTACATACAGAGCTCCTACTCCTTTTGGTCCGTATATTTTATGCCCTGAAAGGGAAAGCATATCAATTCCCATAGATTTAACATTTATTTTAATATTTCCTACTGCTTGAACAGCATCAGTGTGAAATATTATGTTTTTTTCTCTTGCAATTTCAGCAATATCTTCGATCGGCTCTATTGTTCCAATTTCATTATTTGCAAACATAACACTTATCAATATTGTTTTATCTGTAATTGTATTTCTTAATTCATCTAAATCTATAAATCCATTTTTGTCGACATTTAAATATGTTATATCGAATCCTTGTTTTTCTAAAAATTTGCAACTATCTAAAATTGCGTGATGTTCTATTTTTGTAGTTATAATATGATTCCCTTTTAATTTATTCTTATATGCTATACCTTTTATTGCAGTATTATCTGCTTCTGTCCCTGATGAAGTAAAATATATTTCATTCTTATTAGCCCCAATTAGATTAGCTACTTTTTCTCTTGCATTTTCAATTGCTCGTTTAGTTTCTCTAGCTATTCCATAAACAGCTGATGGGTTTCCATATTTCTCACTAAAAAATGGTATCATCTCTTGTAGAACTTCCTCTTTAACCTTTGTTGTAGCAGCATTATCAAAATAATATGTATCCATACAATTCTCCTTTTAGGATATTATATGCATAATATAAAAATTTGCTAAATTAGGACCGGATACTTTTTTACATATAATAAAAAATAACTAATCCGCGTCAGCATTTCGTTTTTTAAAATCCGTATGGTGGGTATCCCTAAAGGGGGTACCATAGGATTTTAAAAAATGATGTGCGGTTAAACAGGATTAGTTATTTACTTTGTAAAAAAGTACCCGGTCCTATTTTAACAATTATTTTTTCACATAGCAAATATTCTCAATTGTAGTTTGCTCTTTTTCGTATTCTCCAATATTGCTTGGATAATCTTCTTTTTTTAATTTTGCCACATCTTCAACTATATTACCAGAATTGTCTAAATATTTTTTATCATTTTCATTGGTAATTATTATATAATCATTCTGTATAGAAACATTTGCATTTTCCATCGACAACACTTTTTCAATTTTTTCAGAATAGAATTCAGATATTCCATTACTATCTATAGCATAAACAATATTTTTATCTTTTATTTTCTGAATAGAACTATATTTAATTTCAACAATTTCTTTTCCATTGCTATTAATAATGCCCAATTTTCCATCTTCATTTTGTGCAATAAAAAAGTTTTTATATAAATATTCTATATATCTATATTTATCCTCAACTAGTCTATTTCCGTTTTTATCTGTTATTCCATAGTATGTAATATTATTATTCAATAATGTAGATATTTTATAATCTTCATTTAATGTGTTATATATACTTGCATTAAAGTTTATATCAACAACATCCCCATTTGAATTATATACTGTGTTATTTCCAGATTTAGTTACATATAAATATATACCTCTTGAATTTATTTCATCACAATTAGCATCTATAAGTATTTTTCCACTTAAATTAGCTACTCCATACTTTTTATTTTTTTGTAACATTAATAATTCTAAATTATCGTCATATACAATTTCTTGATAATCATTTTTTATAATATTTTTTCCTTTATTATATAAACCATATTTTCCATTTTCTGATGCTATTAGATAAATATTCTTTATATCTTCTTTTAGTACTCGTTCTATGTCATTATATTTAATATCTAAAACTTTTTTCCCCATATAGTTATAATATCCAAATCTATATCCATCTTCAGTTTTATTTGCAACTATATAACCAGATTTAATATAACCATTTTCCTTTGTATAGTATTCATCAGAATCACATAAATCATATTCTGTTTTTATAATTTTATTTCCATTTAAATCAATAACTCCATATTTTTTATCTTTTGATACCAAAAACTTTCCTTCTGTTGGTTGAAGGTTTTCTATAGAATCATATATGTTTTTTGTTAATTCTTTACCATCTAAATTTATTAATCCAAATTTACCATTTTTTTTATATGATAATGTACTTTTTTCATATGATAAGGTATTTGCAACATTTTTTAGTTTTATTGGCTCTACTAAATCATATTGTTCATATAATTTTTCGTTATTTGAGTTTAATACATTACTTTTTTCATCTAAATAACATATAAATATATCTTTACTTGGATTTGGTATAATAACATTCTTATATTTAGCATCTATAATTATATTTCCATTTTCATCTATAACACCATATTGATTATTCTCTTTATAGATATAATATTTGAATTCGGATATATTTTCTATTGTGTAATTATATTTACTGTCAATTGACCTTTTTATAAATAAACTTCCTATAATAGCAATTACTAATAAAACAATTAAAATAAAAATTTTTTTCATTTATATTCCTCTTTTCATTTGAAAATCTCCTTACCAATATACACTAAAAGAACTTTAAATTCAAGTATGAAATATAAAAAAAATGAGGTATGGAGTCGGAGATAGGAATTCTACTTTCTACTTCTGACCTCATACCTCAAAATAAGCTTATTTATCAATATAAGTTAGTTTATACTTATTTAATTACAAATTTTTTAATTAAGACTACTCCTAACGCAATTATTAATAAAGATCCTCCTACAACATAGTAAATAATCATATTTTTATTTTCACCAGTTGAAGAGTATATTGAAATTGTTGCATTTGCAGTATCTGCTTCTAATGTAGACCTATCTCCAACAATGAAATTTCCAGATTGACTCTTCGATTGTGGTGTTAATGTAATATTACTTATACCTATAATTTCTGAATAACTTTCCCATCCAAGAATTCCATCTGATGTTGATAGTAGATTATTTACTGTAAACTCATATTCATCTGTACTTGATTTACTTAAATCATTTGGATCTACCGCTTCTGGTAATAGTATTTTATTAGTTTGAAGTACAGTCTGCTTATAGTTTTTGTTTCCTTCTATTGCATCTGATGTAAAGTATTTATTCTTATCTTCATCCTTTAATGCTATCGTTGAATTTATAACATTATCACTTCGTTTTTCATAATCAGCGTTTTGATTATTTAGATAATCAGCTATTTTATTTACAGTTGTAGTAACAATTTTCTCATCTTTATCTTCGTCTTTAATTTCTCCAAATTTATAATATTCTTTAGTAGCATAATTTAATTCTGATCTATTATGTGCTGATAATGCATATGTTACTATTGCATTTGATCCATACACATATGAAGGATCTAATTCTAACTTAGCATTTGACTTATTTATACTTGCTAAATATGGCGAAATGTTACTTCCATTAGGATCACCATTTATTATATTTGTACCATTTTGTAATGTTAATTGTATATTTTTTATAGTTTTTTCTAGTTCTATATTTACATATGGCCTTTCAATAATACCAAAACTCATTCCTGTACAATTAGTTTTTAACGGATTTTCTTTAGTAGGGTCATTAATTAAATTTGCTTCTATTTCGCTATCTGGTATATACTCAAATTGTATATTCATCGTTGGACTATTAGCTATAATTGTAGAACTTGATAAATTCTTTGTATAATCATAATTTAATTCAGTATTTATATTATCTGCATTTATTCTTTTATTAATCTCAGTATCATTATCTAGTGCTACAGAATAAACCCCTTGTTTAATACTATCTAAAAACCATGTTTTTTCGTTCTCAGAATTAGCATTTTTTGCAGCTCCACTTAATATGGTAGATTTATACAAATAACTATTTATTGGCTCATTTTGTCCACTAATTTTTGTTGCTATTTTAATTTTGTTTCCATTTATATCTGTATATTCTGTATCTCCATTACCATATGTGAATTTTAAATAATATCTTCCAGGTACTATATCAGGTATCTCATAGTTTCCATCATCTTTCACCTTAACAATTGCATCACTAGAAACAGCTCTCCATTTGCCATCTTCTCCCTGTGTTAAATCTCCATTATATGCTTTTGCAATTTGATTAGTTTCTGAATCTACAAGACTTACTATAACATCTGAAATAGTTTTTTCTTTATATGTTCCATCATTATTTATGTCTAATTTTCCGTTTCCTATTCTTTCATTTTCACGAGATTTCTCTGCTTCTCCTTCTAATTGATTAACTTTTGTATCTTCAAATACAACTCCTGAAATTTTTCTTGTATCAGCTAATTTCCATATAATTCCTATTGAAGCACTTTTGCCTTCATAATCGATAGTTTGGTGATTGTATTCATTATTGTCTTTCCAGTTCTTATCAAATCTTGTATATTTATGATATCCCATTGCTCCTGCAACACTTGGAGAGTTTTCATATATGGCATCTTTTTCTTCCTGGCTTAAATGTCCTATATCTCCTAAAAACTTGTCAGTAACTTTAAATTGAATATATGTACTTTCAGTTTGGTCTTTGTTTAATCCTGTATCAAAAGCTTTTCCTGATCCAGCAACTTTGTATTCTGCAATATTGTTTTCTTTAATACTCCATTTTTCCATCTCTGTTTTGACAACATTATCTCCAATATCATCTTTATTTAGTTCATATCTATAATTATCAAATGTATCTGTAAGTGATATCAAATGTAATGATGTTTCTTTATATAAATCAGGTATATTATGTGTTGTATTATTCTTTACACTTATTTTATATACAACATAAACTTTATATTTGTCTTTATCTTCTAAATTATTTGCAAAATTATACCTTATGTCAGATGGATATAATGCTTGAGAAAATCTTTTTGCCGATGTTTGGAAAGCTACCTTTGATTGCATATCTTTTGTTCCATCTTCCATATCTATTACAAAATTAGGTCCGCATTTTGTATGTAAATGTATAGTCCCCTCTTTTAATTTTTACATATTCAATTTCTTGAGCTATTGCAAATGTTGGATCTATTTTTTTAGTTAATCCTAGATTTATATCTTCAATAGTATATGTGTCATTATTATAGAAAGAAGTTAGTAATTTTTGATTATTTTCAACATTTTTATTGTCTTCAATTGCTTTAAAATCCAATCCAATTGTTGCACCTTGATATGTCAACGCTCTTCCTGAAAATGCTTTTGTTGTATCTTTACCAGATAAGTTACCATCATATAATTCTCCCATATTGTTCTCTCCGCCAGTTGTAATAACTTCTTTTGCTTGTGCTTTAGAATTAATTTGTACATTATCTTCAACAAATGGATTAGCTATAACATATTCTTTGTTATCATAAATAAATTCTACATAACAATATGCCATCTCCCAATAAGTTAATTGAGTTGTAATTTTATGGTTTTCATACATAGGATCTTCTTTTTCTACATATTTAAATTCATATTCGCCGTTTTCACCAGTATTAGTTTTTGCAATTAACTTATTTGTTCCACCTTTATTATAATATAAATTTACTGGTATATTTTCATTTTGTAATATCCAATCTCCTTCATCATATAAGCTATTATATGAATTGGCCTTTCCACTTGGATTATCTAACCATACTTTACCTTTTAAAGAAACATATTTTGTATTAAATAGTGTTAAAGTATTTTCTATATCATTTGTAATTATTTTATCATGATATACCCAATCTTGACTTGTAATTTCAGATGCACCTGGAATCTCGCTAATTTCGTTTTCACTAAATTTATCTTTATATCCATCTTGAGATTTTAAATCATATCCATTTGGTGCCTTGGTTTCAAAAATATGGTACTCGCCTTTCTTTAACTGTGTAATTTTTAGCTTGCCTTCATTATTTGTTGTAAAAGTCGTTGCTTCTGAATAATTCTTATATTCTGTTTTAATATTACCTTGTTCATTTTTTTGTGTAATCCATCCTGGACTGGAATTATCGTCAAAATTTGTTCCATATATTTTGAATTCTGCTCCTGAAAGATATATATCATCATCAGAACCTGTATCTGTTTTATATGTACCATCTACTTTTCTAATAGTCAATTCAATTGCAGCAGATTTGTTTTCTACTTCAAATGTAATTATTCTATTACCAGTTTCATCAGTAGGAACTTGATAACTTGATGTTTTAGGATTTACTTCAAATTTTTGATTATTAGGATACATATCTGGATTTTGCAAATAAACTTGTGCTCCATTTCCTTGTTCTAAAACATCTTTTCTTTTTACGTATAAATTTGACTGCTTTTTAGCACTTGCTCGAGTCTTTATATTAAATTTACCATCATTTGTAAGTATAAATTCCCATTGTTGACTACTGAATGTGAATGGTCCGGTTTCAGATTGTTTTGAATCTGCTATTATTGCTGGTTTCATATCGTTGTCATTGTTCGAATCAGACTGACATGTTATATATTTTTTACTATAATCATTAAATAATAAATAATATCCTTTTTCAACGTAACTAATTCTAATTGTTTGTCCACTGTATCCATCTTCTTTATTATTTTTTGCATATTTATATAATTTAACTCCCCAGCGGGTATTTTGATTTTGATTTTTTTCATCTAATAAATCAATTACATAATCATTTTCATTGTTATATCGTATAATATAGTTTCCGTTTAATACTACATTATTTTTTTCTGATGATTTAGGAATAATTGTTTTCTTTCCAAGTTCAGCATATTCTCCATTAAAGAATTTATTAGTTCTATTATCATCAAGGTTATAATCGTCTGGCTTTTCCTTTTTATATCCTTCTTGATCTTCTAATTTATAGCCTTTAATTGCTTCTGTTTCATAAATATAATAATCTCCATATGGAACCATAGTACAATTAATTTCACCATTTTCATTTGTTCTAAATGTAGTAGCATTTGTATAATCCTGTGTTAGAGAACCATCTAACATTAACCAATACCACTGTTCTGCTGGATATTTAATTTTATCAATACTATTATTATCTCTATATAATATATTTTCTTTTAATTTTAATAGTACTTTAATTCCAACTCCTTCTATCGGAGTCTTCTTATCTGCATCTGTTTTTCTAATTTTTAATTCAGTATCTTTTCTATTCTTAATTGTATATATAGCATGTCTCGTTGCATATCTGGTCTCTATTTTTTCTGTTTCTTCTTTTGTTTCATCATCTACCTCTTTATATTTATATTCATATGGTCCTTCGTGATTTGCCAATCTAACACAAGCCATAGAGCCTACTTCTTTACTATCTGAAAATCTAAAATCATATGAAGATCCATCTTGCATCCCTACATCCAGTAATCCTGATTTCCATGTGTTTGAACCACATAAAACTCTATTTACTGGTACTCCATTATCCTGCATCATCCACTCTTCATTATAAAATAGTGGATCCCCACTAGATGTATTACATCCTTGTTGCCCAATGAGTGAGTACTCTCCTTTAGTTCCAATTTCGAATACATAATAATATCCATAATACAGTCCATTTAATGTGAATTCACCATTATATGATGCAATATTGCAATATCCACTACCAGTTGTAAACTTTCCAGCATTTTTCCATGAATTTCCAAAAGTCACCTTTTTGGTAGTAGTATCATAACCAAGCCATCCATCATCTTTCTTAAAAATCGCAAATTTAAAGCCATTTAAAAGGGAATTGTTATCATAATCCACCTTTCTAATTGTTAATTTTGCATCATTACCTTCTCCATCTTTTTTGTTTCTAACAAGATATGTAGCTTTAACTACATTGGTTGTTCCAATTTCTATACTTTTGCTATCTCCACCAAAACTAAAAGGCTTTCCGCTTGTCATTATATACTTCCCACAGTTTTTTTGTCATATTTTTTAGTTCTTCAAAACCATTTTCTCCTCTTTCTATATAGTCATTTTTAAAAGTTTCATAATCACCTATTAAAAATCTTTCAATTGGTTTTCCTAAACTATCTACCATTTCATAATCGCCATTAAAGTTACCTGATGAAAAATTCCAACCATATTGCGGTTTCTTTTCATATCCATTTGCCGGCTCAACTTCAAATACATAATATCTACCATATTTTAAATTACTTAGAGTAAACTCACCTTCTGTTTTAGTATTACCACAATAAGCTCTTCCTGTTCTAAATTTAGCTGCATTTTTCCAAGTTTTACTATAAGTTACTTGTCCATTAGAATAACCAAGCCAACCTTCATTTGTTCCATCTTTTATATTTTTAACAAATATAGCAAATTGTGCATCATCTAAAGGACTACTGTTAGTATAATCAATTTTCTTTACTGTTATCTCACCTGTTAAGTATTTTACTGCTGGTTTCGCTTTATCTGATGTTCTACCTTCTTTTTTTTCATAAACAGCATACATTAAACTTTGAACACCATTTGATAAATAATAGTCTCCATAAACTCTAAATCCAGTTTTTTCATGTATAACATTGAATTGAATTGATTCTATTGTTTTACCTTCAGGAATTTGTAGTATATATTTTGTATTTGCAATCATATTTTTTACACTAATATTATTTGTTTTTTTGCTATTCCAAAAGCTTAAACCACCATCTTTATTTCCAAAACCTTCGATAGTATGAACTTGTGAATCTCCTTTATAATAAACATCAACTGTATCAACATATCCAGATAATTTCTTAATTGTAATTTCTCCTAAATTTCCTTTTACAGTAAGATCACTGGTTTCAATTTTAGCTGTTCCATCTGAATATTTTTCGCCTCCATCTTTAGCAAATTGCACTGCAGTATTTAAAAGAGGATTATCAAAAGCATTGTTATTTCTAACTGTCATAGTATTTAATGGTACAGGAAGACTTCCTCTATATCTATATATTAATCCCCATATTGCTTGTTGGTGATATCCATTTCCTGAGTGCCATCCATTATCTCCACTATTTTGAGCATCTCGTATAATATATGCTAATGCTTTTTCAAACTCACTACCGGAATCACTTGTATAACTAAAAGACCACTTATCTCTCCAACGTCCACCATTTGCCATATCCAAATGATGTTGCAAACAATACCATCCATTTTGATTTTGTGTTAAAAATGGCCATGCATTTATTACTTCTCCGCCCTTATGTTCTACTGTAGCATATATTTTGTTGCTATAGCCTAAAGTTAGTATAATAATACCTATAATTATTATAATGATTTTTTTATAATGTTTCATCAGGATTGTTTGCCTCCTTTCCTTATCTATTTATCTATATATTTTATAAGTCTCTTACTTAAAAAATATGCTACTAAAACTATCATTCCTAGTATTGAAATAGAAACAAGTATGTAACTTATTGCTGCACCTGTTTTTACACCTATAATTATATTTGCTTGTCCTAAATCATCTTCTCCAGATTTTTTATTTCCTAGAGTAGAATCAAAATCATTGCTATTATTTATACTTAATGATTGATTAATTTCAGCAGTGTTATTTGTAAGTCCTGTATTTGTCTCTGTCATTTCTTTTGTTAAAACTAATTTTAATTCTTTTGTCTCCCCAGGCTCAATTTTGGTGTTTTCTAGTGCATTTGAGTATAGATTATCTCCAGATTGATACCAGTCTGAGTTTAAGCTTGAATTAAATTTTAAATCTGTTGGTTTATAATCAATTATTTGCTTAACATAACCTGCCATTTCGCCGGTATTTATTACCTTTATACTATATTCAATTACAACTGTTGAATTCTTTAAATATTTGGCCCCTATCTCAACTTTTGCAAGTGTAGCATTATCATATTCTTTTACTGTTGTTCCTTCAGTATTGCTTATCGTAATCTTACTTATAGATTTATTTAATTCTAAGTCGAAATTTTTAGCTTCCACTAATCCTAAATCTATATTTGTAATATCTTCAGTTGTAATATTCAAAACATCTGTTATTGCTAATATTTGCTCTCTACCTTCAAAATTTATTTTATTATTCTCAACATCAGAGTTTAATTCTTTACTTACATTTTCTGCTTGATATTTTGTTAAATTATATTTATTGGTGTCATATTTAAAAACTATTATATATTTTCCTTTATCTAAATTTGAGAATTCATATGTACTATTATTGTTTATTTTTTGAGTATTATTAGTATCAATATTTAATAATGTAATTTGAACATCATTTATATTCTTTTCATTTGAGTCTTTTTGTCCATTTTCATTTTCGTCTAACCAGACATTTCCTTTTATTGAATATTTCTTATTGTCACCATAATTTTCATTTGCATTTTTATCGCTTGCATTAACTGTTTCGTTATTATTATTTGAATCTACCTGTGAAACTGTATCATTGTTCTTATCATTGTCTTGATGTTCTTCTATATCTTTTGAAGTATTTTCTTCTTTTTCAATTAAAGCTGGATCATCAAAAGGCTCATCATCAGGTATTGATTCATTAGTTTCAGATTCATACTCTATAGAATCGTCTTTTGACAAAATATGTGTTATTGTTTCTGTATCGACACCATTTATACTTGCATAACTACTAATGTTAATATCCTCATCTATTGAATTATCTAAAGGTTTTATCTCTATTGTAATGTTGATTATTTCCCCAGGTTTCAATTCATTAGAATAATCAAATTCTATATAATAATAATCAGTATTTTCTTGCTCTGCTTGTGTTTTAGTATAATTAATATCTTGATCATTTAATTTTACTTTTTCTATATCATAATAGTTTGAAATAGCTTGTTTTATATGAAAATATCCCTTGTTTACATCTCCATTGTTTTCTATACTAAGTTTATAAACAATACTATCATTATTTTTTACTTTTTTATTTTTATTATCAGAATCAAAATGTGCTATAAAACTTGAAGTTTCAATTTTTTCATTAAATTGATTTGATCTGTTTTTATTATTTGCCGTAGCATAAATAGTTGCAAAATTTTGATCTCCTCTATCAACAAGTACATCTATATAATATATATTCGTTTGCCCAGCAGGAAGATTCTCAATTACCAAATTATCTTTATCTGTAATCTTTTCATAATTTTCACTATTTGCAATTTGTCTTAATTTATATGCAGAGTTTGTAAATAGTTTAATTTCAACATTCTTCATATCTGTGTTAGTCATATTTTTTACTGATAAATTATAAGAATACTCCATTCCATTTTGTACTGTTTTATCTGCCCTTGTTCTCATTATCATTTCTAATTTAACATCTGTTGTTTCAATATTGCTACTCAATTGCTTATCAATTGTTAAATTATTATAGGTTACTCTTAAATTGTTTAAAATATTTTTTACTTCTGTATTTTCATTAACTCTAATTTCATATTCTAATACAACTTTATTATTATCTTGGTGATTAATTCTTTCAATTGTTTTACTAATCATATTATTTTCAACTTGCTTGTCTATATATTTTTCTGTATATTCCTCTTCATCAAAAATACGTTCTATTAAAGTTGTTCCTTCAGGAACTGCCGCTTGTATATTTACATTTTCTATATCAGTATTTGTATTATTTTCTAATGTAATTTGATATTTAATAATTTCGCCTATATATACAGTATCTCCTTCTGATAACTCCTGTCCACCGACATATCCTTTTAACTCTACATTTAATTGTCCTTGTACTTCTTGAGCCTTAACTCTTTGTTCTTCTAATTTAGCTTTTACCTCTTCTGGAATTTCCTCTATTTGTATGCCTACTTTTTCTTCTCCATTATCTTCAAAAGATGTTGCTAATTCATTAGTATAACTCATTGTGATTTCTTCATTACTACTTACTGCATTTTCATCAATTTCTATATCTGCATATATAATTATTGTTGTTCCATCAACAACTTCAGTATTATAATTATTTTGTTTTCCTTGTAAAGCAATTTCTAGTATGTTATTGTTGTTTTCTTTATAAAGACTTGCATTAGCTAATTCCAAACCATTTTTATACATTGCTTTATATTTAGCAGAAACATTTTTTACCTGAGATGGTAATTTTATTTTTATAACAGGATTTTGGTATAAATCTCTTGCCTCATTACTATTTTCTAATACAACTGTCATTTTTACATTTTCATTTTTTTGAACAGCTGTTAATTTATTCTGTTCAACTTCGAATTTTGCCTTACTTGATGTATTTTTAAGCTCAATTATATTCTTATTGGAACTTGTATTATGTTTATCATTATAATTTACAATTGCATTTTCTTTAATGCCTGTTAAGCTATTAATATCTTCTCTTGTTAAGTTAGAATTTCTAATTATTTTAGTGTGTTCAATACTTAGTATTCCCTCTTTTATTGGTTTGCTTGTCTCAATTATTAGTTCTTTAATTTCTGTATTATAGTTTATTATTAAATTTCCATTTTCATCTGCCTGTGTATTACTATTAATACTTCCAATTATAGCTCCATCACCATTTTTTATTGTAATAAATCCTTGTTTTCCAAATAATTTATTAAAAATATCTTTATTAATCATAGATGATTTATATACAATATTTGTATCAACTTCAGTGTCATTTTTTAAATATTTTGATGCTTGTTCTCTTATTATTATTTTGTTTACTATGTCACTATAATTTATATTTATTTTAGATGTTGTTTGATAGTTTCTTTCTTCCCCTATAATTATTTTTCCTTTATAAATCGCCTTTTCTTTTACTGCTACTTCATTTGTTACAATTCCATCAGCTTCTTCATTTAGTATTATACCTGTATTATTTTCAAATAATTTTTGATCATATGTAGTTATTCTGCTATTTACTAATATATTTTGATTCTTTATATCTTCATTACTATCTAGAATAAATGTTACAACAAAAGTATCTTTGCAATTCTTTTTCCAAGAAATAACATTTTCATTATCATTATTTATATTAATAGTAACTGTATTACTTATTTTGTCATATACATAGTTCTTTTCTGAAAACTCAAGATTTCCATTTGTTGCACTATTACTTCTTGCAAATACTTTAACACTTTCAGTATTTTTGGGTGCATTTAGTTTAATTTCTGTTTGGTTTATTGGATACTCATTGTTTTTTAAATTACTATCTATTATTACCTGAACAACCCTTTTTGAATTTTCGTTTAAATTGTAAACTGAATTTGTAAGTACTTTTGCAATAAGTTCTGAAGATGTATCCTTACTTGATTTCCATATCATTTGAACTTTAGTTGTTCCATATATTTGGAATTTACTATCAGAATCTATATTTTTACTATTTATATAATCTCCACTTAAAACAATTTCACTATTTTCATTAAAACATTCTCTATCTATGCTGTCATCTTTAACTGATTCAATTAAAAGCTTTATAGTTTGTGTTGCCCCTGAATTTATTTGTTTTAATTTCACTTCATTTCCAGAGATAGCATCTATATTGTCACCTTGAATTTCTGGAACAATATTAAAATTATTATTATTTAACCTAATAATTCCATTAAAATATCCTTCATTTTTTACAGTTACGTCTACATATAGATATTCTCTTTCATTTATTGATTTTTCTAAAACTTCTGTTTTTTCGCCATTGTTATCCATAAAATATGCTGAAAAATCGATATTATGGTTGTTTGTCTCAACAATATCTATCGCATATGAAATTGCTGTAAAACCAATTAAAACAAAATAGTATAAAGTCATACTTAATATTATTTGAATTGCAATTACTGCATTTAGCTTTCTTGTTTTAAACATAGATCCTTCCTCCTAAATATATAACTATTCTTATATATTTTTGCATCTTTTTTTTCATTTTTCAATACCACTATTTTTACTAAATCAGAAATATTACAAAAAATATCTCTTATGCCTTTACGGAAGCTACTTCTAAGTTTTTTTTAACCCCTAATATTAAATTCTCATTACATTTTTATTACACAAAAAAGAAAGAAGCGAATTTCCTTACGGAATTCCGCTTCTTTAAGATTTTTGTTTTATATCAAATTATAAAACTTTTTTCTTTATTAAGATTAATCCAGATGCTATTATAGCAAGTGCAACTGCACCAATATAAATATATGTTTGATTTCTGTTTTCACCTGTTGTTGGTGTAATTGTAAATACTGTTTTATCTCCTTCCCATTTTTTCAAACTTTCTGTAGTTAATGTTGTTAGAGTATCAACACTTAATGATTGAACTTTCGCGTCATTATTATATGCTGGATCTGTATCATCATTTGCAACTAATGCTGTGACTGTATAACTTGTTGAGGTACTTTCATTTCTCGCAAGTTTATCCCATCCAGTCATTTTTATATACTCTTTTGTAGTTGTAGTTCCATCTGGATTATTTATTGTTTCTGTAACAGGTTCTAATGTAATTACATTTGAATCACCACTTGTTGAAGATTTAGTTTGAGTTGTAGTTTTTGGTAATGAAGCATAGTTAAATTTATTATCTAAATCATCTTCTAATACTTGTACTTGAATTGTTTTCTTTGTTTTTCCTGATTCACCATATTTGTAATATGATTCTTCTGTATAATCATCAAAATCTGCATTATTAGTCATTTTAATTTCATATGTTAACTCTATATTAGATCCATAAATATTCTCAGGTTCTATTTCAAGTTTAGCATATTTACTTCCACCTTCAATTTTGTCTAAAGCTGTTACATAAGTAGATTGTTTGCTTACCGGGTTTTCAGAAACAAGTGTTGTTCCTACTTGATTTGTAAATTTAACATCAGTAATTTTCTTTTCTACTTTAACTGGTGTATCTGGATGTTTAATTAAACCAAAATTAAATCCTGTAAATTCATTTTTATATTCTGTAATGTCGTTTCCATTTTCATCGTGTTTAATTTCTTTTACATCTTCTTTATCATCTTCAACAGAAATTCCAATCATTGGAGTATATGAATTTATATTCATTATGTCTGTTGCGATTTTTCCATCTTTATCAGTTATTGTTCCATCAGCATTATAAGTATAGCCATCAATTATTTTTCTTTGAGATAAATCATCAACAGCTGCTGAATTATTTCTTGTTTCTTGCTTTTTATACCAATCAGCTAATTTCATAGCTTCATCTTGAGTCTTAGCTTCCATTGCCTCTTGTATATCTTTATTTTTTATAATAGTTGATTTATAGTTTTTAGATGTTATTACTTCATTTGCTGGCATCATTAATTGTTTACCATCACCATAAGTAAATCTTATAAAGTAATATCCAGGAACCACACCATCAAATGAATATGTTCCATTTTCTTTAGAAATCTCTATTCCATCTTTTGGTGAATCTGATTTTAATTTTACT
>Ga0247608_10004589_pt1 | contig 15358 bp, 16 predicted proteins | sample 176DNAGHGlowgp2_FD_193490 | JGI IMG/M metagenome (GOLD analysis project Ga0247608, IMG submission 193490) | Sheep rumen microbial communities from Palmerston North, Manawatu-Wanganui, New Zealand - 1766 DNA GHGlow gp2 | ecosystem: Host-associated > Mammals > Digestive system > Stomach > Rumen ...
CATGCAGATGGACGACGGGATGCAACAGATGGGATCCGTTGTGACAATCGCCACGGGTAGCCGACCCCGTGACATTTCCCGCCTCATCGACGATAGGAAATATTTCCTGATTATTATCTTTCATTGTTTGTTATTTAAATTTTCGACCAAATCTCTGGGCAGGGTGATGATTTTCAACCGCTGGTACCAAATGCGATTTGAACCTGCAAACTGCTTCTTCGTATGGCTGCTGATAAAGTAATAGCTCGACGTATATTCGTCCATCATTTCCAGAAATACCTTCTTGATGCGCGAACACTTCTCATTAATTGCATTGTCGAGCGGATCCACAAGATGACTCACGCCCTCAATCACCTTTTCTTTATCCATCAGCTTTGCCGTAGCCATATAGTATCTCGTCAACTCCTCGCGATACTCCACGAGCCGCTTGAATTCGATGCCCTCCGGATGAGCCAGGAAAAGCAGATAGACAGCCTTGTGCACTGGCTGCAGATCCACCTCCTTGTGATAGTCCTCTAAGATAAACCTATAGTCCTCCGTGATAATCAGACGACTCAGTTTCCCCTTTGCAGCCTCTATCCTAAGCTCTTCCAGCAAGGGCACACCAATAGCTTGCAACAGCAAGTCTGTGCGCCCGCTGTTATACAATTGCACAGCCAGCACCTCTACCTGCCTGGCAATCTCCTCTGGTGTTTGTGGCTGTCCTGTCATTCCGTAACTTCCTTCATCAGATTTTTCAACCACACCGTCCATTTACCGACCATCGAACTCTCACCCCGTACAGGCTTCTCGGTGCCTTCTGCTACAGGTTCTACTATTGGCTCAGGCTCTTGAACGGGTGCAGGCTCAGGCTCTGGTGCACGCTCAACATCAAAAGGAATCGTCAAGTCTTTTGCTATCACCTCACCAACTTTCTTTACGGGCTTATACAACTGATTGATCATATCCTCATAGAAAGCATCATCGCTATCATGCACATCCGCCTGCACCTCCTTGCGGGCATCGTCCTCCAAGCCGGTAGCCAGAATCGTCACCTTGGCGTCTTCCCCCAGTGTGTCGTCCGTAGAAGTTCCCCATATCACACTGATATTCGGGTTCAGCTGATCAAAGAAATCATCTATCTCCTGCATCTCTCTCACGATGATAGGATGCTCTGAGCTGGCATATATATTAAAGAGGATACGCTTGGCCTTCCCGATATCGTTACCATAGAGCAAAGGCGAATTAAGCGCATCGATAATGGCCTTCTCCACACGGTGCCCACCGCAGGCACGCCCCATCGCCATGATAGCGCCTCCACCATCCTTCATCGTTGCCTCCACATCACGGAAGTCAAGGTTGATGCTCCCTTCGCTGTGGATCGTGATAAGTTCAGAAATTCCTTTTACGGCATCCTTCAGGATATTGTCTGCTCTCCCAAAAGCCTCCTGCAACGAGATGTCAGAGTCGGCATATACATCACAGATCCGCTCGTTGTTGATGATGAGCAAGGCGTCCACATATTTCCTCATCTCATCCACTCCCTTGAGTGCCTTGATGATCTTCTGCTTCTTCTCGAAGAAAAAAGGGATGGTCACCACGCCTATCGTCAGCAATCCCATCTCCTTCGCCATCTTAGCGATGACAGGAGCCGACCCTGTACCAGTTCCGCCCCCCATGCTGGCAGTGATAAACACCATCTTGGTGCCATCACTCAGAACCGCCTTCAACGAATCTGCGCTCTTCTCAGCCTCCGACTTGCCGATTTCCGGGAAGCCTCCAGCACCAAGTCCCTCCCCCATCAGCACCTTGACGGGAACAGGAGAACCCTTCAAAGACTGGCTATCCGTATTACAGGCAGCAAAGGTCACGCCAGCCACGTTCTCGTTGAACATATTCCTGACGGCGTTACAGCCTCCGCCACCTACGCCCACAACCTTGATGATGCCCTGCATTGTATCTTTTACATAACCGAAAAAAGGTATTATATCTTCACCCATATTGATCTGTTGTTTATTACCGCCTGCAAAGATAGACAATATTTACTACATATCCAAATCTTCGCAAGCCTTGCGAAGAAAATCATTCAACTGCTCTTTATTGCTCCATAACTCACGAATCGCCCTATCCACTTCATCCGAATCAGCAGCCAAGAACCAGTCCCTCAGCTGCTCATACGATTCCAGCCTGCAATTCAGCTTCACAATGGAGTCTTCCAGCTTTTCAATCTTTACCCCTCTGCAAGCCAACTCTTTCCTATAGTCACCAAAGCCATGCTCCTGATTTCGGTTAAGATTCCACCCTGCCCCAAACAGCATGGCCCCAATCACCAATACAATAATCGCGAATATAAACTTCCTCATCCTTTTCAATAAATCGGCATACCCAACTATTCCTCACCCTTCATTTGTTTTCTCTTCCCTTCTGCCCATTTCTGGTTTGCCTTAGTGCTTTCAGATAGCGTATCCAGAATTTTCACTTTGTCTTCGTCCCCAAGCGAATCATAGCGTTCTTTCATTTCGAGGATGATGAATTTCCCATAGCCGTTTTCGTCATGAAGATTCCCGATAAGCTCATCTACACTCATCGCCTTTATCTTCCTGTCCCTTTCCTCTATTCTTTCCTTGAATAGCTGATGGAAGATAGCCTCCTTCAATACCTTGCCGTTCTTCACGACATCACTAGTCACCCACTTACTCCGATACAACGAGATCAGTTGGTCCCTCGGAATGCCAGGTAACATATCCACACACTTCCTTAAGTCCTGATCATCCCAATCTTGGAAATGATACTTTCGGCACTGCGCCATAATGTACTCGTAATCTGTCATAATCCAAAAAAATTAACTTGGTTGCAAAGATAAACCATATTCACCATCCGATGAAAAGAAATTCAATCACAAGCCTTGCGGATTTGGCAATTTGCATTTCCACACCACATTGGCCCGCACAAGATCAATCTTCTTCGCCTCCCCACGCCTGCCAGAAATAGAGTAGTACCTTGCGACGTTCATGGGCAGCAACCTGTCAAACACCTTTCTTATCCTAGTGCATTTCTCATTGATCGAATTTAGTGTCGGATTCGTCACATCCTCGATACTCTGTATGACTCTGTCTGTCATTCCGTTTGGCCTCAGCAGAAGATACAATGCCGTCAATTCCTTCCGATAATCAGGCAGACACTTCAAGACAATTCCCTCTGGGTGTGAGAGGAACAGCAGATACACGGCCTTCACCAACGGTTCCATTTTTACCTCTGTATTTACACCATTAGCCAGAACAACATTGTAGTCTTCAGTCACTACCAACTGTGGAAACAATTCCTCCTCATTCATCGCTGCCACGATTTCTGCATCATCTACTCCGTACGCCTTAAGTTTACGCACCTTCTCCTTCACCTCGTCCAAAAGAATGGAGCAATGAAACTGCTCCAACTCTTTTGAAAACATCTGTTTGAGATCTTTGTCCATAACACAGTCTTTATTAAAACCCCATAGCGTCCATCATCGCATCATACTCCCAGGGAGTTCTTGGCATATCGCCATACATTCCGTCAGTCAGAGCATCCCAAGCATCTTCCTCTGTCCACTCACAGCCTTCGTCATAGCCGCCACATTCAAATTCTTCATAAAAATCATCTTCAAAATTTGCCATAATTGTAAGTTTTTAAAAGTTAATACTATGCTACATTTCTCGCTAACAGACTCTGCGATGTCTGTTCCATCAAGCTTTGTTTCATTTTCAGCTGATTTTCTACAATCAAATCGTAATCACATTTACTGTCCCCCATTTTAATGGTCAGCACAAATAATTCTAAGAAAGTGAGGAAACAAAAGAGTATAATGTAAAACACCATCGAAATAGGACTCTTCGATATGACACTTAATGTTGCCTCCAATTCCTCGATAAATCCAGGTGCCCTCCCATTCACTTCCTTTGCCGTAGTCTGGGCAATATCCTTCTTGTCCTGACGCAACTGTTCCAACTGGTTTGAATATATTTGTATCTGCTCGTTATTTGCTTTCAGCTGTTCTGCGAGGGGATTTGCCATCGTCACAGTATTTACAGACTGTGTTTTGATTTTCTTTGGAGTTCCGTCTTCTCCCATTACCACATGCTCTTGAGTCGTAACATTTGTCCCTTTGATAGTAGGTCGTTTCTGCAGTTGCTCCCCCAGCGTTATTGTGGCCTTACTCAGAGAATCCAAATCGTGGGTAATACGCTGGATGTCACTTTCATAGATAGACAGGCGCTTTGCTACAGTCTCCTTAATCACATCTTCCCGATGATCATGTATCGCTTGCTGAATATCATTTTGGAATATGATTTGATCAAATATGCAAGCCCCAAGAAATGCCATGCACAAAGCAAGTAGAACCCTCATAATAGTCATCATTCGAGCTTTGCCTACGGTTAGGATAATCACACGCTCCACACATAGCACAATAAGCATGAACACCAGAGAGATCCCAATCTTTGCTATTGTGGACTCAATATTGATATATTTGTCTGCAAAACAGAAGCCTATCGTACCCCAGAGCACCATCATGATACAGAGAGCAGAGAGAAGTTTCCTGAACTGTCGATGACTTGCCTCGCCACATTCTTTCAATATTCCTGCATCCCACCCTATTAAGATGCAACCTACGTCTGTCAAAGATTTCATAACCGTACTATTTTTGTTTGTTCTCAATAAAGTTCAATGTAGCGGCAGTGATGCCCTTTAGGAAGCCTCTGCGATATGACTCTATCATCGTAGTCATCTTTGGATCATCAGCCTTAAGCTGCTCCTGCATCTTAATTATTTCTTCAAGATGCTCTTCGTAGGTCTCACGCAATGCCTGAAGTTTGCTTGCTGCTCCCAGAGCATAAGCTTTTCGAGCATTATCGATCTTGTCATCCAGTTCTCTGATATCACTTTTATAGCGGAGTGTTATCCTCTTGAAAAGCATCTCAAGGTCATTACGGATGATTTTTTCCTTCGCATCGCGATAGGCCACATCAGAGTTGACAAGTGCGTCCTGAAAACCTTCCTCCTCGAAATTCTTGTGGATGAAGTTAAAGATCACGTCAATCGGCATACCCGTTCCCCATGTGATAGTAATCAAGTGCTTCTTGTCATCTTTTTCCTCAATGGGAGGCTCTGGGTCGTTTACGGAATCCTGAGGTTTTGTGATTTCAAAGGGAATTATCCCATCCTCTTCTTTAGGCTTTGCGCCAAACATGCCAAATAGTGCCATAATGCTGTCTTTCTTATGTTAATACTTTTTTCCCATATCTTATGCCGCCATCAATTCCTTGCTAGTGAAAGCTATATCAAGCGTCTTGCCAGATTTACGGTCTGTGTACCTGAAAATCATATTCATGTTAGATCGTGCCAGTCGAATGGCCTGAACACTAGATTTGTTGATTTGAGAACGAATATTCTCCCTGAGATTCTCTTCAACTATAGAGTCAAAATTCTTTTTCACTTCATAGTAGAGGATATAGGAGTCTTTGGTAACCTCAGCCCCCAGCCATGTAGTCATATAATCTACTTTCTTCGGACAGAAATAAGACTGGTATCTTGCCAACAACTGGAGATATTCTTCGTCAGAGACATTCTCATCCACAGTATCGGCCAATACTATAGCCAGTTCCTCTTCGGTAAATTTATCAAGCACATCATTTACATCAACAGGATCCTTACCAAACATCAGGGAGTAAACTAACAGGATAATAAACAGCCCTATCCCGAATACGAAGGATACGCTACCTGCAAGAAGAAGGATGAACCAATGATTAGCAATCACTTTCTTTGAATGTAAAAATACTCTTTTCATTTTGTTTGATGTTTAAATTGTTATGATTCTTGTTTCTTTGCCTCTTTATACCAAAAAAAGTAAAAGGTAACCGCTGATTCAAAAAAAAATTGTATATTTGCCGAAAATATTATATGATGATACGCAAATATCTGTTGATAGTCTGTCTTTTTTCTATAGCTGTAATCACAGGAAATGCCCAGCGTAAAAGGGCTTTCATGGTGGGTGTCTCCCATTATGACACTGCCCTGACTGGTTATCAGTGGAATAACATCAATGGAGTCTCGGATATCACTCTTTTGAGCCCTGTTCTGAAAAAACAAGGTTTTTATTTAACTACACTCTTGGACGAACAAGCGACCTACCTGAATATTATTTCAAAGCTTTCAACCTTTGTCAAACAAACAAAGAAGGGCGACATTATCTACCTGCATTTCTCTGCTCATGGCCAGCCTGTGGAAGATGTCAATGGCGATGAAGAGGATGGATGGGATGAAGCTATCGTACCGATTGATGCTTACAAACTATATAAGAAAGGCGTCTATGAAGGAAAAAACCATCTCCTCGATGACCAACTGAACACTTTCGTTAAGAAACTGAGGCGGAAGATTGGTCCTACTGGTATCCTCTATGTTGTAATTGATGCATGTCATGCTGGAACATCTTCAAGAGCTAACGATGAAACTGTGAGAGGGACAAAGGTCGGCTTTACATATAATAATAAGGTATTCAAGCCATCAACCAATAAGAAGTCACATTATATAATTGAGTCAGAGAGTAAAGTGTCAAATGTAATGTTTCTCGAAGCCTGCCGCCCTGATCAGGTAAATATGGAGATAAGGGTAAAAGACAAACGCTATGGTCCTCTTTCATATAATATTGCACAGGCATTAGCAGTTACTCCGCTTTCAACCAATGCACAAGGTTTCTTAGAGAGCCTCAAAGCCTCTATCATGAAAGGCGGATGCTGGCCCAACAATCAAAACCTGGTAACAGAAACAAGTTTCTAATATGGGAAAAGAGATATCATTGAAAGATCAAGACCTGAATCGATTCATCTCAGGTGAAAAAGGGAAGATTCAGACATATCTGAGAAAGAACTATTCTGTCTCAGATGATGATCTTGAAGACATCTTTCAGGATGCCTCGATGGCCTTGTTCATAAATATTCGTGATGGTAAGCTTACCAGCCTTACAAGTTCATTAGGTACATACTTCATGAAGGTATGCATAAATCAGACGTTAAAGTTCATAGGGAAGAAAAATAAAGCCTTGCCTCTCATTGATGAAAATAGGATTTCAAACGGCAATGAGGTAAGAGACGACAAGATAGATCAACTCTATGGTTTCTGTATGGATACAGAGGAAGAGGACCGAAAAGTTCGCATGGAGTTACTTGTAAACAATATCATTGCCTCCATGACTGATACTTGTAAGAATATTCTTCATGGCTACTATTGGAATGACTTTTCCACATCAGCCATCGCAGATATGTTTGGCTTCTCTGATGCCAATTCTGTTAAGGCTCAGAAGTATAAATGTGTGAAGAAATTTACGGATAAGTATAACGAATTAAAAAACAAAATTTATGGATAAGGGAAACGAAATATTACACCAGAATATTGAAGACCGCATCGATGCTTTCATTCGTGGCATGATGACAGAAGCAGAAGAGGCTGCTTTCAGGGAAGAAATTAAGTCGAAGCCAGAACTTCGCGCACAAGTCCTGGCAACGGTTTCACTCATTAAGGGTATTAGAACACAAAATGCTAAGAAGGAAAAAGAACTTATTCAAAATAATACAAAGGACAGACTGCACACACTTGTTTGGTGGGCATGCTCAATTGCAGCCGTTTTTGCGATTTTCTTTGGCTATCAGAAAGACAAGCGATTCAATGAACTATCCGGCATCGTCTCACCCTACTATACAGAGTACAGCTTGGATGACTATGCGCGAGGCGAAATTGATTCTGTCACCGTAAACCATCTCTTCACCTTATTTAATAGCATCAAAGGGCAAAGAGACATGAGCAACATCATCAAAGAACTAGAACCCATCTATGCCAATATAAATAATGACTTCACTTATTCTGTCTATGCCAACGATGTTGCAATGAACCTCGCTCTTGCATATATCAAAGACGACCAGATAGAAAAGGCTATCCCCATCTTAGAAAAGCTGATAAATGACAATCCTGACACTCCAATTGCCACTAAGGCCCAAGAGATTATTAAACGACTGAAATAACTACTTTTTCTTTGTCTTCAATAATGACTATGAATACCTCCGATTGAAGAACGACAGCAGAAGGCATGATGGATGGCATGATGAACTTTTTGGTTCTCAAAGAGACGCCCCCCATCCTGCCCAAAGCAATAGAAGAATTTGAAGGGACTATTTCTTTGGCCCTCCAGAGACACCTGAATAATTTTTTCTTCAAAAAACTTGGAATTTCCGATTTTTAGTTGTATCTTTGCACCGACTTTAAGAGAGAGCTTTAAGCCAGTTCTTAAAAATAATTAAAAATTGTATTTTTTAAATATGGCAAAAAGTGAAATTAAAGTCAGGTTGTCACCTGCAAAATATAAAAGGCTAGAGACTGAGGGCATAGCCAACCCTCCACATATTTTATTAACAAATTCTGTATTTTCCACTAACAGAGCCATATTGAGCCTTGGAGGTCTGAAATCAAATTTCATTTATAATGAAACATGGTATTTCAAAGAACCGCCATCGCTCAAAAAGCATGCGTAGGCAGGATGTTCAAAAGCCCCATCATAAGGGCAGCGGCACCAACCAAGATTGTAAAAAGACGAATAGGGCATGGTTCTCTGCGCTTCAAGTGACAGACAAATGGAGAAAAATTGAAGTTATCATTCAAGTATTAGATTTCTCTATTGACAAATTACCCCGAGTCATTAATTGGCTGATGAACTTAGGAATGGGATTATAACCCCATTCCTTTTTTAATTCAATCCATCCAACATTATAAATGAAGCCCAATATTCTGGCTTGTCATATTTTCCATTTTCAATCTGACGAAGATGCCTTTGAGCATCTTTTAGAGATTGCTGTTTGGTCTTTCCATTCATCAAATTACGATAAAACTCAACCATCAAGATTTTCGTAGCCTCATCGTCTACTTTATCCAAACTCATTAAAATGGTTTTGGCACCAGCCTTCTTAAAGCCACGCTGAAGGCCATATACACCCTCATTATCAATATCTCCCAACGCAGTTTGACAAGCAGATAGTACAACCAAATCAAGACCTCTTAAGTCTAACTTTGAAATTTCTGAGGCAGTAAGGATTCCATCTTCTAAGTTATCAGGAATCTCTTTGTGACTTGGCAGCATATCACCACCTGACATTACCAAGAAGGACCTTGAAAGAGATTTATCCTCTTGAATCTGACCGCCTCCACTATCATCTAACTGAATAAACGACAGATTTGATTCTCTCTTTTTTGATTCAGCTTCAGATGCGCCAATATACATACCATGAGTCGCCAGGTGAATGAGATTCATTCCTTTGCCTGATAGTGCCTTAAATGATTCTTCTGTACCAAAACTGTCACTAAACATAGAAACTGCCACATTTCCTTTCTTTAAGGTCTTGTCAATTTCTGCAATCTCAGTTTTCGTGCTAAATAGAGGCTCAAAACTATTTCTCACAGACAACGAGTCAGATAAGCCTCTGTACATAACGGAAGAACTATTCTCTATTCCTGTTTTCTCGTTTTGGGCAAGTAAGACATCCCTATCTACAGAATAGTCCAATCCACCATAAAGAGCAGCTGATTTGCAGGTAGTCTCTTCATTCTCTACAATTTCTCGCGTTGATGATAATCTGTATATTGCATATTTATCTGAAATATTCTCATGTTCATTAATATCGACGTATTCTATGCCTATATTATTAAGAATGCCAGCTGGAGAAAAGAATAGTTTATTAACATTCTTATATTTCTGAAGTATCGGATTCCATATCAATCGATACATTCCTCCTAGATTATCACTCTTCATGACATCATGAATCTGTTGTTCCATACATAAAGGAATTAGTTCTGGAGTATCTGAGTGTTTATTGATGACTAGTGCATAATATATTCTATTCTGAATTGCGCAAGTATCATAGAACTCAACAAATTCCACGCTCAATTCTCCATCTTTCAATTTATCTCTTACATCCTTCCAATCAGTTCTGAAACGCTTGGTACAATCTCCATATTCTTTTGATGCTGAAACCAAATAATCTTCTTTCTCGTTTATAGCATGCCTCAACGAATCAATATCTAAGATACGTTGCTTAACTGGTAATTGATATTGTCTATTAAGCAAATTCTTATTAGCTATTAATTCATTATAATTACTAATTAGAATCGGATCTCCACTCTCCCTTATTAAGCGCCCGAACTCAATTTCTGAGTTGAGCAGTATACCCTTTCTAAGCAATAATGCATTATAAAATTCGGAACAAATCTCAGAGTTCTGTTTGTAATAACACACAAGGGGAAAAAGCCAATCGAAATATCTACCCATTCTATTTACGAAGTTAGCTCTTTCGACTGATGTGTAATTTGGGAAATCGGATATTATTATTTTTCTATATCGATTAGAGCCTTCAATAATGGTTTTAACCATTTTAATAGAATCATTCTTATAAAAATATAATTCAGATAGATCTTCCTGACATTCTAAAATTGATAAATTATTATCATCTACAATTTCCTTTATCAATTCATATCTTTCTTCTGCACTCTTTAACGCACGATCCAGGTCTCCTATCTTGCCATAAATGATTGGCAGAATCTTCATCATTTCAATATATCGGAGATTTTTTTCTCCTATTATATTTTTTGTCTGATTTAATGCTTCCATTATGTATTCAATGCCCTCAGAGATGTTCTCTAAATCAATTAAGCATCTTCCCATGTTATATAGAGACTGAATTGTATATAAATCGTACTCACCTAAAACTTTTTTTCTTATTTCATAGGATTTAGTTAAATACTTAAAACTTTCTTCTAAATCAAAATTCTTTCCATTATAACAATACAATGCGATATTATTGTATACACAGCCTAAAATATCGCCATTATTAACTTCGTCCTTTTCTGCATACTCCATAATTGTAAATAGTAAACGTTTAGATTCCTCATGATAGCCTAAATTATTGTAATATGATGAAAGATTATTTCCTGCTACTAATGTTTTGTGATTGTTCAAACCATAATAATCATTCAGGACATTATAACATTTCTTCCCACAACGTAATGCATCTTTTGGTTTATTTGCAACAGCATAACAATGTGCTAGGTTTAATAATCTTTTAGCATACTCATCTATATATAATATAGAATCGGTTAAGTTTACCGCTTCTTCTGCAATTTTAACAGATGCATCTATACGACCAAGTTCGCTATAAGTCAAAGCAAGATTACTCAATGCCATTCCATACAACAGATTATTTTTATCTCTAATTTTATCCAAAGCTCTTTCTTGGTAAACACTTGTAGTAATATAATCACCTTGATTATAGTAATGATTAGCTGCGAATAATAGAATTTCAAAATATTCATTAGGATTTACTAGATCTTCTGTATTCTTCTCATAAAAAGGTATTATTTTCTTGGATAATTCAAAAGATAAGCTGTCATTGCCAATAAGGCCTAATCCCATGATTGCTTTATAATAAATATTTAAATATGTTGGAGGATAATCCTTTAACAATTCAGAAGAATTAATCGACTTCATAATATATGAATACGCTTCCTTATATTTTTTATTTTCTGTGCTTATTATTGCCAATGAAGCGTTGTATATTGGATAGTACAAAAATTCCGGGCCCAATATTTCTTTGTGTTTTTCCATATAATCAACTAATAAGTTACCAAATTCATTTTCTTTGTCAAATATTTTTAAAACATTATAAAAGCTATACAAATTCTTCAATGACCAATAATAATCAATATGGTCAATGCCTGGTGATTGTTTTCTTATACTAAGTGCTTCCATTTCAAGTTCAATAGCTCTTTCATTATATCCTAATTCGCTGCATAACTCTGCACAATGGCTAATCGTATTGGCATACCAATAACTATTATAACCAAAATTCTTTTTTTCAATAATAGAAGCTTCAATATATTTTTCTAAAGCTTCCTTCTTGTCTGTAATTATTAAACTATCTGCCATGTCTAGTAAAGAGTCTGACAATATAGTTTGCCTCATATCTATTGGCGACAGGCAATAATACTGACTATATTCTTGAGCAACACTATCATTACCCAATTTATGATAGCAACTTGCTATCCAATGCATCCCATGTCCAAAATAGTTACTTCTTTTACCTTTGGCGATATACATAAGTGAATCGCTCTGGCAAAAATATTTTATTGCATCCTTGTATTCTTTCTTATTATATAGATTCACTCCTTTCTCAAACTCAATATATGCAGATGTAAATGCATTACGGTGATATTCTTCTTGACTTACAGAAGTCTGGCTTTTGTTTTGATTTTTTGGGCTCCTATTTAGAATGTGCTCAATTGACAAATCATATCCTATAACACAATTAATTTTTGTAACATCAACATTAAGATTAGATAATATTGAATCATTATCAATAATAAAAAAGGATGATTTATAAGAGCCACATATTTTGTGTATCTGTTCTGGTGCATTACTAACCTGAACAATATCAGGACACACTTTATTCTTATCAATTATTACAAGATAATCAGAATATCCCTCACCCATCTGTTTAATGCACAAATAATCTATTACAACCTCGCCTGACCTCAAATTGCTTTTTATCAAATCGGTTGTAATGATGTTATTAGTATATTTTTTTAATGTTGGTGACTTTTGTAACATGTCACTTACATACTGTTTTGATTTGATATAAAAAGAATCAATTTGTTCAGGATTTGCATAAGACACTATGCTTTTCCTATAATTACTATTTATTTTACAGAGAGTATCAAACTCATTCAAAGACCCATTACTTAATTCATTTTTAATTTGAGTTTTTATTTCACTTATTTCAGTGTGTTGTGATTTCAAAAGTAGTAAGCTGTTATAAACGGCATCTATAGACTGTTGGTCTTTACAGTATTTCTGAAGAATACTAGGTAATGATGCTAAAATAAGAGTCTCAATTGTTGGCCTTGATTTCTCCCATAGATTATCTTTCTTGTTACTAAAAAGACACAATAACCTATAGAAGCGCAGATACATATACAAATCATCTAATTTATAATCATCTAGAAAAAAATCCCCATAATTTATCCACAATGTCATCGCTTGTAAGAAATTATAAATGAAAATATAGTTATTCTTGCCATATAATCGGTATGAAAGAATTGCAGACTCTTTACACAAATCATAAACATTGTCAATTCCAACATTATATAAGTTTCTAGAAGTATCATCAAGAATTTTTAAATATTCTAAACTATTCTCACCATATACTCTCTTACAAATACATAATGCCTTAAGACTACAATCGTAAAATTTTTGATAATCTCCCAAATATGTATAATAGTTAGCTTGGTCCAATAATATTTTTGCATAATAACCGCTGTCCTCACCATAAAGTTTTTTATGAGTTTTCAGAATTTCAATCGATACTTCAAGAGCCTCCTTATACTTTTGTATGTTATAATAAGAATACATTAAGACATCCATATCATCAAAGTAATGCTTATAGCCCGAAGAATACTGATCTCCATAAATATCCTGGATCTCTTTTACGTTCTTCACACAATCTTCATATTTTTTGAGGTTATAATTTGAATGTAGTAAATAGAAAAGATTAGCGGCTAAATCCTGACCAGCAAGATTAAGGCTTTTTCTTACCAGATAAGCCTCTTTTGCATACAAATTTGCTTTTTCCACATTTGGTATTTTCCAATTGTAAACCACTAAACTATCTAAAATAGGTAGTCTATCTTCTATAGATATTTCTTTTTTTTCTTTAGCAAAATTCAAACTTTCCTCTGCATATAATATGGCCTCATCGTTTCGTTTTAAATCCGAGTAGATTTCTGACAAATACTCAACTATATAAAAATATGAAAAAGCATCGTCTTTTTTTATATTTATTGTTTCCCCGATTTCTTTGGCCTTAAGCGCATATTGTAAAGCTTCTTCTGGTTTACCTGCAATTTTGTAATTACATGCAAAGTCCATAAGGTTTTCCACACACATGCTACTATTTACTCCATAATATTTTTCAATTACATCTTGTGCTTTTTTTAGGTAACTAACTGCCAATTCCTGATCCTTAATTTGATAGACTGATAATTTTCTTAATGCTGAAAGATAAGAATCAAGACTACCTATATTCTTATTTTCAAAAAAAGAACAGGCTTTTAATGCATGCTCTTGAGCTTTCAAATAATCTCCGATTACCGCATAAGACTCAGCTATACTGTCATTAATCATTACGCTATCAGTCATTGCAGATACGTTTGTCGTTTTTTGAGAAAAAGAAGGTAAACAATAACTGATCAAAAAGAAAAAAGACAAAGAGTATTTCGTTAAAAAATTTATCATAAGGATTTATATTTAGTTCTACATTATTTTGCAAATATAAAAAGAAATCTTGAAAATTGCAAATTAACTAATATTTTTTTATTTCACAAGGCTTGTTATTTGAAAATAGTTGTATTTTTATAGCAATTGGAGTAATTTTGCATCAAAATTAAAAAAAATGTTTCAAGGCGGTTACCTTTTGATATCTCAGAGTATTAAGAGGCAAAAGAACAACAAATTAGTAGTAACAATTTAAAAATTAGATTATGAAAAAGGTAATGATGACACTGATGGCTGTCGTATTCGCCATCGCAGCAAACGCTCAGCACAACACCAACTATTACAATCAGTACGGTGGCAGTATCGGATCTTCTTCGACTCGCTCCAACTACGGTGGTGGAACAACTACCAACTACTACGACAAGTACGGTGGCAGTACGGGTAGCGCTACAACTCGCTCCAACTATGGCGGAGGAACGACCACCAACTACTACGACCAGTATGGCGGCAGTACGGGTAGTGCTACGACGCGCTCTGATTACGGTGGTGGTTACACCACGAACTATTATGATCAGTACGGTGGCAGTATCGGCTCTTCTTCGACTCGCTCCAACTATGGTGGTGGAACGACTACCAACTACTACGACCAGTACGGTGGCAGCATTGGCTCGTCAACAACTAGGGAGAGCTATGGTGGTGGTACGACTACGACCTATTACGACCAGTACGGCGGTTACCTCGGATCAAGCACCAACAGGTAATCGTGAGACTTTGAAGATATCAGATAAGTAGCTCTTATCGACTGATAAGAGATTACGGATCGAAGAGGAAAGGCCGTAACCTCGTGAGGAGTGAGCCGTAAGCTCGTTGCGGACGAGCCGTAAGCTGACTATGGAGGATTTGCTACCTAACTAGGCAGCAAAAAGTCCCAGCCTGGGACTAAAATGTTCTCAGCCTGGGAACATCATATTCCCACCTTTGGGACTAAAATCTTCTATTAATACTTGCAATGCTTTCTATTAATACTAGCAATATTTTCTA